>RCMY010000793.1_pt1 | contig 30155 bp, 29 predicted proteins | sample 2041341 | NCBI WGS metagenome assembly RCMY01 (sample SAMN09708234, study PRJNA481090) | Marine sediment metagenome, whole genome shotgun sequencing project. | reverse complement strand
GGGCGTTCACTTTCCATATCACGCTTTACATCTTCGGTCGCTTTGCCCTGATCTGGGGTGTCTTCATAGATGAACGAAGCTTCAAGCTCGTTCTGCAAATAGCTATCGGGGCCGTATTGAAAGCCTTTGTCCAATCGCCGTTTTGCATAGACCTTGATAAGGTCGAAAGCAATTTTTTTGACCCGGGTCTTGGTCTTTTGCTTCAGTTTTTTCCAAGCGGCAGAGCCGAGCTTGTAAATTTTGGGTGGTGCACCATCCTTACCGTTGAACTTTGAGATTTTATGAAGGGAATGGATGCTTACATAGAGAATATCGCGGTCACCGTACATCAATTTGATGGCTTCCTGCTTTTTACCTTCGACATCGATTTTCTGCAATCCCCCGAACTTGCCGATACCGTGGTCGATATGCGTCACGTAATCACCGACCTCGAGTTTATTGAGTTCCTTGAGCGTTATGGCCTGCTTTTTGGCATAGCCGTTTTTCAGGTGGAACTTGTGATACCGCTCAAAAATCTGATGGTCGGTATAGCAGACGATTTTAAGATCATCGTCGATAAAGCCTTGGTACAATGGAAAAACGAGGGTTTGATAATGTACATGCTCGTTCGCATCCTCAAAAATCGCTTGAAAGCGTTTGGCCTGCGTTTCGCTGGCACAAAGGATATAATTGGTGTAGCCCTGGTCTTTGTGCCCGTTGAGATTCTCGATCAACAGGTCGAATTTTTTGTTGAAGGAGGGCTGGGGTTTGGTGTTGAAGGGTATGGTCGTTGATTGCATCTCTCCCGAAACTTCGGTGGAGATGTCTTGATTATTTGAAGCCACCAAAATAATCGTCCCAAACCCGTCCAATTGAATCCTAAAACTCTGGGAGTTTATAAAAAGTTCCTCCGGCTCGGCGTGTTTGATGTCTTTGGATAGCTTTCCAAAAGCGGCGATGGCCTTTCCATAGAAATCATCCAACCGGTCAAAAATAAAATCAAGATTCTTGGCAAATATTATCGTTTCGGAAGAAATGTACTGCAAAAAGCTTTCCCGTTTTTCTTGAATGAGTTTATCCCCCACATTCGGAATAACAGTGATTTTCTTGACCTTGTCCGTAGAAAGCTGGGTCTCCACGTCAAAGGTGCGGATGCTTTCCACCTCATCCCCGAAAAACTCGATACGATAGGGCTCGTCGTGCGAAAAGGAAAACACGTCCACAATACCACCACGAACGGAGAACTCTCCCGGTTCGGTCACAAAGTCTACCCGCTTGAACTGGTATTCGAAAAGCACCTCGTTCAGAAAATCCAAGGAAAGGGAATCGTCTAATTTGATTTTCAGGGTGTTCTTGTCCAGTTCCTTTCTAGTGACTACCTTTTCAAAAAGTGCATCGGGATACGTAACGATGACCGCCGGTTTCTTGCGGGAATTGATGCGGTTAAGAACTTCGGCGCGAAGCAATACGTTAGCATTATTGGTCTCCTCGATTTGGTAGGGCCTGCGGTAGCTTCCGGGATAGAATAGTACATCCTTTTCGCCGATCAGCTGTTCCAAATCATTGAGGAAGTAGGCGGCTTCTTCTTTGTCGTTGAAAATCAGGAGGAAGGGCGAATCCGAATTTTTAAATGCATCCGCAAGAACAAAGGAAAGTGACGAACCTACAAGACCGTTCATTTGAATCGGGGCCTTCTTACCGGATGCATTTTTAAATTGGGCAATAGCATCCTGCAGTTTCCGGCTTTGCGGAGACTGTGCGAACAATTGGGTAATCGAAGAATGAGTCAACTTACTTTTTTAGAAAGTGCAAAGATAATAAGACAAGTCCAATGCATTGCATCCATTTTTATCCAATTTGGATTAACTTTTATCCTAAAAAAATCGCATCTTGTAGACTTGAATCGACGAGTTTAAGAGTTTATATGGCTCGAAATAAAATGGATATATGGAAAAGGGAGAAAAAGTAGGCAAAAAATTTGATGTATTCGTGATAGGTAGCGGAATCGCCGGACAGACCGCGGCGAAAGCTTGCGTAGCGGCCGGACTCAAAGTGGCGATTGCAGATAGGCGCGAATATGGTGGCGTCTGTGCGAATCGCGGATGTGACCCTAAAAAAGTATTGCTCGGGGCAACCGAGGTCTGGGAAATGGCGAAACAGCTACAAGGAAAAGGATTGGAATCCATGCCTGAGATAAAATGGAAAAAGCTGCAAAAGTTCAAAAGGAAATTTACAAGTGCGGTTCCAAAAAATACCGAAGAAAATCTGGAAAAATTAGGGATGAAACTGTACCACCAATCCCCAAAATTCTTGGACGAAAACACGCTTTCCGTAGAGGGAAAGACCGTACATGCCGATAAAATCGTTATTGCGACCGGTTATGAGCCAACAACGCTACCGTTTAACGGTGCTAAGTTATTAAAGCAGAGTGACGATTTTTTGAACCTTAAAAAACTTCCTAAAAGCATCGTTTTTGTCGGTGCAGGCTATATTGGGATGGAATTCGCCCACATGGCCGCCCGTAGCGGTTCTAAGGTCACCGTAATCGACTTTGCTGATCGCCCGCTGGGAGATTTCGATGCGGATTTGGTCAAGGAACTGACGGAATATTCCAAAAAAATGGGAATCGAATTTATTTTTAAGGCGGATGTAAAATCCATTAAAAAGACCAAGAAGAAATATAAATTATCCTATAAAATGGGAAGCAAAACAGAATCCCTAAAAGCGCACATGATATTTAATACGGCCGGAAGGATTCCTTCTATATCGGACTTGGACTTAGAAAAAGGCAACGTGGCATTCGACGAAAAGGGAATAGAGACGGATGCCTATCTTCAAAGCAAGTCTAACCCCAACGTCTATGCCTGTGGCGACGTGAGCGATCAAGATGTACCTTTGACCCCGTTATCCGGCAGACAAGGCTATGTCGTTGGGGAGAATATTGTCAATGGCAACAAAAAGAAACTGGACACCCCATTTATTCCCTCTGTGGTATTCACCTTGCCGAACCTTGCCAGTGTTGGATATTCGGAAGAAGAAGCTAAAGACCGGTATAAAAACGTAATCGTAAGACAGGGTTCAGTACCGGATTGGTTCAACGCCAAGCGCATCAATGCTCCAGTATATGCCTATAAAATCTTGTTGAACGAGCGAACTGGAGAAATCGTGGGTGCCCATCTCATCGCTCCCGAGGCTGCGGAAACTATTAACTTGTTCACCATGGCCATCAACAATAAAATGACGGCGAAGGATGTGAAGCGAATGATTTTTACGTATCCGAGTTGGGCTGGTGATATTAAGAGTATGGTGTGAAGAAAACTCGGAAACCGTCTAATTCCCTTTCATTCTTTCCAACAACTTAGCACCCGGATTGGTCTCTCTATTTCGATAACCGTGAATGCCAATAATTACAAATAATATAATACTACAGGCTAAAGCCGTATTTGCCACGGAATTAATCGAATTTTGGTGTCTTACAAAAATAGCGACCAATGACCATACGCCTACGATAGCGAATTCCCTCATGTTACGTTTCCAGACCATGACGATGTTTAATAAGGTGGCGATGGTAATCATAATTATCGTCCACTCTTGGTCACCCACTCCGAAACCGTCCCAACTGATTTTGGTGAGATAGGCCGACACGTTTGCGATGGTGGCTACGGCAATCCATCCGCTATAGAGGCAAATGGGCCACCATACGAGCGCGATAACTTCAATGGGGGCGTCCCAGCGTTCCATATTGGTGTTCAAAATGATTTTTATTAGGGAAAATAGGATGCCGAGCATAATCAAGACCGATAATCCCGTATAATCATAGACGAATGCGAGCACCCAGGTAGCATTCAAAACGTTTGCCAATACCAACCAATAGCCGGTCTGCTCAATAAACGGACTCTCCTTTTTACTGAAAAATGCGCGTTGGACTTGAAAAATAGCATAGGCGAATAATCCCAAGAAAATAACTCCCCATATGGCGAAGGCATAGCCCGCAGGCGTGAAGAGGTTGTCGTATTCTTTACTGATTTCACCAATGGTGGTGTCGTTTAGACGCAAAGCTTGAGAGACGTAGTTAACCGCAATAACGAACACTACCGATAGTAAGTTGAGGATGGCCAAGGTCTTTTTCATGTACGTTGAGTTTTCTAATATCAAAAGTAAAATTCAAACAGAAGATTTGCGAACCTGATTCAATTTAAAACGGACTATTTCGAAAACCGTTTTCTCCGTTTAGATTCTTTCAATGCTACTTTAAAAACTGAATCCCCGGCAACCGCAAAGACTTCGTCGGTTTCTGTAGGCTCTAAAATATAGGTGCCGGTAAAGGTTCCGAATGCCGGAAGGATCATTTGGTGTTCCGATTTAAAAAAGCAGGGGAGGCGAAGGGTTTGTCTTCCCGAACCTTGCAAGCGTATGGCGGGATGAATATGGCCGGAAAAGTTGAAAAAATCCTCTCTTTCTTCGGGATGATGCGTAAGGAGGAATCCTTCCAATTGTACTTCCGAGACGACGCGTATGCCCAAGGCCTCATATTTTAAGGGGGATATAATATCGTGGTTTCCGGCTACCAAAACGATCTCCGAAATCACGGTGGACGTCCATTTTTCGAACAATTGCCATTCCGTGTTCAAGGAGGAATGAAACAAATCCCCTAAAAAAATCAGGATTTCCGGTTGAAAGAAATTGACGGCCTCGTCCATCAGGTCGAAATTCTTTTGAATAGCATTTTGGGGTACCGCCGCCCCGAACTTTCGAAAATGCGAGACCTTGCCCAAATGCACATCGCTAATCAAAAGAATGGATTTTTCTTGCCAGAAAAGTGTGCCGGAGGGGTGAAGGGTAAAGGTTTGATTTTGGATTTTGAGGGTTTCAAGACATGTCATCTCAACGGAAATTTTTTCGGATCTTGTCTGGTGTCCCATACTAAATGTACTACGATTTCATCAGATTGTACTTGGTAGAAAATTTTGAAATGGCCGCTAATAAAAACTCTTGTGTCTGGAACATCGGAAGACATTCCAAGAAAAGGATAGATTTTTATAAGTTCGAGAACTTCGTCAATTTCCCGATTTAATATTCTGCTGTATGATTTTGATTTATTCCGACCATAATAAAACTCTAAAATTTCAGTGAATATTTGGTCTGCTCTAGAAGTCCATCTTATTGTTCTAACCATTTTTCATTTCTCTTGAAAACTTCATCGTGATCTAAAAGCCGGCCGGCATCATAATCGGCTTTGCTTTCTGCCACCATTTTTTTTTCAAAATCGGAGAGCTTGTACACCTGATCACCAGCTTTTTTTAAAAGCATTTGCTTAAAAAGTGAAAGCGTGTCGACGTCCTCTATGGTCAGGAGTTGTTTTATTATATCGTTTTGTAATTGGGAAACGCTCATAGCCAATAATTTTTGTAAAGTTACTAATTTTTTAGATTGAAAAATCGGATAAGCCGCCATTTGCCGTTCCCTTAGACGTAAAAATACGGCAGGGTTTGACTTTTACTTCCTCATCAAAATCGCCGCCATCCTCTTGATCCTATCCTCTAATTTTTCGCTGGATAGTTTTTCGCGGCTCATTCGATCAGTAATTAAAGGAAAAGAAAAGGGAGTCGGCTTATCACAAGGCTTCCAAACGATTTCCTGCGTGGCGATTCGTTCCAGTGCCAATCGCAGACGGCCTTCTTCGAGTTGGTGTTCGAAGGTTTCGCGAAAGGCTTGTTGATAGAGCAGGTTGTCGGGTTCGTAATCTCGAAAAACATCGAAAAGCAGTTGTGAATTACTTTGCAAGTGCTTCATTTTTATACCTTTGTTGGGGTAGCCGGTAAAGACCATGCCGCTGATAACCGCGATATCACGGAACTTTCGGCGGGCCATTTCGGTGGAATTCAAGCTTTTTTGAAGGTCATCGAGCATGTGGTCCGTCGTAAACAGATTGTTGTCCAATACCTGTTGGATGTCGATTTCCTGATCTGATAGCAGTTCGAAACCGTAGTCGTTGAAAGCCAGAGAGAAGGTAATCGGTGATAATAAGCTGATGCGATAGCCCAACAGGCTGCCCATGGCCTCGTGCACGAAGCGGCCCTCGAAGGGGTAGACCATGTGATGATATCCGTCACGGGTCTTGAAGGTTTCGATGAGGAGCTCGTCGGGCGAAGGCACTATACTTTCCTTGCGTTGTCTTTGGAAAAGGTGGGATAGCGAACGTATTTCTACGGATTGTTGGCTTTTGTGCAATCTCGCGGTGTAAAGTTCTTCGCGTAGCAATTCTGACATCTGTGCGGAAAGGGATAATCGTCCGCCCATCCAACTCGGTACCTTATTGGTTTTTTTGGAGGATTTCTTTACGTGCACCTGCATTTCCTTAATACGGATGAATTCCAGATTGCGCCCGGCAAAGGTGAAGACATCGCCACGGTTCAATTTGGAGATAAAAAACTCCTCTACACTGCCAATATATCCTCCTTTTTGATAGCGTACGGACAGGTTTGCATCGCCGACGATAGTACCGATCTGAAACCGATGGCGCATAGCGATTCCGCGGTTGTTGACCTTGAACATGCCGTCTTCCTCGACTTCTATTTTTTTGTACTCATCATAGGTCTGTAGACTTTGGCTGCCCATGACCAAAAAGTTCAGTAGCCATTGCCATTGGTCTTCCGAAATGGCCTGATAGCAGAAGGTCTCTTTGATTTCTGGGAAAATTTCTTTGGGATAAAAACCCTCGGATACGGCCAGAGTGGTCAGATATTGTAGCAATACATCGAAGCTGTTGAGGTAGGGGAGGCGGTCTTCCACCGCTTTTTGCTTTACCGCCTTTTGCAATGCGGATGCTTCGATAAGTTCAATGGCATGGGTCGGCAGGAAATAAATAACGCTTTCTTTTCCCGGTTGATGTCCGCTTCGGCCGGCGCGTTGCAGAAAACGGGCCACCCCTTTCGGGCCGCCAATTTGAACGACGGTTTCTACGGGTGCGAAATCGACGCCCAAGTCCAAGCTCGAAGTGCAGACCACCGCCTTAAGGTTTTCATTGCGAATGGCCTGTTCCACCCAATTGCGGGTCTCTTTGTTGATGCTGCCGTGGTGCATCGCGATTTCCCCGGCGTATTCTGGATGTTTTTCCAGTATTTTCTGGAACCAGATCTCGCATTGGCTGCGCGTGTTCGTAAATAGGAGGGTGGTTCTGCTATTGTTGATAATAGGCACCACGTATTCCAGTAAATGCAATCCCAAATGCCCTCGCCACGGGAAGGTTTCCATTTTTTCGGGGATGATGCTTTTGACCGTTATTTTTTTGCTGAGGTTCGCCTTGATCATCACCGAATTCTCAAAGGCGGGGGTTCCGGGCCCCAGAAGCACTTCCCGTGCTTGTTCCAAATTACCGATAGTAGCGGAAATGCCCCAAATACGAAGGTCGTTGGAAACCGTTTTTAATCGGGATAAGGCCAGTTCCATCTGTACGCCCCGCTTGGTGCCCAGCAGTTCGTGCCATTCGTCGACTACGATGGCGGAACAATTTTTGAAAATCTTATCATAGCCTTTGGATGCCAACAACAACTGAAGGCTTTCGGGCGTAGTGATTAAAAGGTCGGGCATTTGTTTTTTCATTCGTGCCCTTTCTTTGGTCGAGGTATCGCCGGTTCGGATGCCCACCGTCATCTGCGTGCCTAGGTCTGCCGTAACTCTTTCTGCAGATTGCCGGATTTCTTGGGACAGGGCGCGAAGCGGAGTGATCCAAACTGCTTTTAGTCCCTTCTTATGTTTGGTTTTGTAATCCGGATTGTCTTTTATGTAGTTCAGTACGATCGGAAACCAAAGTGCATAGGTCTTGCCGCTACCAGTAGGAGCGTTAAGCAGGCCATGTTTTCCTTGCAGAAACGCTTTCCATGTCTGTTTTTGGAACGGAAAGGGCTTCCAGTTTTGTTGCTGGAACCAGGTTGCGGCGATATGGTAAAGTTGGTCTCTGTTCATATGTGTTCTTAGTACCTTCCCCTTACTCCTTCTATACTATCAAATTTTTTAAGTCTTGAATGGTATTCGCATCCCCGATCTTCTTGTCCTGCCGCCACCTCAGTATTCTTGGAAATCTTGTTGCCACTCCGCTTTTGTGCCGTTTTGAGAGGGCAATTCCCTCAAAGGCAATTTCAAAGACATGGTGGGGCGTTACGGAGCGCACTGGTCCAAAACGTTCTAGCGTATTCCTTTTGATCCAATTATCGACTTTCCGGAACTCGGCATCGGTCAGGCCGGAGTAGGCCTTGGCGAAAGTGACCAATTCCTTCTCTCCGTCTTCCTTTTCATCCCAAAGGGCGAAGGTGTAATCCGTAAACAGGTTGCTGCGCCTTCCGTGGCCACGCATGGCGTAGGTGAGTACGGCATCGATGGTGAGGGGGTCGACCTTCCATTTCCACCAGTCCCCTTTTTTACGCCCGACAAGATAGGGGGAATCCTTACGCTTTAGCATCAGGCCCTCGCTGTGGACTTCCCGTGAACGTTCGCGTTCTTTGGCCGCTTCTTCCCAGGATGTGAAGTGCATGGTTTCGGAGAGATGAAAAGGAATTTTGATAATGCCTACGTCACCGTTTGATCGGCTTGATACAGTAGTACCGGAGGACCGAACTCTCGAACGGCGTGTACTAGGTCCAGATGCGATAGGAGTATCCGAATCGGCACTACTTGAGATTCGCTTGCTTGCGGATGCGGCTAGCTCGGCAACTGAACGGAATAAATTTTCCAACAACTTCCTCCGTTCAATAAACGCCATTTTACGAATATCCTCCCCTTCCCATTCCAGCAGATCATAGGCCTTCAAGATCACCGGCACTTTTTGCAACAGATTCTTAGAGACGGTTTTTCTGCCGATACGTTTTTGCAAATCATTGAACGTGCCGATTTCGCCCTTGGGATAAGGCAGTATTTCCCCATCGATGACGGTGCCGTTCGGGATAATCCCAATAAACTCATGAAATTCCGGATATTTATCGGTCACCAGCTCTTCCCCGCGGCTCCAGACAAAGATTTCATCGTTTCTAAGAATGACCTGTGAGCGGATGCCATCCCATTTATGTTCGGCGGACCATTCAGTAACATCCCCTAAATCATCCACGTCGCCTTCGATGGCATATGCCAAATAAAATGGATAGGGTTTGGAAAGATAATCGCTCTCGTTTTCCTCTAAAATCAACTCTTGAAAAGAAATTTTATCGGGATTCCAATTGCCCATCAATTTATAGGCAAGAATATCCTCGTCTATTTCGGTGGCCTTTGCCAAGGCACGTGTCATCAGTTTTTGGCTGACCCCGATACGGAAACTTCCCGTGATAAGCTTTGTGAAAACGAAGCGTTCGTAATAATCAAGTACCTTCCAATTTTCGTAGAGATATGCTTTCTTTTCGTCATCCGGTTTTTTCTTGAGGGCTATCATTTCCTCCAAAAATTGGGTAAGGCTTTTTTCTGTGGATGCCGGATCGGTAGGAATGACCAGCGCTATGGTCTCCGCCAGATCGCCAACGATATGGTAGCTTTCCTCAAAAAGCCACAGAGGAATATTCGCCAATTCAGAGGCCCACTCCCGCAACAAGGTCGTGTTCACGGGTCGTGGCGGACGCCGGTGCGAAAGAATCGCAATTGTCCATACCTTATCCGTATCACTGGCGACCTTCAAATAATCCGCCAGTGCTTGTACCTTAATAGTGGTTTTGTTCGTACTGTCGAGCGTTTTTATAAGTTGTGCAAAATGCTTCATGTAATCGTCATTGCGAACGAGGCGTGGCATACGGTAAAGCCCGTCTCTTCTGTTACTTAAAAATTCAATATTGACTTCCTTGCTGATTAAAGCTCCCCTTCAGGAAGAGCTGGGGATGGGACTTCGGGGTTCTGCGAGCCCGCATCCTCTTCCTCACCATACTGCGTTTCCTCTGTTCTAGCATCGTACCCCTGCTCTCGCAAATACCTCGAAAAAATATCGGAATATCCGTGGGTACATATAATTTTTTCCGCGCTTGTTGCCTTAATGCTTTCTAGCAATCCGTTCCAATCGCAGTGGTCACTTAAAACAAAGCCCTTATCAATAGCCCGGCGGCGGCGCGCGCCTCTGAAGGTCATCCAACCACTGGCAGAGGCGGTAACATAGGGTACCATTTTTCGTATCCACGGGCTGCCATGCGCGCTGGGTGGAGCGAGCACGATGTTGCCCAAAAGCTCCTCTTTTTTGGTGTCTTTGGTGATGAGGGTGGTTTCAGGGAAGTCTACCAAGGGACGGAGAACTTCCGTCATGTTTTCAATGGCGCCGTGGGTGTAAATTTTCCCGATATCAGTATCCAAATATTTCAGTAGGCGTTGTGCCTTCCCCAAAGAATATCCGAAGAGTACAGATGTCTTTTTTTCGGCTTGGTTTTCTGCCCACCATTGGTGGATATCCTTGAAAACTTCCTTTTGTGGGGTCCATTTGAAGGCAGGCAATCCGAAAGTACATTCGGTAATAAAGGTTTGACATTTTACAACTTCATAAGGGGTCGAAATTCCGTCATTTTCTGTTTTATAATCTCCCGTAAACACCCAAACCTCGCCTTTGTGCTCGACACGAATCTGTGAAGACCCAATAATATGGCCGGCCGGATGCAAGCTGAACTTAACGTTGTTGATGGTAAAAGTTTCACCCCAATTTTTGCCCGTCACACTGATTTCTCCCAAACGGTGTGAAATGATGGGTACGTTTCTATGATGGGTGATATACTGTTTGTGGCCCCAACGGCTGTGATCGGCATGACCGTGCGAGATAATGGCTTTATCCACAGGTTTCCAAGGGTCTAGGTATACATCGGCTGCACTGCAATAAATACCTTTGCCGGTAAATTCGAGAAGCGGTTTTTTCATAGCTTCGTGAAATTACAAATTTGACTATAAAACAAAGTTGCGGTGAAGACAAAATATGACCTCTAAAAAAATTATATTTGTCTTCTTAAAAAAATGAGAATATGGGTTTTTCGGATTTATATACGAGTGGTGAGCACCGAAGGAATTTAGCACATTTCGCCGCTCTGGCTACTTTGGCTTCGGTAGATGGCGAAATCAGCACCGAAGAAAAAAGGATGTTGGACGTTTTTGCGAACAAACTTGACATCACTGAATCGGAGTATGCCGAGGTCATGAAAAAAGAGAATACCTATCCCATAGACCCACCGAATACTTCCGAAAAACGTTTAGAAAGGCTCTACGATCTTTTCAGGATTATTTTTTCCGACCATCAAATTGATGATTTAGAAATGGTACTTCTCAAGCGTTATGCCATCGGGCTCGGATTTTCGGGCGATGCAGCGGATGGCATCATCGAAAAGTCTGTCGCCATCTTTGGTGGGCGAATTGATTTTGACGATTACCTGTATCTTTTAAAGCACTAAGCCGGGTCAAGTAGTAGTTTACAGTTGCAGTGGATGGTAAAAAGTGATCAGTTGCCAGTGCCGACTATTGCACTTTATCCATAATTGATTGGAATTTGGCCCCAAAGCTTCGGTTTGTTTGAAATTGACCTCAATGATATTTATCCAAAAACTCCTGCAATTTCTCCACCATTTTTCGACTTCCGCAAAAGAAGGGCACCCGTTGGTGCAGTTCCTTGGGCTGTATGTCCAATATTCGGTTGCGGCCTCCGATAGCAAGTCCGTTAGCCTGTTCCGCGATGAAGGCCATGGGGTTGCATTCGTACAAAAGCCGTAATTTTCCTTCTTCGGTAATGCTGCTCTTCGGATACATATATATGCCCCCTTTGATCATATTCCGATGAAAATCGGAGACGAGTGATCCGATGTAACGCGAGGTGTAAGGCCGATCATCTTCCTCTTTTTGACAATATTTGATATAATCCTTTACCCCTTGGTGAAAGTGTATGTAATTCCCCTCGTTTACGGAGTAAATCTTTCCCGTTTCAGGAAATTGCATGTCGGGGTGCGAGAGATAGAACGTACCGATGGCCGGATTCAGAGTAAAGCCATTTACGCCGTGACCGGTAGTGTAAACCAGCATGGTCGAGGTGCCATAGACAATATATCCGGCCGCGACTTGGTTTTTTCCGGGCTGAAGAAAATCTTCCAAGGTTACCGGTGTACCTACCGGAGTGATCCGTCGATATACCGAAAAGATAGTTCCCACCGAAACATTAACATCGATGTTCGATGAGCCGTCGAGAGGATCAATCAAGACCACATATTTGTTTTGATTGCGTTCGTCGTTGCTGTTGATACTGATAAAATCGTCGGCTTCTTCGGATGCTATGCCACAGACAATTTCCCGGTTCGTAAGTGATTGTATGAACTTGTCGTTGGCAAATACATCGAGTTTTTGCTGTTTTTCACCTTGAATGTTGGTTTCGCCTGCATTACCGATGATATCGACCAGCCCCGCTTTGTTGACCTCGTGGTTGACCACCTTCGCAGCCAGCCGGATGGCATTGATCAATTTGGAGAGTTCGCCGGTGGAATAGGGAAACGAACTTTGGTTTTCGATTATGAATTCACCGAGGGTATGATTTTTCTTTCTTTTCATAATAGCGGAACGTTTAGACGGATTCAATGTTCGCCTATGCACAAATATCGGCATTTTTGTGACAATGGTATTTGTTTTTGTTATCTACAAAATTTAAATTTATAACTTTGTGTTTTATTTATAACAATTATGGAATTTACTATCAGACCTGCCAGGGAACAAGATATGTCCCAAGTTTTACGATTGATCAAAGAACTCGCCGTTTATGAAAATGAAGGCGATGCTGTTGAGATAAGCGTCGATGATTTGAAAAAGGACGGGTTCGGTGCCAAAAAATTGTTCCATTGCTTCGTCGGCGAGGCCCAAGACGAGGTCGTGGGCATGGCCTTAGTCTATCCCAGATATTCGACATGGAAGGGTCTTGTGCTGCATTTGGAGGATTTTGTGGTCACCCAAAGCATGCGCGGTAGTGGTCTGGGCAGTGCGCTCTTGGCAGAAACCGTGAAATTCGGCAAAGAACTGGGCGTAAAACGTATCAGCTGGGAGGTGCTTGACTGGAACGAATCTGCCATCAAATTCTATGAGGCCAAGGGCGCGAACGTTATGCGCGATTGGGACGTGGTGCAGTTGGATGAGGCAGGCATCGAAAGTTTTTTGGAAGATCATAAATAGGGAAGAGATGCCTTCGGAGTTTATCCCGAGCGGAACCAAGTCAGGAATCACAAAAACATCATTTTTTTATGCGAATTTTTAAGTTTGGGGGTGCTTCCGTCAAGGATGCAGACGGTGTAAAAAACGTAGTTGACGTACTTAGGCAAACAGGCTTTGAAAATACGCTTTTAGTCGTTTCGGCCATGGGCAAAACGACGAACGCCATGGAAGCGGTCGTGAATGCCTATTTTGATGACAGAACAAAGCTCTCTTCGGTGCTGCAGGAAACAATCGATTATCATAACACCATCCTATCGGATCTGTTCGAGAATCCGAGCCATCCCGTCTTTGGTAAGATAAAAGCGCTCTACGATGAGGTGCAGGGTTTTCTGGCGTGGAATAAATCCCCCAAATACAACTTTGTCTACGATCAAGTGGTCGGCTACGGTGAGTTGGTTTCCAGCACTATTGTCAGTGCCTATTTAAATGAGATAGGTATCGCCAACAATTGGTTAGACGTTCGCGACTTTATAAAGACAGATGACTGCTATCGCGATGTGTCCGTGAATTGGGAAAAGACCCAAGAAAGGGTATCCCAAGATATCGATACAAAGAAACTCAACATTACCCAAGGTTTTTTGGGAAGCGATGACAATAATTTTACTACCACTTTAGGTCGTGAGGGATCCGATTACACCGCCGCCATTCTGGCCTTTTGCCTAAACGCCGAATCCGTCACCATTTGGAAGGATGTGCCAGGGGTGTTGAACGCCGATCCGCGTTATTTCAGTGAGACGCAACTGTTGAACAAAATATCGTATCGTGAGGCCATTGAACTTGCCTTCTACGGCGCATCGGTAATACATCCAAAGACCCTACAGCCCTTACAGCAAAAAGAGATTCCGCTTCACGTTAAATCTTTCATAGACCCGAAAGGTCTCGGAACTACCGTAGGCCGGGGAATGGGAATCGAACCCGAAGTGCCCTGCTTTATCGTAAAAAAGAACCAGGTCTTGATGAAGCTTTCCTCCCTTGATTTTTCGTTTATCGTAGAAGACAGTATAAGTGCTCTTTTCAAACTGTTTCATGAACATAAGATCAAAGTCGACCTCATACAGAATTCCGCCATTAGTTTCTCCGTCTGTGTCGACAACCGTTTCGGCAGGTTGCAAGACCTATTGCAGCTTTTGAAAAGCCATTTTAATGTGGTATGTCAAGAAGGTGTGTCGTTGTACACCATCCGGCACTTTGACGAAAAGGCCATTGCATCCCTACAAAACGGACATGAGGTATTGCTTGAGCAACGCGGTAAAAATACGTTGCAGCTGGTCGTCAAATAATCTGCTTTCTTTTCTGAAATGTTAAAACAAGATTCCGGTCTGCCGATTTCCCCTATATTTACGGACTTTACTCCTTCCATTTAGGAAACCCGCTTTTAAATAGTACGACTATATAATCGATAAAAAATTATGGGTCTAGTGACCGCAAAGGAAGTGGCCAAAGCTACGAAGCTCAATAGATATGGAGTTTTCGGCACCTTTTTGGCATGGTCGTTTTTACGGGTATCCAAAATATCCAAAATGAACCGGCGCTACGACAAGATCAGCCACCTTGATGGCAAGGCTTTTCTCGATGCTGTTCTCGAACAGTACGAAATCGATTACGAAATTCCCGTTGAAGACCTCAAACGTTTACCGAAAGAAGGTCCGTACATTACAATTAGCAACCATCCGCTCGGCGGTATGGACGGCATCGTGCTTTTAAAATTAATGCTGGAGCATCGAAGCGATTACAAGGTTATGGCCAATTTTTTGCTTCAGCGTTTCGAGCCTCTGGCACAGTATCTATTTCCGGTCAATCCTTTTGAAGATCGTAAAGATGCCAAAAGCAGTCTAGTCGGTTTTAAGAATGCGATGCGACATGTGAAGGAAGGTCATCCGTTAGGTATTTTCCCGGCAGGTGAGGTCTCTACCTATAAAGATGGCAAGCTAATAGTAGATAAGCCTTGGGAGGAAGCCGCGGTAAAGCTCATACGCAAGGCCAAAGTGCCCGTGGTCCCGATCTACTTTCATGCGAGGAACAGCAAACTTTTCTATCGGTTGGCCCGGATAAGCGGTACTTTTAGAACGGCAAAACTGCCTTCTGAGGTATATTCCCAGCGATACAGGCCTATAAAGGTGCGTATCGGGCAGCCGATTTCGGTCGAGACGCAAAAGGAGCAGCCCAGTCTTGAAGAATACACCGAACTGCTGCGTCGAAAAACCTATATTTTGGCCAATGCCTATGAAAAGGAGCGTTTGATAGATCAATTGCCGACCGCCTTGAAACTACCAAAACAGCCCCGGAAAATAGCCAAGGCCGTTCGTAAAGAAGTCATAGAAGGCGAAATCGAGAAGCTGATCGAGAAAGACCGGCGGTTGTTGCAGAGCAAGAATTATGAGGTATTCCTGGCCCCAGCCGATGAAATGCCCTTTACGTTACAGGAAATTGGTAGGCAACGGGAAATTACCTTTAGGGAAATCGGTGAGGGCACCAATAACTCCATCGATATCGACAAGTTCGATGCTTACTATCATCACATGTTTCTATGGGACAATGAGGCCAAGGTCATTGCCGGAGCTTATCGAATGGGGCTCGGAACGGAGATTTTTGAAAAATACGGAATCGATGGTTTCTACCTTCAAGATCTCTTTCGTTTCGAGCCCGAACTTTTCGGCATGATGCGGCAATCCATCGAAATGGGCCGGGCTTATATCATGAAAGAGTACCAACAGAAACCGATGCCCTTGTTTTTACTATGGAAGGGCATCGTACACACTACTTTGCGGCATCCAGAGCATAAATATTTGATCGGTGGTGTAAGCATCAGCAACCAGTTCTCGAACTTCTCGAAATCGCTGATGATCGAGTTCATGAAAAGTAATTATTGGGATCCCTACGTTGCTCAGTATGTACGCCCAAAAAAAGAATTTAAGGTAAAGCTGAAGGATGCGGACAAAGAATTCGTTTTCGATGAGACCCAAGCCGACCTGAACAAGTTCGATCGTATGATCGACGAGGTCGAACCGGGGAATTTGCGCTTGCCGGTATTGATTAAAAAATATATCAAGCAGAACGCCAAAGTAGTTGCCTTTAACGTCGATCCGCTATTTAATAATGCTGTAGACGGACTCATGTATATCAAGATTGCAGATTTGCCTGAAAGTACCGTCAAGCCAGTAATGGAAGAATTTCAGGCGGAGCTCGAACGGAAACTTAACGGGGCAAACCAAAATGATGAAGGGTAATAGATGGGGCTTGGATTTTTTACTAATTCTCTCATAGTTCTCACCACCTAGTTTCTCGCCATTCTATTTGTTCTTCTCCAGAAAGGAATGTCCATGCTACGATTCGGCTAGATTTATTAGCTGTTCCCATGTGAATTGTTTTGATCTGAGCGGCATCAATTTTATTCAATAATTTATAAATTCCTTTGAGATTGGATTGTTTTGATACTAAAGTTGAAAACCAGTAACAGCGTTTTGAGAACTTTTTACTTTCCCAGATCATATTCTGAATAAATTGATTTTCTCCGCCGTCACATATGAGTTCACTGCTGATTCCTGCAAAATTGAGTTCAGGTGTTTTTACGTTTTTACCTGATAAATTTTTTATTTTTCTTCTAGTTCCTTTCTGGGCATCTTCGATGGAAGAATGAAAAGGAGGATTGCAAATGGTCAGTTCAATCTTCTCTTCTTTGCCTAGTATACCATGAAAAACATTCTTTGAATTGGTTTGTAGTCTGCATTCAATCTTACCTTTAAGTGATGAATTAGAATTGACAATATGTTGCGCAGATGCAATCGACTTTGCATCGATATCGGATCCAATAAATTGCCAACCGTATTCCGTCACTCCAATAATGGGGTAAATGCAACTGGCCCCTATACCAACATCAAAACAAGTGATTTTATCACCGATAGGGATGGTGTCAAAGTTATTTTCGCTTAATAAATCGGCCATATGATGAATATAATCAGCTCGACCAGGTATTGGAGGACATAAATTCTCATCTGGAAATCCCCAGTTCTTTATGCCGTAATAATGGCTTAATATGGCTTTGTTTAATAGTTTAACAGCAACTGGGTTTGCAAAATCGATTGACTCTACCCCAAATTTGTTAGTTATTACATGATTTTTCAATTTAGGATAGGCAGTCATCAACGCCCCTAAGTCATATCTTTCTCGGTTTTTGTTCCGTGGATGTAGTCTTGCTTTTTTTTCTTGTTTTTTTTCTGAGGGCATAATAACCGATGGTTACAATTTTTTTTGATACTTCTGGCTGCGTAGTGTTTGATACATCACCGTATATTTTCATGGCTCGTTGAAAAGAGAAAATCAGTACGCGTTAAAACTATTGGCTAAGGCCCTCTCTTATCAACAAATCTTTACAGAATTCCCTGATTTCATTTCGTGTCTTTTGGAATGCCGTATGCTTTTCTTGTTCGGTGCCGACAACTTTAGAAGGGTCCAAAAAGTTATGATGGATTCGCTTAGCGTTCGGAGAGGATATATACGGGCAGTTTTCTTTGGCATGGTCGCAGACCGTAATTATATAGTCCCAAGCAATAGCGCTATAATCATCAATAAGATTAGAGGTGTGATGGGCAATGTCAATACCATCCTCTCGCATAATGGCAACAGCATCTGCATTAAGTCCATGGGTCTGGATACCTGCGCTATAGATTTTGGCCTGACCGTTTTGTAGTTTTTCAAGATAGCCGTGTGCCATTTGGCTTCGGCAGGAGTTTCCGGTGCAAAGTACTAGAACATTCCTCATATTGAGTTCAAGTGCCAAGTATAAGTTTAATGGGGTAGGTGATTAACTCCCCTGTTTTCATGAGTTTTTTACTTTAAAACCAAGGCTTGCTCCCAACTTGATAGGTGTTATAGAACTCCTCGTCGGTTTTGGTCAGGTAAATGATGCCTTCGATTACCCCGACTATCATGGTCGCCATAACAATAAAACTTCCAATGATGAAACACATTGTAGCATAGCCAATTATAGTGGCCGCCAAGAGTATAAATCCTTCTTTTTGATATCCTAAAATGAATTTATGTACACCCAAAGACCCGAATATAATGGCTAAAATTCCTGCCAAAATCTTCTTATTGTCCGTGCCCCCTCCGCCAAAAGCCTCCTTGGCCCCCTCACTAAATTCGTTAGCCGTTTTCTTGGCACCTTCGCTAAATTCGTTGGCAGCCTTTTTAGTGTCATCGGCAAATTCCTTGGTCGACTCCTTAGCTTTTTCGAATTCTGATTTGGCCTTGTCGCCAAATTCACTTGATTTCTTTTTGTCTTTGTCGAACGGCTCCTCCGAGCCTTCTCCGAATTTTTTATCCTTGTCTGACATGATAGCTTTTTTAGGTTGTTATTTGAATAGGTTAAATGTAGCGAATTAAAGTATATCAAGGAAATCAAGATAATTACTGCCTTAAAAGGGATGTATTTGTTTTTAAACTAAATAGCGCACCGTCCTATATTTTACGGATTTCAACCATTAAATTCATCGCTTTATATTCTTTTCATACAGCGATATCCAAGCATCAACTGTAAACTTTGTTGCCAGTTCTCCGATTAGGTCATAGGGGATATCGTCCAGATATTTAAAGCGGATACAGCTTTTGCCCATATCCAATTTGCGTTGGCAATGTTTTGGGTATTCGTTTACAAACCACTCGTAGAGTTCGGGATCTGCATAGATGCCTGAATGGTAGATTGCCACAAAGTTCTTCTGTGAGGCTAGGTTTATGAACGGAAGCGGTAGTTTCGGGTTGCAATGGTATCCTTCGGGATATTTCGAATGTGGTACCACATAGCCCAGCATGCCGTAGCTCATTTGCTCTTCAAAGCCGTTGGGAAGGTTTTTGAGGATGGTTTTTCTTAGTTTGGCTACGGCTTTCTGCCTTTCCGGGGGAAGTAGCTGAATATAGTCTTCCGGATATTCTGCTTTGTACTGCATTGTCAAACATGTTGGTCGATAAGAATCGGATTTCCGTCAGGGTCCGTCAAAACGAAACTCGCTGGTCCGGATGTATTTTCGTCCGCTTCGGTCTCCATCTTGACTCCCTTTTTTTTAAGTTCTTTTTGCAATTCCCTTATATCCGTAAAGGTCTCGAGCGTGTTGGCGTTTTCGTCCCAACCCGGGTTAAAGGTCAGTATGTTCTTTTCGAACATCCCCTGAAAAAGACCAATGGTCGAATTACCGTTCTTTAGAATCAACCAATTCTGTTTCTGGTCGCCACCGAATTTTGTAAAGCCCAGGGTTTCATAAAACTGTTTTGAAGCTTCAATGTCCTTGACATTTAAGCTTATCGAAAATGTACCTAATTGCATAGTTTCCTGTTTTTGATGGATTTATTTTATGCTGCTAGGGGGAAGTATGGCAAACTTGAAATCGGATGGTCTAAGTTAACAAAAATTTTCTTTTATTTTATCAACAACGGTCTGCGCCAGTTTTTCAAGGCTTTCGACCGTCCAACCTGCAATGTGAGGGGAGAGGATGACATTGTCCGCTTGGATCAAGTATTGGAAGGCTTCGGGAAGTTGGCCGTCAGTAAACATATTTTCAAAGGATGACTTCTCATATTCCAGCACATCCAATCCGGCGCCTAAAATTTTTCCTGATTTTAGGGCAGCTACCAAATCTTCGGTGACCACGCATTTCCCCCGGGCAGTGTTTAAGAGCCAAAAGGGATGATTGAACTTGTCGATAAATTCTTTGTCGATCATACCGATGGTGCTGTCCGTTTGCGGCACGTGAAGGCTCAATACATCGGTGCGGTTCTGTAGTTCCATAATGCCCACCTGCCGTGCATTTTCGTCTTCTACTCCGCCTTTGATGTCATAGCAGATGACTTCATTGACATCGAAGCCTTTTAGTTTTTTGGCAAAGGCCTTGCCCATGTTTCCGTAGCCGATGATGCCCACGGTCTTCCCTTCAAGTTCGACGCCTCGGTTGCCTTCGCGGTCCCATTTTCCGGAACGCACTTCCCGATCGGCCTTGTTGAGGTTATTGAACAGTGATAGCAGCATTCCCAAGGTATGCTCGCCCACCGCATTTCGGTTACCTTCGGGCGCGGCGGCTAAGAAAATTCCATTGTCCTCGGCATGCCTGATGTCGATATTTTCGAGTCCCGCTCCCAAACGTCCTATAAACTTTAAGTTCTCGGCCTTGTTCAAGAATTCACTATCGATGCTAAACCGGCTTCTGATGATCAGCCCGTCGTATTCATGGATTTTTTTCTCGATTTCCTGTTTCGACGAGGTATAATCCTCATCGTTCTGAAAGCCTAGTTCAGTAAATTGCTTAATAAGCAACGGATGGTTTTGGTCTATATGTAATATTTTCATGAAATGCTATATCTTCGGATATTGGGTTTGGGTCAGCTCATGGGCCACATCGCCGGTATGTGCCGTATTCAGTTTTTCGAATAATAAAAGGTGTACTTCCTCTCCGTTTTTGGTCGATGGACAATGTTCTACGCCTTTCGGAACGACTATTATTTCGCCTTCGTGAACGGTTTCCGTTCGATCGCGGAACTGCATGTACAAAGTTCCCTTCAACACCTGAAAAAGTTCGTCCTCGTTCTCATGGGCGTGCCAAACGAATTCGCCTTGTACTTTGGCGAGAAGTACTTGCATATCATCTACGATGGCAATCTGATGCGGGTGCCATTGTTTGTCGAAGGCGGCATGCTTTTCTTTTAGGTTGATGGGGTTCATTTAGTGATGGCTGTTATTTAATAACGCATTAAAGATACGAAGTTTTTTTTCCTAGAATGGTTGATTTTAGAATGTCGGGAGGCTTAAAGCACCATCAAATTACACCCCCGAACATCCGAATAATCGAAACGTCCTAAAATCTCAAAATTGCCATCTGGATGGAGTTTTCCCAGGTCTTGGGTGGCAATAAAGGCGCAGGAATTCACGTTGGCCAGATCAATGATGTTGATTCCCCCGGTCTTTCCGGTGGGATGGTAGGTCATGGGGTCCTCGGTATCGCGGATCATGATTTTCATCCACGGTGGGGTTTCGAAACGGCCATTTCCTTTGGAGTAGGCCTGTGATAACAATTCGGTCATACCGTATTCGGAGTGTATCCGGTCAACACCGAATCCGGATTTTAGAATGTGGTGCAATTCCTCCCGGATCAGCTCTTTTCTGCGGCCTTTCATTCCGCCGGTTTCCATGATTATGGTATGTTGCAGTTTTACGGGATGCTTTTCCACCATATCCAACAGGGCGAAGGATACCCCGATCAAGAGCGTCTTTGCACCCGCTGCTTCAAGCTGGGTTAGTTCGTCTTTCAATCCCTGTAGGTTATCCAAATAAAATCCACTTTTTTCATGTCCGCTTTTTTGGATCAGATCGTCGACCATATAAATGAGCGAAGAGCCTTCCCTTTCGAGATAGGAGGGGAGAAGGGCCAACACGCAGTATTCGCTTATGTCTCCGTAAAAATGGGCGAAGGCTTTTCGGAAACTCTTTTCGTAAACCTGAATATCACTTACCAAATGTTTGCTTGTCAGGTTTCCGGTCGTACCGCTACTGGTGAAAATGATCTCGCTTTTTTTTCCTTTGGATATGATCTCCCTGGATTTAAAAAAACCGATAGGTAGAAAGGGGATGTCGCTCAGTTGGATTACAGCGGCGGGATTTGTATCCAAATACCTGCAAAATTCGCGATAAACGGGATTTTCGGCATATTGCATCCTAAAAACGGAAAGGGCCATTGCTTCGAAGTCCGTCGACGTGCTGATGTCAAAAATGCTATCGGTATCCATATCCCCTTAAATTATACTCCACCCATCGGCAAGCGTATAACCGCAAAAGTAACTATATCCTATCCCTGAAAAAACACATGGCGGCCCGATATTTGTGTTAATTTCTTTAACATATAGGGCCATCAGTTGTAAATCGATATTAAATGGGGATGCAAATCCGCTAACAATTTGGCTGTGACCTGTATACCTTTTACATTGCGAAAATCGCGGGGAATTCAGGTACCGCTAAATTTAAAATGAAGCTTTATGGCTTCGAAAAAAACAAAATATGAGTCAAGTAAAAAAAGATGACACCGTAAAAGTTCATTACACCGGAAAGTTGGATGACGGACAGGTTTTCGATAGCTCCGTTGAACGTGGCGAACCCATAAAATTCACCATGGGCCAGGGCCAGTTGATCCCAGGCTTTGAGAACGGCATCATTGATATGAAGGTCAACGAAAAGAAAACGATTAACATACCCAAGGAAGAGGCGTACGGAGAGATACGCAAAGAACTGGTGCAAGAAGTGCCCAAAAGCCAATTGCCCGAAGATATCAAGCCCGAAATAGGAATGGGATTAACCTCCCAGACGCAAAACGGGGAGGAGATCAACCTTGTGGTCAAAGACGTGAAAGAGGATACTATCGTAGTTGATGGCAATCATCCTTTGGCGGGAAAAGATTTGACCTTTGAATTGGAAGTGGTTGAAATAATGTAACTGATCGATTTATCAGGAATAGAAAAGCACCTTGGGAAGGGTGCTTTTTTTTGTTCTTGAAAAGTGGGACACCAGTTGTTGTTAGATAGTTGATGGTTAACCAACTATTAGCCAGTTACCTTAAAGCGTTGTCGTTTGTAAAGTTATTTCACTACAAGTTTGCGAGTAAAGGTTTTGCTGCCTTCGTTGACCTGCAGCACATAGACGCCAGATACCAAACGCGAGATGTCAAGGGTTTTTCGAGTAATTTTATCGGTCAATACTACCTCGCCGAACACATCGTAAACGATTATGTGCTTATCGGTATTCGCTTTGGTAATTATGTTGACCACACCACCATATGCGGGGTTCGGATAGAGTTTGACCTCTGAAATTTCGGTTGTGCCCCCGGCTCGAAAATCAAAGGGTTCTTGTGCAGATAATACAACAGTTAATAAAACGAAAAAGCTAAAGTAAAGTATTCTCATACGTACCGATTTGGGGGTCAATGGACTCAAGACGAGTTCGCTACGTAAAAGTACTGAAAGGTTTTACTTACAGGATGAAAATGTTGTGAAACGCGATAAATTGTAGGTGAAATGAATGGGGGATTTTGTTTAACCCGTTTTTTGACCGTTCGTCGAGGTTGAAAAATTACTTAAGAAAGCGTTTTTTCTCGAAAGGGATTGCTCTTGGATATGTAGCCTGCAGAAAAGAAAAGCTTGGCCGGTAGGAATACTACTTTACAATAAGCTTTCGGGTAGCGACCTTGTTGTTCTGGAATACCCTAAGCACATAAACACCGGCATCAAGTTCAGAAATAAGCAGTTCATTGCCCGTAATACTGGTTTCGAGTACTTGGGTTCCCAGCACATCGTAAATTAAGATTTGTTTTGTAGAATTCTCTGAAGTGCTGATAAATACCTTGCCGTCCGTTACGGGGTTCGGGTAGAGTTTAAACCCGTCGATATCACCGTTGGCCGGGGCATTTTGCGCATAGCTAAAGGATATACATAAAAAAGTGATAACGAGGTAAAGGTGCTTCATAAGCAGTTTAATACAAAAAACGTACCGCAAATATAATAATTTTGATTGTAGTTCGTTGCGATGATTGTGTAAATGGCATGAAATTTTAGCCAAATGGTACGATAGTCTTCCTCAAATCTAGTCTTGCTCGCCGAACTTTACGTTAGGAATTTATTGAATCGCTTTTTTTAAAGCTTTCAAAAACCCATATATTCCATACCAACTTAGAGGTTTGTAAAAAATAAAAATCTGGTGATATGAAATATCATTTTGCTAATTAAAAATCGATTGTAATAACTTTGTATCAAGGTTACAACATTAAATCATCGTTATGCCGTTCTTCGATAGCGGTATTATCTTTACCTTCGAAGGGTTAACAAACGGCAACATTCCATGAAAAAGAAAGACATCAAGATACTTTTGGTAGACGATGAACCCGATATTCTTGAGATTGTCGGATATAATCTTACCTCGGAAGGTTACCAGATATTTACGGCAAAAAATGGTATAGAAGCCGTGGCTATGGCTAAAAAGAAAGAGCCCCATCTGATTATTCTCGATGTGATGATGCCCGAAATGGACGGGATGGAGGCCTGTGAGAAAATCCGTAAGATATCGGGGCTGGAAAACACTATCATAACCTTTTTAACGGCACGTGGCGAAGACTATTCCCAAGTGGCCGGTTTGGATGCGGGGGCCGACGATTATATCACCAAACCGGTACGGCCCAAGGTTTTAGTCAGTAAAGTGAAGGCTTTGCTCAGAAGGCTGAAAGAAGGCGAGGGTACACATGATGATATCACCAAAGTAGGGAACATTGTCATCAACCGGGAGGAATATAAAATCGTAAATAATGGCAAAGAGCTTATTTTGCCTAGAAAGGAATTTGAGTTATTGGCTCTTTTGACTTCCAAGCCTAATAAGGTTTTCAAACGCGAAGCGATACTAGATCGCGTTTGGGGCAGCGAGGTTGTCGTCGGTGGACGCACCATTGACGTTCACATTCGCAAACTCCGCGAAAAAATCGGGGAGCAACACTTCAAAACGGTGAAAGGGGTGGGTTATAAGTTCGTACTATAATGGCCATTAAGTTACAGCGATCATATCGGTTTGCGCTGCGGTCATCCCTTTTGATTGCCGTAGTGTTTGGCTTGATTTTGGCCCTATTTCTCTTCTTTTTTCACACTTTTGACCTTACAGTTTTAGTTCTATCCACCATAACACTTTTCTTAATATCCTTTTTTATCCTTCAAATCCGAATAGAAAAATTTATTTATCAGAGGATAAAACAGATTTATGACGATTTTGCCATTTTGGAATCTCCGACCTTAACTTCCGACCCCATCACTACCGACATGCGTACCCTTACCGAAGAAATTGAAAAGTTCGCCAAAGACAAGAAGGTCGAGATTGATACGTTGAAAGTACGCGAGGAGTACCGGAAAGACTTTTTGGGAAATGTCTCGCACGAGCTCAAGACCCCGCTTTTTACGGTGCAAGGATATATCGAAACTTTGTTGGATGGTGCCATGAACGATAAGAACGTCCGCAAGAAATATCTACAGCGTGCCAACAAAGGGGTAGATCGGCTTATCTATATTGTAAAAGATCTTGACCTGATTACAAGGTTGGAAGTCGGCGAACTCAATCTAGATAAGGAAAACTTCGATATCGTGGAGCTCATTCAAAACGTTTTCGAACTTTTGGAAATGAAAGCCGAGAAAAAGAACATCGTGCTCACTTTTGATATGGAGTATTCGCGACCGGTCCATGTCTATGCCGACAAGGAGAAAATACAACAAGTGCTTACGAATCTTCTGGTCAATTCCATAAAATATGGCCGGCGCGACGGTACCACGGAAGTCAGTGTCGAAAATCTGATCAAAAACAAGGTGATTGTCAGGATTACGGACAATGGCGAAGGCATTCCACAACGTTACATACCCCGCCTTTTCGAACGTTTCTACAGGGTAGACCAAAGCGGAAGCCGTAAAGAAGGCGGTTCGGGACTTGGCCTTGCCATCGTAAAACATATCATCGAGGCCCACGAAGAAAAAATATATGTCGAGAGTGAAATCGAGGTAGGGTCCGAATTTTCGTTTACGTTGGAAAAGAGTAAGATAGAGGCTGAACATTAGTTATTTCTTCACATAGTATTTCATTAGCTTTGTCGGTTATTGGCCGTATGGGTACCGCTATAGAGAATTGCCATGCGTTATTCGCCAGTATTGATGTTGCCCAGCGTATGGGTGCCGGCAAACGGGGCGCTATGCGAAGGCAATATAGTAAGGGAGAAACGCTTGAAATAGTCGCCCTAGAAGTAGGTATCGGAAGATAGAAATCTTAAAGTGTAGTAGTGGGAAGCAAAAACAAGCTCAAAAGGTTCAAGGAAAATGAACAGTTTAAGAACGTCATTCAGCCCGACCGAGAAACGGTAAAGGACGGATTTTCCCTCAGAGGAAATTGGGCATCCCATTTCGGGAACGCAAACCCTATAGTGCTCGAACTCGGCTGTGGCAAAGGAGAATATACTGTGGGCCTTGCTCAATATAATCCCGATAAAAATTTTATCGGCATAGATATCAAAGGAGCGCGATTATGGAGGGGTGCCAAGACCGCCTTGGAAGAAAACCTAGAAAATGTGGCCTTTCTCCGTACCCAGATTGAACTGATAGACGAACTTTTTGCCGAGAACGAAGTGTCCGAAATATGGATCACCTTTCCCGACCCACAGATCAAGTACAAGCGTACCAAGCACCGGATGACGAACCAAGACTTTTTGGATAAGTACAAAAAGATCCTAAAACCAGAAGGTCTGGTACATTTGAAGACGGATAGCGAATTCATGCACGGCTATACCTTAGGCCTGCTGCACGGGCTAGGATTAGAAATTAACTACGCCAACCACGATGTGTACAAAAATGAAGGCAGCCCGAAAGAAGTTGTCGGCATACAGACTTTTTATGAAAAGCAGTATCTTGAGCTTGGGAAGGCGATTACCTACTTACAGTTTAAAATCTCTTGATTTGGAAAAGACAATATAGAATTAAGAAAAGAGATGGAAAAGTAGGCAGTTGCAGTGGCGGTAGGCAGTATTTTCAGTTATGAGTAATACGTATTCAGCATAAGTTCAATTTTCGACCATACTTAGAGCAGAACTTCACAACTACTTCGTAATTTGATCCAAACTATATTTCAACCTTGAACCTACCTCAAGGCAGAATTGAATCTTGAACTTGACACTTGCGCTTGCGCTTGAATTTGAAAATAATGCCGCACCACTTCATCCTTTTCTTCGCCACGTTCTCGGCAGCCTTTATGGCTACCGTGCCGCCGGGACTGCTGAATATGAACGCCGCAAAGGTAAGTGTCGAAAAAGGGAAGCTGAACGGAATCATTTTCAGCATCGGGGTGTCTACCATGATTATGTTACAGGCGACCATTGCGGTCTATATTTCCAGGTTTTTGGACAATAACCCGGAGGTGGTCACTGTGCTATTAAAAATCGCCACGATCGTTTTTGCCTTTTTCGCCGTATATTTTTTCTGGGCCGCCAAGCGGAATAAGGTGCCGAAACCTGAACTGGTCAAGATTAGCAAAAAGAACAGTTTTTTTAAGGGGATAGGCCTTGCGGCGGTCAACTTATTGACCATTCCCTATTACAGCGGTCTCAACATCATGTGGAACGCCTCTGGATGGATACAGTTCAAGGTCTGGGATATCGCTATTTTTATTTTAGCCGCCGGTCTGGGTACTTTTTCGGTACTTTATTTGTACACCATTTATTTTAATAAGCTGGAAAATAAGACGAACCGTTTTTCAAAGAACTCCAACTATATTCTAAGCGGATTGATGCTGGTTTTGTTGATAATTACGCTGTTGAGGATATTTCAAACCAATGGTTGATTTGAATTTGTATTCGCAATGAACCCTGACAATAAAAATTTCTTCCAAAAAGTCTACGAAGTTGCCCGACAAATTCCCGAAGGTAGGGTAACCTCGTATGGTGCCATTGCCAAATACCTCGGAGCCGCCCGAAGTGCGAGAATGGTCGGGTGGGCCATGAACGGAGCGCATAATATGCCAGATATACCAGCGCATCGGGTCGTAAATAAAATCGGACTGTTAACGGGAAAGCACCATTTTGACGGCACCAACCTGATGCAACAGCTTTTGGAAAACGAGGGTATCAAGATAATCGATAATCAAATCGTGGATTTTGACAAATATTTTTGGGACCCGTTTAAGGAGCTTTCAGATTAAGCTCTCAATCAAACGTCAGCGTAAAAACCGTATTCTCCTTTGAGGCGGCCTGAATACTGCCGCTATGTAATCTCATGATCTGTTTCGAAAGACTAAGGCCAATGCCCGTCCCGGAGTTTTTAGTGGTAAAAAAGGGCACAAAAATCTCATCAATATGTTCTTGGGGAATTCCCGGGCCATTGTCCCAAACTTTCACGATTTTCTTACCCTTATCATCGATGCCTGCCAAAAATTTGATTTGTCCCTGTTGATTCCCCGTTACATTATTATCTTGATTTCTTAAAGACTGCTGGGCATTCTTTCCGAGGTTTAAAAGTACCTGCGTAATCTGTTTTTCGTCGATAAAAAGTTCCAGATCTTCCGGGTCGACAATGACCTCGATATCAATTTGGTCCTGACCTTTATCCTCGCCCATCAAAAGCTTTATTTTTTCAAGTAGATTTTGTGCAGGAATCAGCGCCTTGTCCGGTTCAGGTACACTGAGAAACGTACGGTATGACTGCACAAATCCCATAAGGTCTTTACCTTGTTCTTTGATAACTTCAAGTCCTTTCACTGTGCTTTTCATGTGGTGTTCGGCAAACGCGTCGGTGGTCAACAATTGCCCATCCTTCTTAAAATATTTCAAAACGGATTCCGAAATCGAGGTGATCGGGGTAATAGTATTCATGATCTCATGGGTCAGCACACGGATCAGTTTTACGTAAGAATCCGTCTCTTTTTCGTCGAGTTCTCTTCGGATGTCCTGTACGACCACCAGAAGCAAAGATTGTTTTTCTAGGTGGATAGTGGTGGATTTCAATGCCAGTTGTATCTTCTCACGCTCGTTGGTCAACTCAAAGGACTTGCTTTCAAAAGGTTGTAGATTCTCAAATAATCCATACAGTTTTTCGTCGACTTGATTCAATTGTTTGATGTGGTTCAACGGGCGGTGGTTCAACAGTTTTTCGACGGTCGGATTGGCGTAAAGAATGTGCCCTTTTGGATTAATGGTGAGGATGCCAATATCGGCTTGCTTCAAGATTTCCTGATAATACTGCTCTTGCGCCTGTTTTTTTAGGTGGATGTCCTGTATCATCGCATTCAGCATATTCAAGCTGTGGTTCAGTTCCTCCAAAGACTTTACACTCAATTTTTCGGGAAACCGCAAGGTGAAATCCTCGTTTTTTATGGCATCGAAGAAGTAAGCGATCTTTCGATTGGTCTGGTTGACATAGCGGATCAAAAAAACGGTCTGTAGCACGAGGAAGCCGAATATCAGTACGGATAGTACATATTGCCCGTCGAAAAAGAAAAAGCCTGCGCCTAGTGAGGCTGACGAGATAAGTAGTATCCGGAAAATTAATTGCCAGTATATGTGTCTGCTTACCATTTTACAAGTTCAAATAAAGTTTAAAAGTTTATAAAATGTGCAGTTTTTTAGTTTTGCCCATCGAATACCTACTATTGCCCCAGCCAATCACATACTCAGTACTCATAGTTTATAACTATCGAAGTTGCCCACTGCAATTGGCACTGCCTACTTTTTCTTCTTCAACTTATTATAAAGTGTCTGCCTAGAAATCCCCAATTGCTCGGCAGCGGCACTGTAATTGCCGTCGTTTTGGTCGAGGGCCTTGGTAATCATCAATAACTCCATTTCTTCCAAGGTCTCCGGACCGGTCGTCGCCGATGTGTTCGCTTTTGATTCCAATAGAAAATCCTCCGGATTTACTACGTTTCCTTCGGAGAGAATTACGGCCCGCTCCAAGGTATGTAAAAGCTCTCGAATGTTTCCCGGCCAAGCATAGGCCATTAATTTTTCTTGCGCCGCTTGGTTGATGCGCAAGCCTTGTTTGGCATATTTCACGGCGAACTTTTTGAGGTAAAAATCTGCCAAGACAAGAATATCACCCTCCCGTTCCCGAAGCGGTGGAACTTCAATTCGGATGGTATTGATGCGGTAGAGTAGGTCTTCACGGAAAAGTCCGTCGGTCACCATTTTGTCTAGATTTTCGTTAGTGGCGCAAATCAATCGGATGTCTACTGAAATCGGTTTGTTCGACCCGACCCGAACGATAGTCTTGTTCTGTATGGCCGATAGCAATTTGGCTTGGGCCTGTAAAGAAAGATTCCCGATTTCATCCAAGAATAAGGTGCCGCCGCTCGCCGCTTCGAATTTCCCTGCGCGATCTTCCTTGGCGTCCGTAAACGAGCCTTTGGTATGTCCGAAGAGCTCGCTTTCGAACAGGTTTTCGGAGATGGATCCCATATCGAC
>RCMY010000792.1_pt1 | contig 30158 bp, 24 predicted proteins | sample 2041341 | NCBI WGS metagenome assembly RCMY01 (sample SAMN09708234, study PRJNA481090) | Marine sediment metagenome, whole genome shotgun sequencing project. | reverse complement strand
CGCCATGCCCTCCCACATCGACAACCCGACGTTGACATTGCACAGTATCACAAATTGCTGCGCTGCATCCGAGGTCGGCTGTGAGCCCATTTTGCCTAATGCTGCACTCTGCACCAATGTCCGCTCCTTGCCCCTGACGAAACGTGAAAGTGACGAATCCTTTGGGCACGGAAGTTCCTTCGAGTTGGCATTGCGGCAGAGGCCTGTAACCGTAGAAATACGGATTGGTGTTTGCACCCACACCTGCGATGATTGCAAATGGCTGTCTCACACTCAAAAAATTTCTGGCGATACGCTTTGCTATGGGCGTTTGCCGTCATACTCGCGCTGAGCGGGTTGGCGTTCTTTGAACGGCAAAACTTGGTGCGTGAACTGACAATCAAAAGTGCAACGCTGCATCGATTGGCCTCCCAGCGGGCTGACCAGCATGATGCGCATTTGACATCTTTGTCTGCGATTTTTGTGGCGGGTGGGGTGGAGCGGCAAGATCTATTGCTGGATGTCGCCGCAACGATTACGCGCTTTTACCCACGTATTACTTCGGTAAATGTCGTCCCATATGCCCAGTCCCAACCGATGATAGAAACGCAGCCTGGTTTTTCGGTGCAGGCAAGGGAACATGTTGTTGAATTGGCGCACCGCTCGACCGGGGCATTGCAAATAGGGCAAATGCCAGACCTGCTGGATCACTACCTGCTTGTGAAGCGCACACCCAACTCTGACGCGGCACAGCATGGTTTGGCGCTGGTGATTGACGCCCGTGCGCTCATCGCGACAGATGATCCATTTTGGGACGCGCCATCGGCTTCATTGCTACTTGCGACACCGGACGGCCAAACAGCGTTGGTAGGACAATTTTCATCAGGTGAGACTGGGTTTTCGAAGCCACTTGGCAGTGTGTCGCAACCTTTAATTTTCGAAACTTCTCTGGCCATCGGGCTTTCTGACCTTTTGCCATTGGGAAAAGTGCTGTCTGTCATTGCATTGGTCACGACACTCTTTTGGCTGTCGTCTTTAGGTTTGAAGCAACGCGCACGCACCAAAGATGCCGAAAGCCGCGCGAAACTCAGCGCGCAGGAAACCCGACTGGCACATGCGTCGCGCGTCAATGCAATGGGTGAAATGGCCAGCGGGATGGCGCATGAACTTGCGCAACCGCTGACCGCCATCCTGAGCCAAGCACAGGCTGGTCGCCACTTGGCCCGGCGCGGTGATGTTGAACGCCTCGGCACAGTTCTGGATGATACGGTGTCGCAGGCGCAGCGGGCGGCGAATATTCTTGATCGCCTAAGACGTTGGAGCAAACCGAACCGTGCGCCGTCCAAATCCTGCGCGGTTCACGGTGCCGCCCAAAGTGTGCAAAACTTGTTGGCATTAGAGGCAAAGACCGAAGGTGCCACGATCACCCTGTTATTGCACGATGATCCGCTTTTCATTGAGGCAGATCCCGTCGAGTTAGAGCAGGTTGTGTTTAACCTCGTGCGCAACGCGCTTGATGCGTCGGACAAAGCGCAAGTGACGATTAGCACGCATGTAGATAGGCAGTCGGTTATTCTGGAAGTGAGCGACACCGGGCCGGGTGTGCCTGAACACATCAGGCCCCGCATCTTTGAGCCGTTCGTGACGGGCAAGCCGGATAACACCGGGCTTGGCCTCGCGCTCTGCCAAAGGTTGGTTGAGGAAATGGGGGGTGACATTGCGCTATTAGACGATACTATCCAGACAACTTTTCGGTTATCACTGCCGCTGTCAAACAACGTAGTCGCGCCATGACCAATCACGTCTACCTCGTTGATGATGATGAGGCCGTCCGCAAGGCCCTGAGTCTGCTGTTGGAAACTGTCGGGCTGAATGTGCGCAGCTTTGCGTCACCCGAGACATTCCTGATGCAAGCCGCAGATCTGACACCGGGCTGCCTGATCCTTGACATCAGGATGCCCGCGATTTCCGGTCTGAAGCTGCAAGAAAAACTGACCGATCAAGGCGTTTCATGGCCCACTGTTATTATCAGCGGACACGGCGATATCGAGGCGTGCAGGCGCGCGTTTCGCAATGGTGCGATTGATTTTTTGAGCAAGCCGGTGGATGAACAAGATCTGATCGACGCGATCCAAAAGGGTCATGCAGAACTTGAAACACGCCAACAGGCTTCAGAGGAACGCGCAGAAGCGGTGGCGTTGGTCCAGCACCTTTCCACGCGGGAACAAGAAGTCCTTGAAATGATCGCAAAGGGCTTGACCACAAAGCAAATTGCCGATGCGCTGACTTTGTCGCCCCGTACGGTTGAAAGTCACCGCGCAGCGATTGCGACCAAAGCGGGCACGTCGTCGGCGGCAGAACTCACGCGGTATTGGCTGGACGCGCAAGCGGAATAATGGGCGGATCAGTAGAACTACGGACACCTTCGCGGATGCTACGAATATCGCTGACCAGCGCGGCGGAATAGTACTGCAGCATCAGTTCAACAAAAGGAAATACCCCAATGATCCGTTCCATCGCCCTTGCCATATCTCTGATGACACCAATCGTGGCCTTCGCCCAAGACCTGCCCACCGCGCCTTACTTGCCGCTGGATATGGCCACCACTGCCGCGCAAGCTGCTGTCGCTGCATGTTCTGCTGAAGGCTACAACGTCAGCGTCGCGATCGTCGCGCGCAGCGGCGAGACCAAAGTGCTGTTAAGTGCCGACAACGCAGGCCCGCACACGGTGGGGTCCAGCACAGGCAAAGCATTTACATCCGCCAGCTTGGGCCGTGACACGACAGGTCTGGCCAACTTTATCGGCGGCAACCCTGAAAACGGCGGTTTGCGCGATATGGATAGCCGTATGGTCATCCAGGCTGGTGGCCTGCCGGTCAGAGTTGGCGGCGCATTGGTCGGTGGCATCGGTGTAGGTGGCGCACCATCAGGTGCGATTGACGAGACATGCGCACGTGCAGGTCTTGACGCAATCGGTGCTGAATAATCCAATTGCGGCTCGTCCCTCATGGGGGCGGGCCACTCTATTTGAAAGGTGACACCATGCTTCGTTTCTTACTGTTCGTTGTGACTATTGGCATCGGTGGTTTTGCCCATGCACAGATAGCCCCATCAGCGTCAGATATCGCGTCCTACACAGGCTTACATCTTGCCGCCCATGAGGGAGACGTGGATGAAATAAACCGTTTGATTGCATTAGGTGCCGATGTTGACATCCGTGAACGGTCTCAGCGCACGCCCGCGCATATCGCGGCCTTTGCATCACACGATGACGCGCTGACAGCACTCGCAAAAGGTGGCGCGGATATGAACGCCTTGGAAAATCGCGTCTATGACGTGCTGACCATCGCAGCCGTCGCTGATGATCCTGAAATGGTGTCACTGGCAATGGAACTTGGGAACGCGCCAGACCAGATCACCAGCGTTTATGACGGCACCGCCTTGATTGCTGCGGCCCACCTTGGGCACCACGAAGTTGTTGCGCGTCTGGTGGCTGGCGGCGCACCACTGGATCATATCAACAATCTGGCGTGGACAGCTTTGATCGAAGCAGTCGTCTTGGGGGATGGTGGGCCCGACCACATCAAGACAGTGCAAATCCTTGTTGCTGCAGGTGCAGACAGATTGATCGGAGATCGCGATGGGGTCACACCGCTACAACACGCCACGTCACGCGGCTACGCCAAAATGGTCAAAATCCTGCAATAGGTAGTATTACGATGACCCTACCAAAACGTGCTATTTTGGAAAGCTGCCGCATCATCCAACCTCGTTGCAACCTTCCTTTAGCCGCCGTTGGCGCAGCAGCAACGAAAGGGCACTTTGTCCGTATAGCGGTCGTCGGTGCAGCGTGCAGCGAAGGTCTCCTTCGAGCCCAAATTGACCGATGCTGCAACCCGCACCAATGGAAGCGAACCGAGGGAAGCAGACATCAAGACCGATCGCAGCATTTAGGGTCGCCGGATGACTGCTCAGCGGAAAAAGCAGCGGTTCTTTCCAGTGGTTACAAAATCTGATTTCTTTGACATGCAATTTGGTGCGATCTGGACCTAGATCGAAAGTTCGAAAACGGCTCCCCCAAAGTCCTGCCCGTTGATCCTAAGAGAAAGGACGTGTTCTCCAGAATAATACTTCCGTGTGGTTATCGGACGAATGGCGTGCTGACGCGCATAGGTCACGGTTTCGTTCGGCTGTAAAACAAATTGCTTCCATTTGAATACTTTAGGGGCAAGTGTCCCGTTTGCTTTGCGGTGATGCACGACATAATCGATGAGCATTTTTTGTGGTTTACGGCCTTCCGAACTTAGCGTGACGCGGAATTCCAAAGCCCCCCCCAACACGACGGATCCTGTGACGATTTTGATCTGAGGACCCGAAATGATAGGTGACTCAAGTCCGAATACAGCCAAGGTTTCTTTGTGCCCCTGTTTGACTAGGCTTCGACAGGCATGCCGGATCAACTTTTGGCGGTTCTTTGACGCGTCCCGCATCCACTCACCCGCAATTCCTGCCACAAAGTCAGGATGATCTTTCGCAATATCATTCAAGTGATTTGCCACTGATCGACGAACATATTCAGACGGATCATCGCGTAGCCCCTGCAGTATCGGGATAGTCATTGCCGGATCGGCGATCAACGACTTTAGTCGCATACCCCATGGCAACCTTGGTCGCGACCCTTCGGACGCCAACCGTCGAACGTGTTCGTTTTCATCACCAGCCCACCCCAGTATGATAGAAAGAGCCCGTTTTGCGTCAGCTTCAATAAACGGACGAACATCGAATTCGGATGTTCCGCGCATTGTTATTTCTCTCAGCGCACTCATCGAGCCTTCAAAGTCATCAAGACCAGACCTGCCAATGACGTCGGTTAGAGGCCATACGCCCCACCCACACAGACCTTCTTGGGTGCTCGGCTTCACCGCATGATCAAGTTTATCGGGGTGTAGCATTGCAACAAGTATCTTGTTTCGTTCACGCACATCGGACGGAAGCACAGTGAGCATTTTTTCTGAGATGAATTGGACGCGTTGCTTCAGTTCCAACTGCTCGAGATGGGGTAAAATTGATGCAACAAACGCGTCTTTGTCGAGATCAGGCAATGCCTTGCCCAAATGCAGCCCGGTCAATGTCACGACGTCTTCAGATATCAAGTTCTTGAATGGTTCCATAGTGATTTTTCCACCTCCACGTCCCATAAGCGCCGAAACCTGCCATTTGGGCAAGTGCAGCGAAAGACCGCTTCGTCCTGCAGAGCAGCCGTCCGAGCAAAGCGCGGCGAATGTCCGGTTGCCGCCCCTATCTCCCGCGCGTCACTAACGGCCCATAGCCGCCGTTTAGCCTATGTGAGAAAATGTCCGCTCCTGTCCTATACTAGGCTCAAGCCTTGCCAAAGCGGTCCCTGAACGTTTCGGGTGATTTTTTCAACTTGACTGGCACGTTGCGTTAGACCGACGAACTTTAAACAAGTTGCAGCAATGAAAATCTTCCCTTTCCTCGCCTCAAGCGGCCAAAGCCGCCGCAGCGCAAAGAAAGGAGGATAGTCATCCCTTGACCAAAGCCTGCCCCGCGAAACATAGCTAAAAGGTGAGCCAGTCCTCGATGAAAACTCGGGTCACCGCTCAGTTAAAATTAGCAGCAGCTGCCTTATCAGCCGCTTAGACGGGCACTTTCCGCGCCGTCGGATTGTTCCGATGGGACCAGAGCGCGTACCAATTTTCGCATGTCCAGCACGCCAATAGGTTTACCGCCCTTCATCACACGGTAGCTACGAGATGTGTCGCCTTCAGACAGCGCAATCACAGATTCCAGCGTGTCATCATGATCAATCTCGCCCGCCCGTTCGCCTGCCGCGTCTGGTGTCTTGGTCATGACGGACCGGACCCTTAGCACCCGTGCGCGATTGATGTCACTGACGAAGTCTTCGATATATGGGGCGGCTGGGTTAAGCAGGATATGCTGAGGTTCACCCTGTTGGATGACGGTACCGTCTTTGAGGATCACCAGATGATCCGCCAATTTTAGCGCTTCGTCCAAGTCATGCGTGATGAACACGATGGTCTTTTGCAATTCTGCCTGCAACTCGATCAGCAGGCCCTGCATATCTGTCCGGATCAGCGGATCAAGGGCAGAGAATGCTTCGTCCATGAGCATGATATCGGAGTTGCTGGTCAGCGCACGCGCGATCCCAACACGTTGCTGCATTCCGCCCGACATCTGATGCGGATACTGCTCTCCTTGGCCTTGCAGACCGACGCGGTCCAGCCATTTGCGGGCCTCGTCTGCGTATTGCCGTTCGCTTTGCCCCTCCACTGACGGGGCAAGCCCCGCGTTCTGCAACACTGTCCGGTGCGGCAAAAGCGCGAACTTTTGAAACACCATCGACATCGTGTGTTTCCGTAACTCTCGCAGCTGGGCTTCGTTGTAGTCGAGGATGTTGTCGCCGTTAACCCACACCTCGCCCGCCGTGGGTTCGATCAGACGGTTCAGGTGCCGGATCAGCGTCGATTTACCCGACCCTGACAGCCCCATGATCACTGTGGTTTTCCCCGCAGGCACATCGACATTGATGTCGTTCAGACCCAGCACGTGATTGTGCAGTTCCAAGAGGTCCGACTTGCTCAACCCGTCTTTGACATGTTGCAAGGCGGGCAAGGGATCGTCGCCAAAGATCTTATATAGGCTGCGGATCGAGATCTTGATTTCTGTATCGGTCATATCCGTTATCCTTTATCGCGACTGGCTGACGTTGATGCGGGCAAGTGCCGCCTTGGTCACGCGATCCAGAATGATCGCGAGAAGGACGATACCCAGCCCCGAAAGCAAGCCAACGCCCAGCTCGAGCGACCGGATACCGCGCAGCACCAACACACCCAGACCGGGGGCCGAAACAAGCGATGCGATGACAACCATCGCGAGGCTCATCATGATAGTTTGGTTCACGCCAGCCATGATGTTGGGCAGCGCCAGCGGGATCTGGACGTTGAATAGCTTTTGCCGCTTGGTCATGCCAAAGGCGTCTGCTGCTTCGATCACGTCGGGGTCAACCAGACGGATGCCCAGATCTGTCAGGCGGACTACTGGCACAATGGCGTAAAGGATGATTGCAATCCCGTATAGCTTTGGCTCGGTTACCGAGAACAGGAAGATCAACGGGATCAGATAGACGAAGGGTGGTAGCGTTTGGAGCATGTCTAGAACAGGGATCATTAAACGCTGCACCCTGTCGCTGCGCGACATGGCAATACCAATCGGCACGCCAAGCAAAACACATGTCACCGCGCAGACAAAGATGATCGCGAGAGTCTGCATAGTGTAGGTATAGTAGTCGACAAAGCCCAAAAAGCCGAAGCAGACCACGACCAGCCCAACCAGTTTTATTTGTCTGCTTACCGCCCAGGCGACCAGCATCAACAGTGGGATCATGATGAACCATGGCACTGCCTGCATCACCCAAAGCGCTTCGTTCAGCGCCCAGCTAAGCGGCTGTGTTAGTGGGTCGACCACCACTTTCAGGCTGTCTTTGATGGAGAGGAACCCTTGTTCCAATCCACTGGTCAGTTCGCGCGATTGCGGAAAGGCGGTGCAGGCTTCGTGAAGTGCATCCATTGACGGAAACGGCGTATCCCATGGCGATACTTCAACGTCGCTACCGGATGTTTGGGCAAGCAGTTGCGCCATGGACGTCATGCCGCCGCCGTCATCTCCGCTGCTGCCGCACCAGTTGCGCAGGCCAAGCCCATCGAATACGAAATCATACGTCGCCATTTATCCCTCATCCGGGCTTAAATCGCGGCCCTTATCCTATTGATATGCGTCATCACCAAAAGGGCCGGATCATGTGATCCTGGCCCCGTTGTTCGGTATTCCTGTGATGTCTGCAATCACATGCGGGCATCTCAAAACAGGCAAAGGGCGGCACCAAAAGCACCGCCCTGAATTTCTTACTTCAGCAGGGGTGCGAGCTTTGCGGTGGCTGCATCGTTGATCCAGCCGCTCCACTCATCAGGGTTGTTTTTCAGGAAATAGACAGCCGCTTCCTCGTTCGAGGCGTTGTTGTCTTGCTTCCAGGCCAACAATTGGCTCATCGTGTCCGTCTTGAAGGTAACATTCCCCATCAGCTCCGCAATGTCAGGATGCGATTTCATAAAGTCCTTGGTGACAATCGTCAGCACAGGCGCTGCCGGAAAGGATGATGCCTTAGGATTAGGCGCATCGGCGTTCTGCATGGATGCAAATGCATCGGCGTCGTATTCGCCAAGATCAATACTTGTCATGTCGAACATGCCAAGCGGCGTTGTTGGACCCCAGTAGTAGCCAAACCAAGGCTCTTCGCTTTGGTAAGCCGCTGCCATTGATGTTGCTAGCGTTTCGCCGGACCCGTGATTGAAGACTTTGATGCCGCTGTCTTCTAGGTCGAACGCGCGGATCAGGTTGTCATTCACAATGCGGCAGCCCCAGCCATCAGGGCAGTTGTTGAACATGCCGCCGACAAGCTCAGGGTTGGCCATCACGCCTTCGATTGTTGCAAGCTCTGGATGGGCTTCGACCAGATAGGTCGGCAGCCACCAGCCTTCGACACCGCCGGGCTCAAGCACGCTACCAAGCTCTTCGATCTTGCCGTCTGCTTTCAGCTTTTCGTACGCATCACCGGCAGAGTTAATCCAAAGTTCAGTCACGATGTCCGGCTCATTGTTTTCGGACAGGGAAGTCATCGCCGGTGTGGTGTCAGACGGCACGGCCGTCACGTCGCAGCCATAGCCTTGTTCCATCAGAAACTTCGAAACCGACGTCACAATGGCGGCCGAATCCCAGTTCATCTGGGTGATCGTGACTTCGCCGCATTGTTCTTGTGCCAAGGCCGCTGTGGGGGCCGCAAGTGCTGCAAATGCAGCGCCAAATATTAGGCTCTTCATAGGGCGTATCTCCTTTGATTTTCGTATTGAGGCGGGTCACAGCCAGACTTCTGGCGGCCCCACGCAAAGCCCATCAACGCCGCAATCGCCATTCAAGCAGTAGAACTGCTCACTCTTTTTCAAGAAACAGGGGAATGTCGATTTGCGACAGATAATGTCGCTTTCAAGCCGACGGGTATCCTATTGGAAGCGGAATGCAACCGCATAATTTTTGGCGGTCACTTAACGTCGACTGCGATTTTAGTTTCCAAGACGACCTTCGCGGCGACCAGCGCCAATATTGGCAGAGCGACTTGCGGTCGGCTGACCTTGGGGGGGGGCGATGCCAAACGGTTTAAAGGCGCAGTGATTTCCAAACGGCACGCAACTGACCTTTTTTCCCATCTCAGCCTGCAGGTTCAGCAAACACTACGGAAAACACCGATACCGCTCCAGTGCTTCTCGAACCTTCATTTGACGGCCAATTACCCCATGGCTAGCTTGAAAGCAGCCCACGCGATAGGAGCGGCCCCCCGATTTAAACCAGTCTGTTCGGTTGTGGTTCGGCTCAAATGTGCAGCCTGTCGTGCTTGCATCAATCAACCGCGCCGATAGAGCGATTGCGACACCTGCCCAGCGTCCAGAACGACGCTGACCACAGTTCCTGAAAGCAGCCACACGCATGCAACAACGCCACGAATAGCGGCCGTGCTCGAACGCTTAATTGTTCAAAATGCGCGCAAGGCGCCTAATTCGGAGCGCTCGATTGAGTTCCCCTCCAAAGATCAGGAGGAGGGCTGCGAGATACATGAAGTAGAGGGCGGCGATGATACCGGCCATGCCGGCGTAATAGCTGGCGTAAGTGCCAAAACTCTCTACGTAATATGAGAAAGCAGCCGCGAGGAGCGTCCATGCGACTGCGGTGATGATAACGCCCGGCCAAAGGTTGGAGAAAATGGTGCGGCGCGCGGGCAGCAAGATATGCGCCGCAAAAAGCACCACGATAAAGATGGTCGCGGAAGCTGGAAATCGGATCAGCCTGATGGAAACCGATGCCGGATCAAAGCCCGGAATGAGCGCATGTAGCCAAGACCCTGCGCGCGGCGCTAGCACCAAAAGGTAGCCTACCAATACAAGGGCCAAGCTGGCAAAGACGACCATGGCAATCTGGACACCGAGAAGTACGAGCGTCGACCTGGTTTCACGCAGTCCATAGGCGCGGTTCAACCCGATACGTACACTGTCGACGCCGCCGACCGCAAACCAGATCGTCAGCAGAATACCGATGCTGAGTATCCCGCCTCGTGGCACTGTCATCACCTGCTCGACCTCCGAAACGATCGGTTCGATCAACGGGGGTGGCACGATGGCAATCAGAAATTCGATCAGATTGTTGGCCATCGACCGGTCGCCAATGAACGCCGTAACCGCGCTCGTGAAAATCAGGAACGGAAAAACCGCAAGCAGCGAACGAAAGGCAACGTTGCCCGCCAATCCGAACGCATCGTCACTCCAAAGTCTTAGCATTGCTTCTCGCAGGACAGCCCGCACCGCGCGCACGCCCCTGCGATTGAACAGGTCTTCTGGATTGGCGCTGAGAACGCCATGGGTCATGACGATTTCACGCCTTGGGTCAGGGTCAGATTTGGCCTTCATGCGCTGCCCCCGCTCATTTGAGATCCTCTCACTGTTGAATGTGACTCACAACTGACCCGGTATTTACACCGAGATTTGTCCCGCTCAGTCGTTATGCTTTGTTCGTCATGATGTGGTCAATGCCGGTGACTCCTTCCGTGGCACTGTCAGAGCAAAATTGGTTGGGGCGGCATGGCGAGCACTTAGCGTCGCGGGATGACAAAACGCAGCTCCTTTAGTTACTCTAAGACGAGCCCCAAGATCATCCGTCTGGCCGTTATGATGTACGTTCGATTCCCGTTATCGCTTAGAAATATGGAGGATTTTTTTTGCACGAACGCGGCATCGATATCAGCCACGAAACGGTACGGTTTTGGTGGAACAGATTTGGCCCGCTGTTTGCCGCAGAGATCCGCAAGAAAAGGGTCAGCCAGATGCGCGCATATTTTAACTCACAGTGGCACTTGGATGAGGTGTTCGTGAAGATAACGGCGAGACGCACTATCTTTGGCGGGCTGTGGATCACGAAGGGGAAGTCCTGGAAAGCTTCGTCACAAAGCGCCGTGATCGCAGGGCAGCCTTGAAATTCATCAGGAAAACCATGAAACGCCATGGTCGCCCACATTTCTTCGTCACCGACAAGCTACGTTCCTACGGCGCAGCGATGAAGGTTATCGGAAATGTTGACAGACAAGAAACCGGCCGCTGGCTCAACAATCGAGCCGAGAGCTCCCACCGGCCATTTAGACGAGGAGAGCGGGCCATGCTTCGCTTTAGACGGATGCGAACCTTGCAAAAATTCGTCGCCGTCCACGCTTCAGTCCACAACCATTTCAACGCGGAGCGCCATCTCTACAACCGATCAAACTTCAAGTTGAACCCCGCCGCCGCTCTGGTCGATTGGCGCGGTCTCTGCGCAGCCTAGCAGATTGAGGTTGCTGGAGAACTGAGATTGGTTCGCATTTGTCTGACGGCACCCACCTGTGAGCTGGAGTTTTGTCTGTCCACATCTGCCTCGATCAGGCTCGCGTCGGTGGCAAAACCGTGCCCCCCGACAAGCCCTTCAGAAATGCAACGGGCAACCACAGCCTCGAAGACGTGGCGGAGCAGATCGCTGTCGCGGAATTTGCCATGACGGTATTTTGAATAGGTGGAATGATCTGGCACTTTACTGTCCAACACAAGGCGGCAGAACCAACGGTACGCTAGGTTTAAGTGAACTTCTTCACACAGGCGTCGCTCGGACCGGATACCCGAAATGTACCCAATCACCAACATCCGTACAATCAGTTGAGGGTCAATCGAAGGCCGACCAAGGTGGCTGCAATGGGCCTTTAGCTGTTCACGCACCGCGTCGACATCAAGGAAGTGATCGATCTGGCGCAGCATGTGGTCAGAAGGGACGTGTGTCTCCAAATCAAAGTCATAAAACAACTGCGTTGGAGCTTCCTGAGTACCCATCATCGCTAAATCCCCCCGTTTCTATAATAACGAGTGAAACAAACAGCTTGCTGCAAAGCAACAAAGACTTTTTCAACAAAATAGGCTCGAACTGGACGTTCGCTGCGGCAAACATGAGGGGCTGTTTCGAGCCGTTCGCTACGGCGAAGGCGACTGCCAGAATTCTACTGCTCGATTGAATTCGGTCTCATAGTAGGCCGAGGCCGTTGGCCCCGAATGTTGCCCGTGAAAGAGCCCAACCCGCTTTGCGCATTCGAAAAATCCGGGAGCGGGTAATCCACCTCTTGCCTTGCTGATTGCCAGAGCTGCAATCAATGGGCGAGCGGCGGCGGCATCTTCTTCTATCAGACATTCGAGAGCCACTGTCAGCTGGTGGATCGTATTTGGTGGCGACAGTTCAAGGGCCATTGCGAGTGCCTGATACGTAATGGGCTGCGCGTTCTCTGCAATCTCACAAAGATGCTCTCTTATACGTTGCTGTAACATTCTTTGTTGCCTTTCGCAGGGACCATGGAGAGTTGCAGAGTTGCAGAGTTGCAGAGTCGCAGAGTCGCAGAGTCGCAGAAATTTATTCCCCAATGAATCTGAGGTAAAGTGTTCTTTCAGGGCCATATACAAGTCTTCTCGAAAGAGTCCTTCAACTAGGCAGAACCAGTAGCATGTTCGTGCGGAACTTGCGTCATTCGAGTCGCATTGATGCGGCTCCGTCGACAAATTTTTGCTCGCCAAAAGCTGCGGTGTAGCAATAAATGCTTTTACAAGGCTGGCTTTGGGCCGAGAGCGACCGCCTTGACAAAGGGCGGATTGCGGACCTTCGCTGCGTTTTGCGCAGAAGGTTGCTGTGCGGACAAAGCTGCCGTTGGACATCCCAAAGTTGAGGTCAGCTATCGGCCCGGACAGGTCAATCACGCGCTGACAGGTTGCTGCGGTGCAGTCCGTCAGAGCGGCCATTCGCGGATCGTGCATCATTTCGTCGAATGAAATGTATGTGAGCGGGATGAAGCGGCTTTTGCAGGTGCAGCTTTTGCTGGCGTAAAATTTCATCAAATTCACAGCGATGCCAATTTCGCAGGAGTGCGGACGCTGTTTCTCTGGTATTCTATTTTTCGTCACGTTAAGAATGCCTTGCCCCTAGTTTCCATCTTCTGGACTACGGAAAGACAGGAGACTTTTGCGTGCTGGATACAGTGATAATTGGTGCGGGTTTTGCTGGTCTATCGGCGGCGAGGACCCTGATGAACGAAGGCCGCGGGGATTTCGTCGTCCTTGAGGCACGGGATCGTGTGGGCGGACGAACCAAACCTGGCACTATCGGTGGCATTCCTATTGATCTCGGCGGCATGTGGATGGGTCCCACCCAGACACGGCTGAAAAGTCTTGCCGACCACTATGGGGTACGTTCCTACCCGACCCATCTGGACGGCAATGCTATCTTTCGAATTGGACGCCGCGAACGGCTGGGTCCACGCGAAGATCCCAGCCGGCTCTTCGGTATTGTGGGCGGATTGGCCTATCTGTTTGCCAAATGGAAACTCGAACGTCGCATGGCACCTCTCGATACCAATCAGCCTTGGGCGCATCCCGATGCTGAACAGCTTGACTCGACGACCGTGGAAACTTGGATGGCGCAAAATGTTCTTCATCCACTTCCGCGTGCAGCGTTCCGAACCATCTGCAACTCGCTTCTTTGCGCCGAGCCGTCGCAAGTGTCATTGCTGTTTTTTCTGCACTACATCAAATCAGGTGGCGGGCTGGACGTTCTCATTTCGGCAGATACTGGTGGCGCGCAGAACTTGGTGTTTCACGGAGGCGTCCATCAGATCAGCCGATTCATGGCCGATGAAATCGGTGGCCGGTTGCACCTTAACGCACCTGTCACCATGATCGAATGGCACGACGGCGGGGTGACAGTGCGCACCGACGCAGGCACGTTCACCGCCCGCAAGGCAATCATCGCCATTTCACCGACGCTCATGCACCGTATCACCTTTACGCCCACATTGCCGCAGCCGAAAGTCGCAGTTCACGACCGTCTTTTCATGGGCTCGTCGATTAAATTCTGGGTGCTCTACAAGACCCCGTTCTGGCGTGACATGGGGTTGAACGGTACGATCCTGCGAGACGACGTAGCAATGACGCCGGTGATGGATGTTTCGCCACCGGGCCAGGAAAATGGTCTGCTCGTCGGCTTCTTTGATGCCGACCGCGCGGTTGACAATGCGGACTTGTCCGTCGGGGGACGCCGCGCAATCGTGCTTGAGATGCTCGCAGAGCATTTCGGGCCCGAGGCGTCGGAACCTCTGGATTATGTCGATCATGATTGGACTGACGAGGAATGGTCGGGCGGTTGCTATGGTGCCTTTGCGCCACCGGGCGTATTTGCCCCCTACGGCGAGGGGCTGCGGAAACCAATCGGCCCACTGCATTGGGCCGGTACCGAAACCTCACCCCAATGGACCGGATACATCGAAGGTGCCATCCAGTCCGGTGAGAGGGCAGCTGGCGAGATCCTGTAAAGAATGGAAAAGGCGATCATCTAGGCGCAACTTTTCTGGGCCTTTCGCCCGCTCCATAGCATTCGGTTGAGAGAGCTACGCTGCCGCCTATAATTTGATAATTGCGTACGTCGATCACGTATACCCTTCTTAGAATCTCGCAGATCGTTATCAGGGTTTCTGTTGCATTAGTTAACATTGATCGCAGCCTATTCACGGGCTGGTTGGAAGCCCGCCTATTACAGCGAGCCTTTTAACAGCTGGCGAACTTGTTCGAGGCTAAGTGGGAAAATCGGGATCAATTTTGTAGGAGTTTTTATCATGGGTATCCGTCCTAACTGGCTAGTGTGAGGCTAGCGATATTTATCCCTGCTAGCTGTTTTGTTCAACCCAGTTGACTTAGTCATGGCGGCAGAAACGTGATCCTTTTGTGAAAAAACTAAGGCTAATAGCTAAAATTTGGTGACTTGCGACGATTTGTGCTCGAGCGCGTACAGGACAACTTAGAACAAGTCTGTAAGAGCTCGAACCAGGCCATAGCTCAGAAAGTATACCAAAACGTTTAAAAACCACCGTTTTTGAACGATTTCTGAAAGCCGCAATTGGCGCAGCCGCAGCGAGCGGCGGCAAAGTCCCGCTCTACCGACATTGGTCCGGGCTGCAGCGAAGGTCCAGTTTGAGCCTATAGGTAACAAACTTCAGCACTGTTATGTCTATCAGCAGTTTCCGCAAAACATCGCTTTTCAGCATTTGATTAGTTTCGGATTTATGTGAGTGGAGCTATGTCAATTCGCGGATACCGTATAGGTACTGAGTCTGTCCAAGTCATCTGTCGCAGACATTGCAAAAAGGTCTTTATTCAGAATGAGCAAAGACGAGTTGAAACAAGGCTGGAACGACGACCCACGGGTGTGGGAACTCACTGCTTGGCTGGTTCAAGAGGGGATCCTTGGCCGCCCCCATATCGAATTACTTGGAGCCTATTGCCAAAAGCTTGTTGCGCTGGGTGTGCCGCTGATGAGGGCGCATGTGACTATGAATGCGCTGCATCCAGTGTATGGCGCTGTTGGTTGTGACTGGCTGAACAGCGATGGCCCGGTGCGGCATGAATATGAGCATAGCGTGCAAACGCCTGATGCTTGGGCCATCAGCCCGTTCTTCCACATGCTATCGAACGGCCATTCCGTTTATCGCGAACGGATGGGTGACACCGATGGTCCCAGCCGTTTTCCTCTTCTCAACGAGATGAAGGTCATGGGTGCAACTGACTATTTCGCAGCTGTTCTTGCATTTGGCGATTGGGAGGAAGGTACACCCATTTTACGGGAAGACGGAAAGGAGGGAGCATTGATGTCATGGATGTCTTACGCGCAAGACGGATTTTCGGACCGCGACATCTCATTGATCAGAGCCACCTTTCCAGCGCTGTGCCTTGCGTTGAAATCCGGATCGAACAGGAAAATGGCAGAGGATTTGCTCGGGGTATACTTGGGGCGCGATGCGGGCCAGAGAGTTCTTTCAGGGGAAATTCAGCGAGGCTCATCTCAGTGGATCGACGCAGTGATCTGCTATTTTGATTTCCAAGACTTCACCATTATGTCCCAGAAGATCGAGGGTGAAGTCCTGCTGGCTATGCTGAATGACTACTTAGGTATTGTTGTTGCGCGGATCGAGCAAAATGGTGGGAATGTTCTGAAATTCATGGGCGATGGTTTGCTCGCGATCTTCGACAGGCAGCAGCTTTCCGATGCCGCTGAGCGCGCATTGCGCACGACAGAGACGCTGGAACATGAATTAGCCGATCGCAGTCAGGCACGTATAGAAAGCGGCCTGCCAACACTTGGGTATACGATGGCAATTCATGCAGGACCTGTTCTGTATGGCAACATGGGAGGCAACGAGCGTTTGGATTTTACGGTGATTGGTCCAGAAGTGAATTTGGCCGCTCGAATTTCCGGAATGCACCGCTCGTTGAACCAGCGTATTATCATTTCTGCAGCCGTCGCCAGCGATGTTGACCCAACCACGTTTGGTCTGGTTTCAGTGGGGCGGTACATGTTGCGCTCGGTTGATCAACCGCAAGAGCTGTTCACTATTTTCAGAGACTGAATACCCAAATCGGATCGACCCGGCTTTATAAATAGACGGTCCCACATTTCGAGCGCAACGAAGGGCGGCAAAGTCCGCACAGCTGACCTGACCTCGGTGCAGATCGCAGCGAATGTCTCCTTCGAGCCCAGAGTGACACTTACTTGCGGCGCGTCGAACGTCTGCTCTTGGTGGAACTGCGCCTCGACGTGTCCTACACTTAGATGGCAATCTTTAGTGGAAACCTGTATTGAAGGCTCCAAGATAAGTTCTGCTCGGAACGAAATTTGCCAATGAACAAGATTGGCACCTTAACCGAGAACAGACCGTCCGCCCTTGCGGCGAGAGAAACCCAAATAACGTGTTGGAAAATGACCGAAACTCAATCCTCCCCCGAACTGACTGCTATTACCGACCGTTGGATCAATGCGCTGGCCGTTTGTGACCCTGACACAATCCAAAACCTGTTCTCAACTTCCGTACCACCGCTCTACTGTGGCACGGACCTCGGCGAAGTTTGGTCCGGCAAATTTCTCCGCGACAATTATCCCATTCATATGGCTGATGCCCCGAAGGGCGGCTATGTATTGGATGGTATTACGACCGCGTATGAAACTCGCCCAGGAATTGCCGGATGGTCTTTCTGGGAAGGCAATCTTCAAATACCCGGTACCGCCCGTAGCGTCTATGTGCGTGTCACACTAGTATTTTCTTGCTTTAAAGGTATGTGGACTGTGACTCATGCCCATTGCTCAAACCCTGCGCCTAATGCTCTTAATTATGGTTGGGAACACGGCAGTATGAATGCAATTCTGGCCGAGCTTCATCAACAGGGTTTCGATTTGGATCGATCAGGCGTTTCAACAGTCATGTTCACAGATGTTGCAAACTCTACCGTTCTAAATCAAACTCTAGGGGATATTCAATGGACCCGCTTGATCCGGTCCCACTTGAACGAAGTTGCGGAGATAATTGAAAAAGAGGGAGGGACATTCATCAAATCTCTAGGGGATGGGACAATGTCAGTTTTTTCCGACCTTCAATGCGCAATTTCAGCTGCCGGTGCCGTTCAGAGGGCGCTAAACAACCAACAATTCGAATTACCCATAGGGGTTCGGATCGGGCTACACACTGGCAATATCGTACAGAGCGACAACGACTATTTCGGGACAGTAGTTAACACAGCTGCAAGAATTACAGCAGCGGCTGGCTCGGGAGAAATTCGGCTATCATCAACAAGCAAAGAACTTCTGGGTCCTGAAGTCATAGTTGACGATCCTGTGACGCTACACCTCAACGGGTTGGATGGTGAATTTACTCTCTTTAGGCTCGTGTTAGACTAATTGTCGCTATCTGCGGAAAATGAAATCGATAGCGGACCTAGGCGCAGTTGCAGCGAAATGGCGCTTCGTCCGCATAGGAGACGTTGGCGCACATCGCAGCGAATGTTCGCTTCCCGCCGTTGATGTAGGCATGACTTTGATTGCCCGTAGCAAATCGTCGAGCAAATGAAGTGGTTGACAGCTCCCAGCCCGCCCTGCAGTTTTTGCAATCAGACAAGCCAACAAGTAAGCTCAGTTCGGCAATGCTGGTTGCGCCCTCCCGTAACCAATATCCTGATATAGTATCAGTGTATTAGCGCCCTTTGGGGCGCTTCTTGCGTTTTGCCTACGCAAGCCGTGGAAGCACTGTGGAAGCAACCGGAACAGTTTCACTTTTGTGACAGTTGGGCCACCTATCGTAAAAGTTTAGAACAGGGTGCTCACGACCCATGCCGGCCATCCACTCACTGCCATAATGCCGCACTGCGGCTTTCGCACTGCAGCCGTTCGTGCATCGCGCATAACCAATTTCTGTCATGCTCGGCCGGAGCGCACTGATGGACAATATCTAAGTTCTATGAACGTATCGTCTTAAGTGTATTAGGCATCACGGGAGAATGACATGGGAACGTTGAGCGGAAGAATTGCTTGGGTTACCGGCGCTGGCGGCGGCATCGGCGAAGCCTCTGCCAAGGCGCTGGCGACCAGTGGGGCGCATGTTGTTTTGTCCGGTCGTCGGCTGGAAGAGTTGGAACGTGTTGCAGCCGAGATTGTGGCTGCCGGTGGCAAAGCCGAAGCCGCGCAGCTTGATGTGGTAGACGCAACGGCCACGCAGGCGATTGCCGACGAGCTCATTGCGCGCCTTGGGGGCATCGATATCTTCGTGGCGAATGCGGGGATCAATGTTCCCAATCGTGCAGTTGCACAGATTACGCCGACGGATTTTGCCAAGGTTGTGGATATCAATCTAAACGGCGTCATGAACGGTATTCTGGCCGTTCTGCCGCAAATGCGTGCAAAAGGTGAGGGTACGTTGATTTTGACCTCTTCCTGGGCAGGGCGCCATCCGTCGCGTCTGACAGGTCCGGCATATAGCGCCTCGAAACACGCGGTTGTGGCGCTCAGCCATTCGATCAATCAAGATGAGGGCGTGAACGGTATCCGATGCACCGCCCTAATGCCGGGAGAAGTTGCCACGCCTATTATGCAATCACGGCCAAAGCCGCCTTCACCGGAAGATCTTGCAAGGATGCTGCAAGCCGAGGATTTGGGCGCAATGGTGCGCTACATTGCCGAGGCCCCGGCACATGTCTGCATCAACGAGGTTTTGATCAGCCCGACCTGGAACCGGAGCTTTGTCGGCGTTGCTGAGTTGGGCGGGATCAAACTCTGACTTATTGGAACAAGGGGCCGTTGGGAACTGTCAGAAGGAAACTTGTTGAGGCGGGCAGGGCGAGCACTTAGCTTCTGTGGATAAAAAACCGCAGCCCCTTTCGCCACTTCAAGACGAGCTCAGAGATCATCCGCTTGGCCGTAATAACGTATGTTCGCTTCCCGCTTTCGCTTCGGAACGTGGAGGACCTTCTGAATGAACGCGGTATCGACATCAGCCATGAGACGGTTCGATTTTGGTGGAACAGATTTCGCCCAATATTTGCCGCTGATATTCGCAGGAAAAGGGGCAGTCAGATGCGCGCATATTCGTAATGGCAGTGGCATCTGGATGAGGTGTTCGTGAAGATCAACGGCGAGAGGCACTACCTCTGGCGGGCTGTGGATCACGAAGGGGGAGTCCTTGAAAGCATTGTCACAAAGTGCGTTGATTGCAGAGCCGCATTGAAATTTTTCAGGAAAACCATGAAACTTCATGGTCGACCACGTATCTTCTTCACCTACAAACTAGGTTCCTACGGCGCGGCGCTGAAGGTCATCGGCAATGTCGACAAACAGGAAGCCGGCCGCTGGCTTATCGATCGAGCCGAGAATTCACACCAACCATTTAGACGAAGCGAACGGGCCATGCGTCGCTTAAGGAGGATGCGAACCTTGCAAAAATTTGTCGCCGTCCACGCTTCAGTCCACAACCATTTCAACACGGAGCGCCACCTCTACAGCCGATCAAATTTCAAGCTGAACCGTGCCGCCGCTCTTACCAAGTGGCGCAGTCTGACAGATTGAAGTTGCTGAAGAACAGAGACTGGTTCGCATTTGACTGACAGCACCGTACGCATTGACCTGACAGCGCCCATCTAATTCTTAGACTTCTGCATCGTTTTGTTCTAACTTGATCTTCAGCATGTGTAATTCAACGAGTTGTAAGCGCTTTCTTTACATTAAGAGGTTCGGACATCGTGAGGCAATTATCATTACTCTATTCAGTCGCGGCTTTTTCTCTAGTTATGAGTCAAGCGCCGGACGCGACGGCCCAGTCCAAAAACTCGTGTGAACCCACTGATCAGCTTGCCTGCGCTTGCAACGAAGCGAACGTGGCCGATGTGAACGCCACGGTGAAGGCCTGTTTTTTGGGTGATGTAAACACCGTTACGGCTAATCAGGCCGATAACTTTTCGACGCAAATATTTGCGGCGATCAATTGGCCTGTAAAGCTTGACGAAAATGGTCGCGCCATTGCAGGTCTTCCAGATTATGGTGCAAAGCTGGAAGGAGATTGGACCACTGTCTGGGAGACGTGGAAAAGCACCAATAACATCTTTCGGGGTGATGAACCTCCGATCGCATGGAGTAAGACCGATGCGCCGCTGCCAAGGGCATGCGCGCAACTTGATATAAAGACTGAAATGGCAAAGGTGCCCTACGCTGATCGTATCCCAAACGTGATGCAGCCGCGTCTGCTTGATGAATATCTAAATCCTGAAGGCCGGGCGCTTTTGGATCGCAATGGAAGACCCGTACTTTATGATGTGATATTCAACAAGCAAGCCTATGAATTCACGGCGGATAACAACTTGTGGGACGCTGAGAGCTTGATCGATTACTTGGATGAGAAGGGGAAGTTGGAGCTGCCGGTCGGCACGTGGAACACAAAGGATGTTGGGCCCGAGCGCGGGGCCATCGTGTTGAAGTCATCATGGATGGTGATGGATGAAAAGCATGACCCTGATTTTTTTCACAAAGCTTGGGCTTACGTCAGCCCGATCATCAAAGATGGCAAGGTCGACTATGGCTGCGCCTTGGAGCCTGTAGCTCTCATCGGTTTGCATGTTGTTTACAAAACGCAACAGCTTAAAAAATGGGGCTGGAGTACGTTTGAACACCGAAATATAGCGCCGCTTTGGTCTGAAATCGGCCCAACGAGGGCGGGGGTCTATCCGGACGGAAATGCCGTGCCGGATTGGCTTTTCTACGGCCGCAACTCGGACGGTGCAGCCAAACTGAATGCGCAGCCAAAGTACGTGACAGACAACAAGCCGTCTCGTATCATTTCATTTTACCCTGCGGGATACTACGCCGAACCAATCGGAAAATCGCTGACCTGCTTGGCATTTGACCAGAACTTTCAGTGCTTCAACCAGAGGCTGCGTGAAGGTTTTTCGCAAGCTGCGTTTAAGAACTATGGTTTGAAGGGGACGCAATGGGAGGTTCTGAATTCGGGCGGCAAGTTGATTCCGGAAATTCTCGGCAATTCCACGATGGAAAGTTACAGTCAGGAAACTTCAAGTTGCCAGACATGCCATTCCTACGCCAAACCGGACAGTCCCGAATCCAAGAGAGAGACACTCGACTTCATCTTCTCGTTCAACAGAGATGTCCTGAATAAAAGTGTACCGGTGCAAGGGAAATAAGCGCATCGATTTGAAAAATTTCAACAAAATAACAAGGAGATATTCCATGGAAGCAGCAGAACGGTCACAAAGTTATTATACCTGCGAAGTCGTCTCTAAATGTTTCGGCGATGACGAAGTCCGCAAGGCGTTCATGAACGCCTATGGTCAGGGGCCGCAACAGGCGCAAGCCTATCTCGAAGAACTCGGGATGCCGCATGAGATGGCCGAAAAGGTGTCGACGTTGCAAGGCAATGATCTTAACCTCTTTATCGGTCAGAACGTCTGCGACTACCTTTGGTAGCCAAGGCACTCCACTGATATTGCAGTAACTTGAAGTGATTTGCCCACAGACTGCCGTCCGTTTTGCTGCCGATGCTTTGCTAGGCGCGTTTGCGACCGAACGGGCGGGTGCTGCAATTGCCCTGCTCGCTGCGCGTATGCCGGATGTAGCGAGTGGGCATATTCTGGAGGCTGTGCTTGATGACAGTTCCGCTTCCGTTGATTATTCAATGGTCGTATTGGCCAAAGACGGGCCTCTTATGGGGCTTTTTGATGCAGCGGCGGAGGACCCGGCCTTATTCGGCCAAACGGCTTCTCTCGTCGCTGCAGTAAGGGCGCGCCAAAGTGATGTTGGTCTGATCTGGCTCGAATTTGACGGCAGCGCGAATGATCGCTTCAGCCAGCCCAGTTTTTTCTTGGCACCGGCAAGCATGGGAACCAGCGCCAACTCGGGCGCTGCGCTTGGTGCGCTGCTTGCCGAGGCGATGGGCTCGAAAGGGTCTGCGCAGGGCCTTTCTGGTGTGCTGAACTCCCTACCCAAAGGCGCTTTTTTGCGGCAGGTTGGCATGATGGTCGGGCGCCCGGGTGCAGCCGCGCCACTGATGCGGATTGTTTTGGACGGAGTGGAAACGTCAGCGATCTTGGCGTTGCTCAAGCAGGCGAATTGGACAGGGGATCTAGACCGGGCTGAACGTCTAATAAGATTCGTGGGCCGACACTGCAGCGCGGGTACCTGCCGCGTTGACCTCGATGTAGGGTCAGAAATGGCCCCCTCTCTCGGATTGGAAATTCCGGCCCGACAAATACGCGAAACGAAACAGGCTTTTGGCGATCTGGTGCGAGCGGGCTTATGCAGCGTAGAAAAGGCAGAACAACTGGCGCGAACTGCCAATAGGAAAACACTCGAAGAAACTGGAAGAAATTCCGGAACGAGGCTAGACTTTGGACTTAACCATCTGAAGTTGGCCTTGGGTACACGGAGCGAACAACCAGACCGCGCGAAAGCTTATTTTTCTTTGGTGACAACACCGAACTTTGTGGAAGCAGCATGCTTAAGATGATCAAACTTGGTGTAAAGGTAGGGCAATGAGGGAACAACGGCTGACGGAGGTTGCTGGAACCCGGCCGCAGAGGGCAACCTTGAATGATGGAACGGGCCGGGCGTTGATCTGGAATGCACACGATCTGAAGGGTGAGAACAAACGCCGTTTAGATAATCGATTGCAGCGACTTCAGGAGCAACCGCATCCATTGCTTGCTCGCCCTTTGTCCGTGATAGCGGACGCAGAAGGTATGCAGCTTGTGATGGAAGACCCATCCGGCGTGCCGTTGCGTGACGTTTTTGGACGCACGCAGATGCGTGTTGACCAGTTCCTCCAGATCGCCAGCCAGATTGCTGAAGCAACCGGCGCGTTGCACGCCCTTCATATGGCGCATGGTCATTTGTCCCCCGATGCAATTTTCGTCGAGTTTGAAACACGCAAGCTGAAACTGTGCCTACATCCAGAGTGTCTAACACAGGCCCGTGAGCGACCGTCTGGTATCGAGGGACGTGACACTCAGGAGATTGCCTATTGTGCACCAGAGCAGAGCGGGCGCACTCAGGTAATGAGCGATCTCCGATCGGACCTCTATGCGCTCGGTGTAATCTTTTACGAAATGATTGTCGGGACCCCCCCGTTTGCTGGCATCGACAAACTTGAATTGATCCATATGCATCTGGCTTCTCCGCCAGCGGATATTCTAGAAACGAATCCGGATTTTCCAAAAGTCTTGGCAAAGTTAGTACTTAAACTATTGGAGAAGGCACCTGTAGACCGGTATCAGACGGCTTATGGTCTCCTCGCTGATTTACGCCTTTGCCGCGCTGCATTTGACCGCGACAAGGCGATCCCCGATTTCGATTTGGGGGCTGGGGACAAACAGGCGACGTTCCGCATTCCAGACAAGCTATATGGCCGCACGCAAATTCTTGAGGAATTAGGCCAGAAATTGGGTAAGGTGCAGGCTGGCGGCGTTGAATTGTTGGTTTTGAGTGGGCCGAGTGGGGCTGGGAAATCTTCGATTGCGAACGCTTTGCAAAACCTCGCGCCCGCTGGGGCCGGGATGATTTTTGCATCCGGAAAATACGACGAAATAGAAAGCCTGCCTTATCTCGGTTTGTTGAGGGCGTTGAAAGATTACGTCCTGCAAAAGCTGAGCAGTGACAAAAATGAAACAGGCAGATTGCGGCGGGAGCTAACCGAAGGGTTGGGGGATAATATCGCTATCCTGACCAACTTTTTGCCAGAACTGGCGCATATTGTTGGCGACTCCGTGCCGGAACAAATGCGAGACCTTTCCGAGTTGAACCAGAGATTTCGCATCGCTTTTCAGGTGTTATTTGAGCATATATCGAGTGCCGATGCGCCCCTCGTTCTGTTTCTGGATGATATGCAGTGGGCGGAGCCGGGTTCGATTGCGCTTTTGGAAGATGTTCTAACGACCGCTTCGCCCTCGCATCTGATGGTCATTTGTGCCGCGCGGGATGAAGTGTCGGGAAATTCGCAAAGAGTGATACGCCTGCTCAATGCCGTCAAAGCGACGGAAGTGGGAACGCTTCATGCGCGCATTGGCCCGTTGGGACATGAACAGATTCAGACGTTGATCGCAGAGACCATGCATTTGGACTCTGACGCGGGTTTGCAGGAATTGACCAGCGTTATTCGCGCGAAAACGCAAGGCAACGCATTCCATATTCGACGCCTCCTTATGTCGCTTTATGATGAAGGGGCCATCCGCTTTGATCCACGACAAGGGCGATGGCAATGGAAAATGGACTCCTTGACGCAGCGCGTCGTGGATGAGGATGTGGCGTTGTTGATGACGCGAGGGATCAATCGGCTTTCACCGAACGCGATGGATACGTTGTGCAAAGGTGCCGTGTTCGGAACGCAATTTTTGGTTTCTTCGCTGCGGATTCTGACAGAACTGACTGATCAGGAGATCATTGGCTGTCTGGACGAAGCCGGGTGGGAAGGGTTCGTAACCAAGAATTCAGTGGACGGCGTAACGGTCTATGCATTTAGCCACGACATGGTGCGTGAAGCTGCATACCGGGCATTACCCGACGGTTTGCGCAAACAAATGCACTTCAAGATTGGTAGCGTTTTTCTACAAGAGATTATTGATCCTGAAAGCGATAGCCGGTTGTTCTCTGCGATGGATCAAATCATGCAAGCGCGCGACATGATCACGGATCCACGGCAGGGCAGACGTATTACAGCATACGCGGTGGCCGGGGCCAAAAGATCCAAGGCTGTGGCCGCTTACAGCATTGCCATTAAATATATAAATTTAGTACGAGGTCTGGACCCAAAAATGGCCGGGCTGGATTGGGAAACCGAGCCGGAGATTACCAAGGCTTTTTACATGGAGGCGCTCGAAGTCTCATTCATGACGGGTGACACGGATCAGACCAATGCGGATTTCAAAGCCCTGATCCAGCATTTGGCAAGCGTTGAGGAAAAAGCGCTGGTGTACCAATTAATGGTGACGCTGCACACCTCACGTTCAGAGTACGAAAATGCGATCCGCTACGGTATTGACGGGCTGAAGTTGCTGGGAGTGAATCTCTCTGGCGCGCTTGCCCCCAAGATCTTGACGCAGCTGGCTCTCACCCAGATCGAGACGCGCAAACACGACTTGTTTGACTTTTCCGGCTTGCCGGACATGCACGACCCTCGCGCCGCGCAACTCATTGAAATGCTGATGATCTTGTCTACGCCGGCTTTCTTGCAGAACAAGGATCTCTTTGCTTTGATCTCCTTGCGGATGTTCCGCTTGACCCTCCAAAAGGGCCTGACCAGCGCGGGACTTTTTTCTATTCAAAACTATGCCATCGTGCTGATCCTCGCGTTCAAGGCAATTGATCGCGGATACAAGATCGGCAGCAATCTCTTTAAACTTTTGGAGCCGCGCGACATCAATCCCTTCGTGCGTGGAAGATTTTATTACACATACAGCGTTGTGGTTGCTTGGCGTTTCAAAAGCTATGCAGAGTTGCGGGAATTGTTGCGACAGGGGATCGTTCACAGCTGGAAAGCGGCCGATCTCGAGTACGTAGGATATTACTATTATAGCATCCTGAAGTATGGCTGGCTGATGTGCGAACCTCTTGAGCAGATTGCCGATCAGCTCAAGGAATACGAACGCTATGACAAACGGCTGGGCAGTGAGGTGCTGAGTTCCGTTGTGACCATCTATAATCGTGCGATGGCACGGCTGACGGATCCTGCGGCCAATGGTTTGTGGACCCAAGAGGATCGGTCGATCGAAAAGGTAATGATAGGTGAGGCATCGCTTGGCACCTTTTATACGACTGAACTTCTGCTGTCGCATGTATTCGGGGACTGGGCCCTTATCGAAGAAATACAGGACAAGCTGCGTGAACAGGAAGGTTTTGCGACGTTGGGCCCGGAGTTCGTCGACTATCATCTTCTTTTGGGTCTTAGCCTGACACGTGCCGCCCCTAATGCAACGACCGAGCTACGCAAAAACCATAAAAAACTGCTCAGGAAACATCTCGCTGAGTTAAAGAAACTGGCGGTGAAGTACGATGAAAACCACCGCTTCCAATTGGTTTTGTTAGAGGCTGAAGTCGCCCGTTGTACTGGCGCATTGTCCGATGCAATGCCGCTTTACGACCAGGCAATCCGCAATGCTAAAGAGGCCGAGATTTGGAGCTACCTCGGAATTGCGTGCGAATGTGCAGCGCGCGCCGCAGAAGAGCTGAAGGATGAGGCGCAACGAACCAGCTACCTCAGGCAAGCGCATCGGGCCTACTCTCGGTGGGGTGCCAGCAACAAGCTCGAACAACTTGAACTGGCGCACCCCGCGTTATTCGAAAAACAGGTCAATGCGGTGGCGGTGGATAACCAGCTTGATTTGACGTCGATCATCAAGGCGAGCCATCTCATACTGGAGGTTTCCGAACTTGATATGCTGCAAAAGCGGCTCATGCAGATCACAATGGAAAACGCAGGCGCAAACTCCGGCGTACTCTATTTGATGCGCGATGAAACCTTATGTCTGGCCGCCGAAGGCAAGCTTATTGATGGCGAGGCCGCTGTCACCGTGTTCGAAGAACCGCAACCGGTACACACGCTGGACCCAAGCCGGTATCCACGCGAAATCATATCTCAGGTGGCGGCCACTATCGAACCTGTCGTATTGAAAGACGCGCAAGACACGGCACGCTTTGCACAATTGGAATATTTCTCTGCCCATAAACCAAGGTCTATCCTATGCCTGCCGGTTGCTGGATCGCGCGGATTGCAGGCGGTTTTGTGGCTGGAGAATACGCTCTCCCCCGGCACCTTTACGTCAGACCGCCAAGAAATTCTGGAAACGCTGACGTCACTGGCCTCCATCTCCTTGTCGAATGCCATGCTCTATTCGCGCCAAAGCGAAGCGTTGGCGTTGGAAAAACGGGCGACCGAGGAGTTGGCGCGGCTGAACCGGGTCAAAGATGAATTCCTAGCGACAACAAGCCATGAGCTGCGCACACCGCTCAACGGTATTATCGGGCTTTCCAACGCGCTGGTGGATGGTGCGAAAGGACAATTGCCAACAGAAGCCTGCGACACGCTACGCCTGATCGGTGCATCCGGCGGGCGATTGTTGTCTCTGGTCAACGACATTCTTGATTTATCACAGTTACGCGAAGGCGCGCTGGAGCTCAAACGCCGGTCTGTGGATTTGCATGCGCTGGTGGACTTGATCTTTACCCTCTCGGGTCCCCATGCCCAACAAAAGGGGACCAAGCTAGCGAACAATGTGCCGACGAACTGCTTTTTGGACGCGGATGAGGACAGGCTACAGCAAATTCTGCTTAATCTTGTAGACAACGGCATCAAGTTTTCCGACGCCGGCACAGTTTCGGTCTCGGCGTCACTTGAAGCTGACGATTGGCGTATTTCGGTGACTGACAATGGCATTGGTATCCCCCTTGAAGCCCAAAGCCGCATTTTTCGCAGTTTCGAACAAGTCGACGGCTCGGATGAGCGCAGCTTTGCCGGTGCGGGGCTGGGGCTTGCGATCTCTAAAACGTTGATCGAAATGCATGGAGGTGAGATCTCTGTTAAGTCTCAGCCCGGCGAAGGCGCGGCTTTCACCTTTAACATCAAGGCTTCGTCGACACAGCCCGAGGTTGGCCGCACGCTGATCAATGCCTATCAAACGCCGCTGTCGCGTGTCGTGTCTCCGTGGGCATTAAGCCAAGTCAAAGCGAAGGGGTCAGACGTGTTCCAACCGACCGAATTTGGTGAGCTGGCGGCAGGAAAAACGGCCGTTCCGCTGAACGCCTCCATCACACATGAGCTGAAGTTCAGGGCGTTGCTGGTTGATGACGACCCCATCAACCTTGAAGTTCTGCGCAATTATATGCAGTTGGAAGGCTATGAGGTCGATCTGGCGCGCGACGGTCGCGAGGCATTGGCGAAGTTGGCGGAAAGTCCTGAACCAGACATCGTCCTGCTCGATGTCATGATGCCGGGGATTTCGGGTTATGAAGTGTGTCGGACGATCCGCGAAACCCACCCTGCAACGGTGCTCCCGGTGATTATTCTGACGGCCAAAAATTCGGTTGATGATCTGCGTGCCGGCTTCAACGCGGGGGCTACTGATTTCCTCGCAAAACCGTTTTCGCGCGAAGAACTATCTGCGCGCGTGCGATCACATATCGATCTTGCGCGGCTGTCGACCGCATACAGAAGGTTTGTGCCTGTAGAGTTTCTGGAATTTTTGGCTAAGAAGAGCATCCTCGATATCCATCTCGGCGACAACGTCGCGCGAGAAATGACCATCATGTTTTCGGATATCCGGGGCTTTACCGGGATGGCTGAAAAAATTGGGCCAGCGGAAACCTTCAGCTTCCTCAATGAATATTTCGGGCGCATGGGCCCGATTGTGCAAGACAACGCAGGGGTGGTGAACCAGTTTCTAGGTGATGGCATCATGTCGCTTTTCCCCAGAAACGCGGATGACGCGGTACGAGCCAGTATTGGCATGATGCGCGAGTTGCGGCGGTTCAATGCTGAGCGCGAGATCAATGGTGAGACGACTATCAATATCGGGATTGGTCTGCACACAGGTGACTTGATTATGGGTATCATCGGTGACACCCACAGGCACAGCGGTAACGTGGTGTCTGACGCCGTAAATCTAGCCGCAAGGCTTGAGGGGCTCACAGTGCAATATGGTGTCGGTCTTGTGGCCTCAGAAGATGTAATCAACGCAGTGTCCGACCTCGGGAAGTATCGCCATCGCTGTTTGGATGTCGTCCGTGTCGTTGGCCGTGAACGGCCCGTAACTGTTTACGAGATCTTTGAGGCGGATCACCCAGAATCCGCAAAGTTGAAGATGGAAACAAAACACGCTTTCGAATCCGCGTTGGATATGCTCCGGAAGGCGCAATTTTCCAATGCAGAGCAGGCATTTAACCGTATTCTGAGAAAAAATCCTCTTGATAGCGCTGCGCAACGCCTTGCCCAAAGAGCCAAGGAACGCATTGCACAGCGAGATCCCGGGGATAGGAGCGGGATTGAAGTGCTGGAGCACAAATAGGGGCACTGTCAGAGCAAAATTGGTTGAGGCGGGCAGGGCGAGCAATTAGCGTTGCGGGATAACAAGACGCAGCCCCCTTAGTTAGTTTAAGACGAGCCCAGAGATCATCCGCCTAGCCGTCATGATGTACGTTCACTTCCCGCTTTCGCTTCGGAACGTGAAGGATCTTCTGCACGAGCGAGGTATCGACATCAGCCACGAGACGGTTCGATTTTGGTGGAACGGATTTGGTCCGCTGTTTGCCGCATAGATCCGCAAGAAAAGGGTCAGCCAGATGCGCGGATATTCAAATTGGCAGTGGCACTTGGACGAGGTGTTCGTGAAGATAACGGCGAGACGCACTATCTTTGGCGGGCTGTGGATCACGAAGGGGAAGTCCTGGAAAGCTTTGTCACCAAGCGCCATGGTCGCCCACATATCTTAGTCACCGACAAGCTACGTTCCTGCGGCGCGGCGCTGAAGGAGATCGGCAGCGTAGACAAACAGGAAACCGGCCGCTGGCTCAACAATCGAGCCGAGAATTCACACTGAGCTACTCCCCATTAGTTGGACAGTATCTGGCGTAAATTAAGCTACTTTTTGCACCTGCTGATCGGGGTTGGTTGTTTCAATTCT
>RCMY010000791.1_pt1 | contig 30161 bp, 34 predicted proteins | sample 2041341 | NCBI WGS metagenome assembly RCMY01 (sample SAMN09708234, study PRJNA481090) | Marine sediment metagenome, whole genome shotgun sequencing project. | reverse complement strand
GCCAGGCCACCTTTAGGTGGCACAATTAATAACCCGCTTTGAGCGGTTCATAAAATCAAGCCTCCAGCTTTGCTGGAGGTATTTGACTTTAGAAGGTTAATTTATGACGAATATATCAAAAATATTTCAGCTATTTTTAATTATTTTGGTGTTGGTTTTTATTTCATCTGCTGTGTTTGCTAAAGGTTCTGAGCTTGAGTTTAAGGCGGCGATTGCGGAGATCAATCAACCTGCGGAAGGTGATAGTACTGTCACCGTTAGCTTGTTTTCTGAATCTACAGATTTCGATATCGCAGCCGGGACGAGAATGGCACGGTTGACGCTTTGATTGTTGGTCAGTTGATTGATGCGAAGGGTAGGGTTGTTAATGACGTTTTTGTCGCTAGACGAATCATGCTAGGTCAACGTCGTGAAGGTCATGTTGAGTTTGATGGGGCAATTACGCAAGATGATAATAATTTGTTATCGGTTGAAACGCATAACGGGACAATATTAAGTGTCGTCATTGATGGCGGTACAAAAGTTCGCGGTGATTTATCCGTGGGTGCATATGTTGAAGTGGATGGTTTTTTGAATGAGCAGCTACAAGTTGTTGCTGATAAAATCAAAATAGACAGCGATGGAAATGGTGATGCGGGTGACGATGACCGTAGAGATAAGCGTGGTCATGATGACGAAAATGAGTCAGAAGTTGTGCGCGAAGTATCGTTCCAAAATATTGGCGCAAGCTCAGGGATTAAAGGCAAAGCAAAATTCAAACATGAGCGAGAAGACAGTGACATAGAGCAAGAGCTTGAAATTGAGATTGAGCGCGCTGTTGCTAATACGACTTACAGAATTGGTGTGGAATTTGGTGCAGGCGTTGTTGATTTTGGTACTCTAACTACGAATAATCGTGGGCGCGTCAAAGTCGAATTTGAAGATTCTCCAGAATCAGATCAAGTACAAATCAATAATTTATTTCCTGATGGAAAAGATGTTCGTGATATTCAGCATGTACAAATTACATTAGATGGAAGCCCGGTCTTGAATGCAAATTTTTAAGCGTTATATAACAAAATAAAGAAGTAATCTCCTGTAGTGCGTTGATCGTCGTAAGATCTTTAAGAAAGTCATGTCTTTAGGATATGGCTTTCTTTTGTTTTTTCATAAAGTCGATAGTTAAGTTTATTGTCGTAGTGATAAAAGCACTATTTTTGATAGGATGTCTATATTGAAAAGTATCAAGAGTAAAATAATCGTATTTGCCATTTTGGCAACATTTGTACCCTCCTTAGGCTTAGGCTTCCTGTCGTTTTATCAAAATAAAGCTATCATTAGCGACAATGTGACGCGTGAATTACGTGCTTCGGCAAGGTATGCTAGCCGTGAATTAGATCTGTGGGTTAATGAGCATATTTACACGGCGCGTGCATTATCTACTCCAAACATCATTGTCGACGAATTGTCTCTTGCTCCCCAATTAGAAGAGCATGTCACCGAAGATGCTGATGCTGATAACGCGTTGGAACTTTATTTGCGCTCTGTGCAAGAGATGCTCGAAACAATGCTGGAATTAACGGTAGTCGATGCGAGTGGCGAAGTGATCGCGAGCAGTGTTGAGAAGCCGACGAAGGTAGCGATTCCACAAAGTTGGCCGCAGGATGCATTAGTGCGAGGTGTGGTGGTATTGCCGCCACATTGGGATGAAAAATACGGAACAGCTAAGTTCAGTGTTGCAGTTCCAATTTCATCATATGATGGCCCTGTTTTAGGTGCGGTAATTGTTACGTTTGATATGTACACCATGCAGTCTGCATTAAAAGAAACGGAAAAATTAGCAAAAAGTGAAGTGCTTCTACTTGACGAGGATGGTCGTGTTCTGTTGGCCAGTCATGCCGCAGAATCCAAAAGGATGTTTCTGGGGTTAGAATCTTTGCAGCATTTACATGAGCAGCTCGGAAAGGTCGCTTTTTTTCAAGGAGTCAATCAACGAGAGGTTATTGGCTTGGCTTATTTGTCTAAAGTTTTGCCAATTATTGTGGTGGCTCAAAGAGACCAAAAAGAAGTTTATGCTGATTGGGTGCGTCAACGTGATTTGTTCCTGGCATTGGTGAGTGTGTTAATTATTATTGTTGCGGCTGTAGCGATACGAATGGGACGTTCTATCGTTGTACCATTAAAAAATCTAGTCGACGCAACAAAGCAAATAATCAGAGGTGATTTTGATGTGAACCTAGTTGTTAAACAGAAGGATGAGTTGGGTCTGTTGACTCAAGCATTTAATCAAATGACCGAAAAACTTCGACAGAATGAAGCCGAGATTTTAGCGGCTAACCAAGCAATGCAACGAAAAAACCAACTATTGGAAACGCTGTCTATTACGGATGGCCTGACGGGACTTTATAATCGTAATAAGCTGAATCTAATTATTAGCGATCAATTGGCGCGGTTTGAGCGTAGCAAGCGACCCTTTGCTGTTCTTATGATAGATGTTGATCATTTTAAGCAGTTGAATGATAGCTTGGGACATATTGCTGGTGATGAAATATTGGTCGCAGTGGCCAGGGTATTCGCAAATACAATTCGTAATGTGGATTTTGCGGCGCGTTATGGCGGTGATGAGTTTATTGTTATCTTAGTTGAAACAACGGTGGATGAGGCACTGAATACAGCTAAGCGTATTCGTTCGCAAATTATTGATATATATTGCAGCACAATATACAAAACAGTTGAGGTAACGTTAAGTATAGGTATTGTGCAATGCGAGCCGAGTGATACAACGCCAACAATTTTATTGTCCCGTGTTGATGAAGCGCTTTATGAGGCTAAACATGCAGGTCGGAATCGTGTGTACAGTGCGAAGCTTAATGGCTAATGTCCATTACTGATGTGAGTTTCAACTAAGGCATTAAGTACCCAGCCTTGATTGTTGTCTTCTGTTTGAACGCGAAGCCAATTACCTTGATAAGCGTTGGCTGTCAACACTGTTTCTTTCTCAAGCGTGAAGAGTATGGCTGAGTTTTTGCTGGGTTCTTCACGTAAATTAGCGTCTGTATTGGTGTGTAGGGTAACGGGCACCTGGAATGTCACGATTGGGTACTCGGACGTTGATATGCCTCGATTCTTGTCTGCTGCCATGCTAATAATTTCATAGGCCTGGGCAGCATAATTCATGGAAGAAGCGTATTGGTCATGCATATAGAGTCTGGTGGCCGTGTCAAATAAAATTTGTGCTTGTGTTTGTAAGCTTTGGTTGGTGGCTGAGGTTGGGTCTTTAGTAAGCCTGCTTATGGCAACTTCTACCTCGGCTATTGTTGATGCAGCGCTGGGTTTGGTTGCTAATCGATGCAATGTTAGTCGAGTTCGTGCGGCCTCGTGACTTGTGTCTTGCTGTGCCTGAACTTGCTGCTGTTGATGCTTTTGTTGTTTATGAATGATAGCGTCTTTTTCTTGAACAGCTTTTTCTAAGTGTTTGATATTTTGCTGTAGCTGTTGAAACGCTTCCTGGGTGATTGGCGCTGATTCTGGCTTAGGTTCTGGTTCTGGTTCTAAAAAATGAAGGTTTGCGCAACCAGTTGTTGCTAAGAGTGTTATTAAAATAACGGTCTTGCGGCAGAGGGAGGTAATGAAATCAAGCATCTTCATAGGGTCTAGTGGTTTGTTTTTTTTGTCGCGAAAGCCTGATAATTTAATAAATTTCCAGTGCTGTTGATGGCTCTGTATGCTGCATTTTAGGCTATCTTTATTGTTATCGGTCATAATTGTCGAAACTTTAGGTGAAGTTTAAAATTTGTTGCGATAAACTTGTTAAGTTCGCATTGCGATGACACTGTCTGTTGATCCATTAGGTCTAGAATTAATCTGTGAGTTCCCATAATTTTTAGGAAGATGCTATATGTTACAAATTATCACGGCACTTTCACGTGCGCTGCGTGATTTAATGCAGTTAAAAATCCTGTGGTTAATAATATGGCCGATTCTGCTTGCGAGTTCGTTATGGCTCACTGTAGGTGTGGTTTTTTGGGACAACTTCTCTGTTTGGATCTTTCAAGGTCTAGTTGCAATTGGCGTGAGTGAGTGGATAGAAAGAATGGACTCAGGTTGGTTAGCGTACAGCATTCAAGGCTTAATTCATGTGCTTGTTTTTATACCGTTGGTAATGGTGACCACATTGATCATTATGGCCGTTTTTGAAATGCCTGCACTTATTAATCTAGTGGCCAAACGACATTATCCTGATCTTAAGCGTGGCAATGGAGGGACTATTGTCGGCACAGTGATTAATTCCATATTCGCACTGTTTATTTTCGCGTTTATTTGGGTGAGTACGTTACCGCTGTGGGCCTTTGGAGTTGGGATGATAGTGCCTTTCGTTGCTGCTGCATTTATTAATCAGCAATTATTTCGTTATGACGCATTATCCGAACATGCAAATAAGGATGAAATGAGACAATTACTTCGCTCGAAAAGATTTTCTCTATGGAATTTAGGTTTGATAACTGGCATGTTGCAATTTGTTCCATTGCTTAATTTTGTTGCGCCAACTTTTACCGCGCTTGCTTTTATCCATTATGAATTGGCACGTTTAGATAAAATTCGCTCGGTTTCATCATCAATGCTGGAAGACTAGTTTTTTAAGAAAAACAAGGAAATAATTGAATGAGTAAGATTTGGTTTAAAGATTATACGATGGATTATCTGGAAGGTTTGCGTAACGCGAATATGGGTGAACATATTGGTATTAAGTTTACTGATATTGGTGCGGATTTTCTCCAAGCGAGGATGCCAGTTGATCATCGGACAACTCAGCCATTTGGGATCATGCATGGTGGCGCAAGTTGTGTCTTGTCAGAGACGCTAGGGAGTGTTTGTGGTTGGATGATGATTGATCCAGACAAATATCGCGCAGTTGGATTAGAGTTAAATATCAATCATATTCGTGCAGTGACACAAGGTAGTGTGATTGGTACTTGTACACCATTGCATACGGGGCGACGTACGCAAGTTTGGCAAACAGATATTACGGAAGAAGCGACAGGTAAGCGCGTAGCAATTTCAAGATTGACGGTAGCCATCATTGATCAGGGTACACTGAGCGCTCAAAAGGGTCATGTGTCAGTCAGTAAATAAAGGGAATTACTTCTTTAAGCTTTGAAGCGCACGTGTACTTCACCAATGTAGGGTAGTGAATCAGCGGATTGTTCGATTTGTTGGACAAGTGCTTTTGCATCATGCGTGTTTTGCAGGATTTCAATTGGCAAATCGAGTTCGACATAAATCTCGCCGGATAAGTAATGCAAAGTAATCCCTTCGATAGCGGTTGTGGGAAGTTGTTGCCAGCATTGTTTCAATTCGTCGAGTACGATGTCACGAGAAGGTAAGTTGTCACAGGTTGACTCTGATTCATCATTTTCAGGGTCAATATGTACGGTGACATCAGACACCATTTCAACAGTTTTAATCAAATATAGACGTACGGATTCTCCGATTTGGTGGCCTTCCGACACGCTAAGGCGTGGGTCGACTTGGATATGCACATCAATGAAAGCATTACCCGCACTTTTGCGTGATCGTAGCATGTGTGCGGCGCGTACGCCGTCGACTTCAAAGATATGGCTGCGAATTATCTCAACTTCCTTGGGATCGAGCGCAGTATCAATCAATTCCTTGCTACTTGAACGAACCAAATCAAAGCCAATTTTAGCAATCATGACGGCAACAACCACAGCGGCAACGGCATCAAGATAAGGGTATCCATAAATCGCGCCCGCGATTCCAATTACCACCACAATAGATGAAATGGCATCTGATCGGCTATGCCAAGCATTGGCCATCAACATTTCTGAGCGTAAACGACGTGCGGTGACCATTGTGTAGCGATAGATCCATTCTTTGGAAATCACTGAAATAATAGCGACGATTAATGCCAGTAAACCAGGCACAAGCAATTCGTTTGGGTTGTTGAGTCGCATTACCGCGTCATAAGCAATGCCGGTAGCGATAATGATTAACATAGTGCCTAGCGCAACCGTCGCCAGTGTTTCTATTCGACCATGACCATAGGGGTGATCTTCGTCGGCTGCTTTGTGAGAATGTTTGGCGGCATAGATAACAATAAAATCGGTGACTAGATCAGATAATGAATGAATGCCATCGGCAACTAATGCTTGCGAATGAACTAGCGAACCCACCGTAATTTTAGTGATGCCGAGTAGAAAATCGACAGCAGATCCGATCAACGTAACTTTTCGTATTTTTTGATAACGTTGTTTTGGGGTAAGCGTGGCCGTAGTCGCATTCATATTGCCTATTTTGCCTGTTTTTATTTTGTTTTGTTGTTAAATTTAGCGAATATTAATCGCTGCTTAATGGGCATGGTGGACGGTGATTTTTATAAGGTGAAATAAAAAAGCCCCATGCCTTTGCATTAAAGGCATAGGGCTTTGTGTAATACTTTAGATTTTTAGATTATGATATTAGTTATGCATTTTTGTCGTTAGGTGGTTCTTTTTTAGTTTCTTGGTCGTCTTCTCGTTCGGAGGTTTCGTTATCCGAGTCTTTTTCATCCTCTAGGTCTTCGTCTTCAGTATTATCGTCGTCGTAATCGTCGCCATCATTGTCATCGTCTTCTTCGAGCGCTTCCCTTCTGGTTCTTTCTTCCTCTTCCAACATTTTCTGGTCATCGTCCTTTTTTTTCCACATGAAAAAAATTGCGCCAATGATAACGATAATAACTGGAATAATGACATTAGACATCAATGCGGACTCGACTGATATATCTGCGCCCTGAGGTGGTGGGCTGGTGGTGATGAAGTAACCATGAGAGATGGCTACCAGAATCACAGGTACCAATCCAGCAATGAAACGATTGCTGATCAGGGGGCGTACAGATAATAGGTTAATGACAAAAGTCGAGTAATAGGCAATGAAATAAACGAAGACGTAAAAAAAGATAGCACCCATTGTTACTCCTGATTTTTTAAAATCCGATGCTGCGAATGATTAGCCATCAGATATCGATTAATAAGTTGTTTTGTGTTTCCTGAAATCCTTTATGGATTTCAGGCGTCTGAATTCTGTGTGTCTTATGATACACAAGAGCCGACCAAAAATCACTGGCTGTCTTGTGGGTAAATTCTACTTAACGATCAGGCGCTGAGGGTGTGGTAGCTGCATACTGTCTCCAGTGTTTTTGATACCCAGTGTTCTGTGTGTAGATAATTCGAAATAATGATATTAAGCTATACTATACCGCATGAATTTTTCATTAGAATCGCTGATTTAATCAATCATGTGATTCCCAAGCACTTAACAATCAAGAGGAGTTATAAATGAACGAAGAAATGCCCCCGTTAGATCCGCATCCGCTGAGTGAATATGTTGCTTGGGCGGGTGGGCGTAATCGTGACCCATTGTTGGGTGTGTTGAAGGATAAGTTGCCGAAAGATCCTGAGCGGGTTTTGGAAATGGCTAGTGGTAGTGGCATGCACATTAACTATTTTGCGCCGCATTTTAGTCATTTGCATTTTCATCCCTCTGAGATGGATATTGAGGTTTTTGATAATATCAAGAAGCTGACCCGTGACCAGGGTAATAACAATATTGCCGATCCTTTGCATTTGGATCTAACGGATCCAGATACTTGGTTTAATCCAGAATCAGAGAAGTCGTTTGCTTCTATTTTTTGTATCAATATCTTCCAAGTGGCACCGATTTCAATTGCTGATGGCATGATGAAGTGTGCGGCGCATTTGCTCAAAGATGATGGATTTTTGTTGATTTATGGGCCATTTCAGGAGAAAGGCGCGTTTTCTACCGATTCAAACAAGGTGTTCCATGAAACTCTCAGTTCTGCGGGCGTTTCTGAGTGGGGATTGAAAGATATTGCTGATCTGAAAAAAGCTGCGGCCGATCATGAGTTAGAACTTAAAGAGAAAATAGACATGCCGAGCAATAATTTCTCACTGATTTTCGGTAAAGTCTAATTATGCATCAGTCGGGTTCTGCGATTGTGGAAGGTGTCGGACCAGAGCGCGGGCTGGGCGCGGCGCTTGCGCGATGTTTTGCGGCGCACGGCCTGCATGTTTTTATCGCAGGCCGTAGTGAAGATAAACTTCAGGCAGTGGTTGCACAAATTCAACAGGCGGGCGGAACGGCCACGCCGATCGTCGCGGATGCGACGGTTGAGCAAGACGTGAGTCAGTTATTCGAGGTTATTCGGGCGCGAGGCGATGTGGTCGAGGTTGCGGCTTATAATGTGGATAGCAATATCCCCGCGCCTTTTTTGGAAACGGACGTGGATACATTCACCACGTTATGGCAACAAAATTGTTTGGGTGCATTTTTATTCGCTAAACAAGCCGTTAGATTATTGCAGGCGCAGCAGCAGGGTACGCTGTTTTTTACCGGCGCGACAGGATCATTAAGAGCCAAGCCGCCATTTACTGCGTTTGCTTCCGCCAAAGCGGGTTTGAGGGCGCTGGCACAAGGTTTAGCCAGAGAATTTTCGCCTCAGGGTGTGCATGTGGTGCACACCATTATTGATGGGGTGATTGATGGGGACCGCGCACGCAGTCAGTTTCCTGAATATGTCAAAGCCAAGGGTGAATCGGGTTTGCTGCAACTGGAAGCGATAGCGCAGACCTATTGGGCGATTCATCAGCAGCATTCAAGTGCATGGACGCACGAGCTGGATTTGCGGCCTTTTAAAGAACCTTTTTGAGTGATAGCAAAGAATAATCGAATCAATGCAAATTAGGAAAATATTATGAGTGAAAAAACCGATTGGAATTTACAGGGTGGATATTTCGAGACCTGTAATTGTGAGACGTCTTGCCCTTGTATTTGGCTACAACCGCCATCTGAGGGTAATTGTAAGCTGCTGGTCGCATGGCATATTGAAAGCGGCCATTTAAACGGCGAGTCTTTGAATGGACTCAATGTGGCGCTGGCTTGCTATTCGCCAGGTAATATGAAAGATGGTAGCTGGCAAGCGGCGTTGTATGTGGATGAGCGTGCAAGTGATGCGCAGTTTGACGCCATTACACAAATTTTTGCAGGCAAACAGGGCGGTCATCCAGCTATTTTGATGAGTTTTGTTACTGAAGTGTTGGGCGTGAAGAAAGTTAAAATTGATTATCAGGAAAACGGCAATAAGCGCCAATTGAATATTCCTGATATTGCACAAGCTGAAATTGAGAGCATTCAGGGCATCGGCGGTGGTGACTCAACCGTTAATAATCCACCCTTATGTGTAGTGCCAAGTCATCCGGCCGTTGTTGCAAAGTCTAATCGTTATCAATACCAGGACTATGATAAGAATTGGCAATTTACCGAGCGCAATGGTTTTTATTCGCCGTTTATTTATCAGCCGTAGTTGATTTTTTAGCGTTGCACCTTAAACGCGCTTCTTTTGCCTTATAAATCCCTGCCTATTGATGGCGGGGGTTTTCAATTTATTCCTCATGTCTAAATCCCGATTGATTGTTTTGCTATCCTTGTTGACAGTTATTTTTGCTTCATGGTTTTATTTGTTTTATCAAAACTGGCAGATGGCTTCGTTACCGATGTCTGAAATGTGGATGCCACCATCGGAAACATCCGCATGGCAATTCATGGACTTTGGTCTGGTTTATGTGATGTGGGCGGTGATGATGGCGGCGATGATGTTACCTTCTGCAATCCCGATGATTCTGGTATTCACTAAAATCTGTAAGCAACGTCAGCTGGCATCTCAATCGTTGGTATTTCTGTTTGTGGTGGCTTATCTGTTGGTATGGTTTGTTTTTAGTGCTGCGCTGACAGTGCTGCAATGGCAAATGCACGGACTAAATTTTCTGACACCCATGATGGATAACCAGAGTGAATACATGGCTGCCACCATATTTCTGTTGGCCGGGGCTTATCAATTCACGCCATTAAAAAAAATGTTTTTGCACAATTGTCGTTCACCAATGGGTTTCTTGCTAACAGAATGGCGTGATGGCTCCGGTGGTGCGTATTACATGGGGTTGAAACATGGCGGTATGTGCGTAGGATGTTGCTGGCTGCAAATGTTAATCATGTTTGCCGTGGGCATCATGAATTTGTTGGCTATGATATTGATAACCCTGCTGGTTCTAGTTGAAAAAGTCCTGCCAGCTTATAATCAATGGGTTTGTAGGCTGGTGGGTGTTTTGTTCGTCGGTTGGGGAGTTTGGATATTTCCAGTGGAAATTAATTGGTGATTTACATGTCATAAGAGTTGTGTATGCTATGGGTCATTCAACATTTAGTTTTTCGCCATATAATCCTATTATGCCGTTATCACAAACCGCTGCTGATACAAAAGATCAATTAAGAAACAAACTACTCGGTATCGCCGAATACCAGGAAAGACAAGACTTAAATCTTGAGCTGAACGCAGATGCATATGAGTTGTTAGCTGCGCCAGTTCAATTGTCTCATTTGGTGTTGATGTCTGATCGTCAATGTGTTGATCAAGAACGCGCACTAATTGTGCAATTATGTGAACGCTACGGCATTGTGCCACTGAGCATACATAATAGTCATTTCAGTGCTGAGTTGGGTGCTTTTCTCCTGCGCTGGGAGCGGCATACCGAATATTCGACCTATACGTTTTATCATACTGGGCCTTTTGAGGTGCCTTTCGCACAACCGGCTATCCGGCTTGTGCCAGACGAATGGTTAGCGAGCTTGCCGGGTGAGGTATTGGTGGCGACACATATTGCGCTGGATGATCGTTCACGCCCCAAGCGGAGCTTGACCGAGCTAGCGTCTTTATTTGTTTCTAAGACGGTGATTGGTTCTAAAGTGGCGGCGGGTAGCGCCAGTGTATGGAGCGATAACCAAATTCATAGTGATGGTTTTGGCCGCATATTGATTCATGATGAGAATTTGCGTAGCCGACAAGCGGGGCGATTAATACAACGTTTATTGGAGATTGAAGCCTGTCGGATGCTCGCCATGTTGCCTTTGCCGGTTACACGCCAGATGATTCCTCAGTTGGCGCGTTTTGATGGGCGTTTAGCGATTTTGATAGCCGATAATATCGAACTGGCTACCATTGAAGATGAGCAGAAGCTGCTGGACGGTTTAACTAAATTGGCATCAGAGATTGAACGCATGTCCGCCCAGACGAGCCATAGGTTCAATGCGTCCCGTGCTTATTACGACATTGTGAAGCAGCGGATTGCCGAGTTGCGTGAAGAGCGTATCGAAGGTTTGCAAATGCTCCAGGAATTCATGGGGCAGCGTTTGTCATCAGCCATGGGGACTTGTGACTTAGTGCATACTAAGCTTGAAACGCTGTCTTTGCGTGTTTCTCGGGCATCAGCATTGCTGCGTACCCGAGTTGATATTTCCATGGAGTTACAGATTCGAGATTTATTAAAGTCCATGGATAAACGTGCGCATATGCAGTTGCGTTTGCAAGAGACGGTCGAAGGTTTGTCTGTGGTTGTGTTGAGCTATTACTTACTGGGTATCGTGGGTTATGGACTAAAAGCAGGCAAAGCAGCAGGTATGGCGGTCAACGTGGAGTTGATGACTGGTGTTGCCATACCTGTGATAGTGATCGGAGTATATGTTATTGTGCGGGGTTTACGGCGTATGGTTAGTAAATAGCTTTTTATAAATGGCAATGAAGTTAACACTCCGTGACACTGACAGCTAATCCACCCAGCGATGTTTCTTTGTATTTAACGGACATTTCCAGTCCGGTTTGTCTCATGGCTTCGATGCAGTTATCCAGCGACATAAAATGCTGTCCATCGCCTCTGATTGCTAGTGATGCGGCGGTGTAGGCCTTGATTGCACCAAAGCCGTTACGCTCAATACAAGGCACTTGTACCAAACTGCCCACTGGATCGCAGGTCATACCTAAATGGTGTTCCAATGCAATTTCAGCGGCGTTTTCGATTTGCTCAGTTGTGCCGCCTTTGATCGCGCATAAAGCCGCAGCGGCCATCGCTGACGCAGATCCAACTTCACCTTGACAACCGACCTCAGCACCAGAAATGGAGCTTTTGTGCTTTATTAGTCCGCCAATTGCACCTGCTGTCAATAGAAAATCACGCACTTGATTGCGTGTTGCGCCCTCATGATTGACGGCATAATAAATCACTGCTGGTATAACACCGGCAGCACCATTGGTGGGTGCGGTGACGACCATATGTCCTGCTGCATTTTCTTCATTCACCGCCATGGCATAAGCACATAACCAATCGTTCAGATTGGCATTTTGTGGGTTTTTTTTGAGCTGGTTGAATAATAATTTGGCACGGCGATGGACTTTAAGACCGCCGGGAAGTTGTCCTTCTGCATTTAAACCGTTTTTAATGCAAGTATGCATGGCTTCCCATACGGTGTCTAAGCCGTCATTAAGCGCTGCTTCTGAGATGCGTTCAACTTCGTTGTCGCGTTTCATGGCGGCAATGGACAAGCCGCTGTCAGCGGACATTTTCATCATTTGATTGGCGCAATCAAATGGGTAGCTACAGGATTCAGAGTCTTCCATCTTAAGTGGCGCAACTAGTTGATCAATTTTTGATAAGGTGGTGATGAAGCCACCACCAATAGAAAAATAGGTTTCTGTCAGCAATTGAGTGCCAGGAAGATCGAGAAGCGAGAGGTCTGGCTTGAACTGAATCTGATCGGGTGTTTGATTGTCTGGTTGATCTAGAAGCTCAAGAATAATGCCGTTGGGATGCTCTGGTAATGGGTCGCCACGATCAAAAATGATGTCTTTCGATGGGTTGAATCGAATAGACGTGCCGTCTTCTAAGGTGATGGCATCAAGTTGCGAAAGTTTGTCTACGAGTTCGTTGACATTTTCTTTGGCGAGTTGTTGTGGTGTGAAGTTGTGAATGCCAAGCAGAACGGCGCGGTCAGTGGCATGACCCTTGCCTGTGAAAGCCAGTGACCCTCTTAATGTACAGCGAATATGCAAATGAGACGTGTCAGTAATAGACGCAAGGTGAGACTGTACGTGATGACGAAATTTTTTGGCTGCAACCATAGGACCCATGGTGTGAGAGCTGGATGGCCCAATACCAATTTTAAATAGATCAAGAACGCTGATAAACATAGAATGATAGGAAATAATTATTATGACAAATTTTCAATAGGCGGCTAGTATCCTACATGTTTATTTGATGCTCAACATATTTTTATTCTGTCTCTAATAACACTGTTTTTGTAAATTTTAAAGGTTGCGCCCAAATATGAAAATGACAACAAAAATTTTGATCTGGATGGTTGCTGGACTGGTGCTTGGTAGTGTCATTAATGTCTTCGCTAGTGATGTGGCATTTGTTCAAGATTATTTTGTGAATGGTTTGTTGCATGTGCTGGGTGCGATATTTATTAGTTTATTGAAAATGTTGGTGGTGCCGTTAGTGACTTTTTCGCTCATATGTGGAGTGTGCGGCATTGGTGATATTAAGAAATTGGGTCGAGTTGGTTTAAAGTCTTTCTTGTTGTTTATGTTTACCACGGCTTCAGCCATCACTTTGGCCGTTTTTGTCGCGATGATTGTTGCGCCGGGAAAAGACTTTGATTTGACGACAACCGAACAAACAACATTTGAAGCGCCCGAAGCGCCACCGTTAACACAGGTATTTATTGATTTGATACCGAGTAATCCCGTGGCTGCCTATGCAGAAGGCAACATGCTGCAAATTATCTTTTTTACCATTTTATTTGCGGTTTGTATCTTGATGATAGGGGAACGTGGGCGTCCCATTATTGATAGCGCAGAGCGACTTAATGAAGTGATGATGAAGGTGGTTGCAGTTGTGATGTCGATAGCGCCGTATGGTGTGTTTGCGCTGATGGCGAAGACATTCTCGCTGCAGGGATTAGGGGTGATTTTACCAATGATTAGCTATTTTGGTGTGGTGGTATTAGTGTTATTACTGCATCTGACGGGTACGCTGATGTTGCTGCTAAAATTTGCTGGGCGCGTGAGTCCGTTAATGTTTCTGAAAAAAATGCGTGGAGTGCAAATATTTGCTTTCAGTACGTCTAGCTCAAACGCAACTATTCCCGTGACGCTTAGAGCGGTAGAAAAGCGACTGGGTGTTGATAATTCCACTGCATCTTTTGTCGTGCCTTTTGGCGCGACCATCAATATGGACGGTACAGCGATTATGCAAGGTGTTGCCACGGTGTTTATTGCCAATGTATATGGTATCGAATTGGGTTTGTCGGGATATCTTACAGTGATCGGCATGGCTGTTTTGGCCTCGATAGGTACGGCGGGTGTCCCTGGTGTGGGGTTGATTATGCTCGCTATGGTGTTTAATCAGGTGGGCTTGCCCGTTGAAGGTATTGCCCTAATCATGGGCGTTGATCGTTTGCTGGATATGATGCGTACGATGGTGAATGTAACGGGTGATGCCACGGTGACAACGATTGTTGCACGGGGTGAAGACAGCATATCAATGGCGACCTTTAATGACCCGGATGCCGGGGCTTTAGAAGATGTGCATCTGCCGTCAAAAGAAATGCGTGCCTAAAGCGCTTATCTATTCTGACGCCATGGTGCTACGTCTGCACTCGTAATCGAGGATTCTTCTGTGATTTGAGTACGTCCAAAAACAATTTGTTGACCTGCATTGATTAAGCGTGATTGAGCGCCGATTTGAATTTCAACTCGACCTTCTGCGATAGCAACGCTGCCACCGTCATTTTGTAGTTCTGCACTGAAACGTGTGCCAATATTTCTGATGCGGGCTTCATTAACTAAGGCGACCAGTTTGTTGGTATTCGTGTCACTATTTGTAATATCAAAGTAAATACTACCTTGTAATAACTCAATTTCTGGCGGCTGGTTGTTGCTAACAGTCATCGAGCTATTCGAGTTCATGTCAATACGAATATTTGGCCCCACAAAAATCTGTTCATATTGTCCTGTGGCTGTTGTATGCAGCTGGTGTGAGATGGGAGGCGGCAGGATGAAGATGGTTATACCAAATAACATGACTGCTGCTGCACTCGCAAACGGGATGATATATTTTCTACGACTCATTGACACTGGTTTAGTTTTAGTCATGTTTTGTTTGAAATGTTTATTCTTCTGCTGGGTCGGTGATGAAACCAATACGCGCTAATCCTGCTTTAGCACCCAGGCTCATAACCCGTGCGACATGTTCGTATTGCACTTGTTTATCTGCGTGGATATGTAACTCTGTTTCTGGCGCGTTCTCAACGGTTGCCGCGAAGCGTGGTGCTAATTGTTCCAATGCGACAGGATCACCGTTCCAGAAAAGGCTGCCATCGGTACGAATGGATAATTCAACATGTTCTGGTTGAGTGATATTGGGTTCGCTAGAGGCCTTGGGTAAATCAATTTTCACTGAGTGCGTGAGTAAGGGCGCGGTGATGATAAAGATGATAAGCAGTACCAGCATGACGTCGACCAATGGCACGACATTAATCTCAGCCATGGGTGTTTGACGTCCGCGGTTGTTCATGCTGCCAAATGACATTATCCGCCTCCTTCTAAAGCTGATGGTTCGGGTGCATTGTTCTCGGGCGTGTCTGTTTTATCGCCAACAGTCGTTAGGATAAATAGGTCGTGAGCAAAAGTTTCCAAACGTGCCAGCCAGATTCGGTTGCGCCGTATAAAAGCGTTGTAAGCCAATACTGCTGGAATCGCAACTGCAAGTCCGACTGCTGTCATAATTAGTGCTTCCCCAACGGGACCTGCGACTTTATCTAGCGTACCTTGACCAGAAAGACCGATTTGTATCAGTGCATGGTAAATCCCCCAAACCGTTCCAAGCAATCCGATGTAAGGTGCTGCTGAGCCAGCAGATGCAATCAGTGTCAGGCCATTTTCAACGCGGGTTGTTTCTTGATCAATACCATTACGCAATGCGCGGGTTAGAAATTCGCTAATGCCACCGGCTGCGGCAAGTTTTTGTGCGCCGTGCATTTTCGAATCAGCAGATGCGTCTATCGCTTGTTTGGCCAATTGCGCAAACGCGTTGTCGGGTGTCTCATTGTTTAATTTAGTGCAGACTTCTTGTAAGGAATCAACACCCCAGAAGTATTTTAAAAAAGCTTCGGCGCGTCTTTTCGCAATAAAATTTGCAATGCTCTTGGTGATGATAAGATACCAGCTGGCGATTGAAAGCGCGATTAACAGCGCTAGAACGCCGATACCAACCGCATCTATCTGAGCGAGAAAGTGTGAAAAACCTAGACCTGTTTCCATTTAATTAATTTCCTTGCAGTACAAAATTGAAGGGTTGTAGGGCGATGGCACGTATGGGTTGACCGTCACGAAGCGGCGGCCTGCATTGCCAATCTTTTACGGCGGTCATTGCCGCTTCGTCCAGGCGTGGATAGCCGCTGCTATCAACAACCACAGCGGTATCCACACGACCGTTTTCATTCAGTTCGACCCGCAAAACCAGCTTGCCTTCCTCACCCATGCGGCGTGAAATTGATGGGTAAACAGGTGCGCTAAGCGTAGGGCACGAAACAGACAGTTCCGAAGTCAAAGTGACAGGGCCAGGCTGCATTTGTGCGGGTTGCGTTACAACTTCTGGTTCCGGCGTTAATTCAATTTTCGGCTCTAATAGTGGTTCTGGCTCTGGTGTTGGTGCGGCAGGCTCTTCTTCAGGCAGTGCCGGCGCTTTCGCTACCAAACGCGGTTGAATGGGTTTAGGGTCCGGTTTTTTTATGGGCTGTAGTTTGGCTGGCGGCGGTTCCTGCGCGATGGTAGGTGCTAATTCTGGTTTTGGTGCGGTAATAAAATCAGCAAATAATGTGACCATTTGTTCGGGTGGAGGAATTAACTGATTTTTCCATAAGCCATAAAATATACCAGCGTGAATGGCAAGGACAAGCAGGAGGCCCGGCAAAGATACAATGTTTTGTTGTGTGCCGAAGTAATCCGTATATTTTTGAGATAATAACTGCATTATCCGACGTTGAGTCCTTGATTAATGCTCAGTGTGTCCAATGAATAGCATTGAGGCGACCGCCCAATTGACCCAATGATTGCTGAAATTGTGACAAACAATTTGAGAAGTTTGAAAGTGCAACGTTGTGCTGAACAAAGGTAGGGGTGAAAACAGCATTTCAACATCTTTAAACTAGGTGTTGGATAATCAAGTTGGTTAAAAATGGATTTTATGAGGCGGCAATGATAACGCAAACGATAATAATTATCAATTAGCTTTTATTTAAATTATAATTGAACTTGCGATTCCCCGTAGTCTTGCTGAAGGGATAGGTGCAGGGCGCGCGGAACAAATTTATTTATTCGCTTGTGACTTTTATATAAGTAGGCTTTTTACACTTTTTATTACTCAATTAATGACAAGAACATAATAAAGATATGTTCTGAATGTAACCAATTATGACAAATTCAACACCCAAATTTAGAAGACGCTTATTAAGCCTTATTTACGAGTTTTTTTTAATACTTGCAGTTTTAATGATTGCAGGCGTTGTTTTCCATCTCATTGTTAGAGATACAGAAGCGGCCTATTTTATGCCGCTTTTTCAGTTTTATCTGTTGCTCGTCATGGGGTTTTATTTTATCTGGTTCTGGACGCATGGTGGGCAAACACTTGCCATGCAAACCTGGAAGATGCGCGTGGTCACAGCTGATGGCGACAAGTTAGAGATGCGACAGGCTATTGTGCGTTATTTGCTTGCAGTGTCTATTGTTCTATTGTTTGCGGTGGCGGGGGTTTTGTTGTTTGGGGTGGTAGGCGTTTTGTTTTTCTGTGTTGGATTTATGTGGGCGCTATTTGATCGTGATCGGCAGTTTTTGCACGATCGACTGGCGGGTACTCGTATTGTGAATATTGATAGTTAGCTATAGCGAGTGAAATCCTCAAATTAGTTTTAGGCCGCTTATTTTTGAGGGTGGCTATGCGGCCGGATATTGCGGTTATAAATGGGCGAAAGTATTATCAGAAGACGCCTGCCGCATGTTTGAAGAAACTGCATCAGATGGGGTTGTTAATGCAGCAACAAGTTCCCGCTTTCTGGAAGAGATTCTTGCCAAAGGTGGCACGTCGTCAGTGTTAGAGTTTTCGTGGGCGTGAGTCCGAACTGGATGTGTTGCCGCACCATAATGGTATGGTTTCTACTACGTGATGACACTATGAAGGTGTAGTATAATAAGCGTGTATTTCCACAAAAAAACACCTGGTTAGTGGTGTTTTTTTTTGTTGGTTTGCCTAATTCCTCAGTCAACCAAGAAAATAACGAACCTTGTATAGTTATCCAATGTTGTGATAAAGTCTCTCTTAACTTGCTCATTTATCAATACTTTTATATTTTTTTTGATGCCTCAATTTTACCATTTATGTGCAAGTTCTTTTCTTTTTCTGGCTGCTTCAGCCACTAATTCCCTATGCTTTTATGTTTTGCAAGAGGCTCTCTAGTTTGTGGTTTGCACAAAGCACTATTCGTGCTAGTTATATTATATAATTCATAATCAATCCACTATGTTGTTTTATCTAAGGTGTTTATTATATTTTGTCGTTTAAAGTTGATAGAATTTCATATGAAATTTGTTAATTTCTTGTTTTGCATTTATTTTTATTGTCATCTCGATGAAAATGGTTATTGGGAAAACAAATGATTGTGTTGTGTTGAACCTGATGTGTAAATGTGGCAAGATCCGGCAACTTTATTAAGAACTAACAATAATTATGATCCAAACTAAACGTATTACAACAGTAACCCTGCTAGTCATTGGTTTATTCCTGACTGGATGTGCGTCAGTCGAGAATAGGCATGATCCATTAGAGTCAATGAATCGTTCTGTTTTTGAATTCAATGAAGTGCTCGATGAGAAAATAATGGAACCTGTTGCAAGAGGATACAAGGCTGTTGTCCCTGATCCTATTGAAATGGTAATTGGAAATTTCTTTTCCAACTTGAATGATGTGGTTGTGACAGCAAATGCGTTACTGCAACTAAACTTCCCAGATGCAGCCGCCAGTGGCACGCGTGTTCTCATTAACACAACCTTTGGTATGTTAGGAATGATTGATATTGCTAGTGACATTAGTAATGCGAGTGATATTAATATCAGTAAGCGAAATGAGGATTTTGGTCAGACATTGGGTCGTTATGGCGTGGGTACTGGGCCATATTTGGTGCTTCCATTTATGGGGCCGAGCACCGTACGTGATGTTGTTGGCATAGGTGTGGATGGTTATTTTGCAGATCCAGTTACTTCAGTTTTCACTATGAAGCGTATTAATCATTCTTTACACAAAAACCTTGATGCCAAGGTGCGTGCACCTGTGACAGGGCTGCGACTGGTAAATTTACGAGCAGAACTGCTAGGCACTGATAAAATGTTGGAAGAAGCTGCACTGGATAAATATGAGTTTATTCGTGATGCCTACATGCAAAGAAGGAATAGTTTAGTACATAATGGAGATGTGCCTGATCTTGATGATGAATGGGATGAGTAATACATTAATAAAGTAATGCTGCGTCTTGCCATAATTGTTAGTGACAGTTTATCGGCACTATAACTTAACTGTTATAGCGCCGATTATTTTATGTGTATTGAGATAATATGCTGTGGCAGTAATAGCTTTACTAAATTTTAATTAAGAATAAAGAGAATTGATATGCGAAAGTTCCAGTGTAATATTTGTGGTTTTATTTACGACGAGTCTGTTGGTGACCCAGAACATGACATAGCGTCAGGCACTCGCTGGGAAGACGTTCCCGAGAGCTGGGAATGCCCAGAATGTGGTGTATCTAAAGCAGATTTCGAAATGGTGGGGATTTAAGTAATGAGTCGTGATCCAGTTATTATTGTCGGTAGTGGACTGGCGGGTTACGCCGTTGTGCGTGAATTACGTAAGCTTGATGATGAGATACCTATTACGTTGATTTCTGCAGATTTTGCGGGTTTTTATTCTAAACCTATGCTGTCAAATGCATTGTCTACCGGTAAAACACCTGCCACATTCTTGAATATGGATGCAGTTAAAACGGCCGAGCAGCACAAGATAACCATTCTTCCACATACTCGCGTGGCGGCGATTGAAAGCGCAAGCAACGAACTACAAATTGAAAATGGCGAGAAGTTGCGCTATGACCAGTTGGTTTTGGCGTTAGGGGCTGATCCAATTCGTTTGCCGCTGGAAGGTGATGGCGCATCAGATATTTTGTCTATCAATGATGTCGAAGACTATCGATGCTTCCGTGAGGTGCTGGAAGGCAAAAAACAAATCAGTATTCTCGGTGCTGGGCTAATCGGGTGTGAGTTTGCGAATGATTTAGTTGCCGCGGGTTATGAAGTGCATGTTGTTGATATCAGTGCAGAGCCATTAGGACGTTTGCTGCCACCAGCTGGCGGTGTCTATATGCGTAAGAGACTAGAGGCAATTGGTGTCAACTTTCATTTGGATGCCGTGACTGAACGCGTTGAACGTGGTGGCAATCGATTGAAATTAATGCTTGCTAATGGTGAAACGATTAAATCAGATATTATCTTGTCAGCGGTTGGTTTGGCACCGCGTACAAAGCTAGCAGCAGCGGCAGGAATCCAAATTAATCGCGGAATTGTGGTTAATCAATTGCTGCAAACACAGTGTGTAAATATTTATGCGTTAGGTGATTGCGCGGAAGTGGAAGGTAAAGTGTTGCCTTTTGTGATGCCAATTTCACATGCGGGACGTGCATTGGCAGCAACGCTTGCGGGTAATAGCACGCCAGTTCATTACCCAGCTATGCCTGTTATGGTAAAAACACCAGCTTGTCCCGCTGTGGTGTCGCCACCCGATTTTGCGAAGAAAGGTGACTGGCAAGTTGAAACAGATCAAGATGGCGTAAAAGCGTTATTTCAAGATGCTGAGGGTAACTTGTTGGGTTTTGCTTTGCTAGGTGCGGCAACGAAAGAAAAGGCAGTATTGACTGCGCAATTGCCACCCATATTAGATTAATCTGCGTTGCTCCTATAAAGGTTTTTCAAAGACTATGAAATTTATTTTTGACCTTTTCCCTGTCATAGTATTTTTTGTTGCGTATAAAACATATGATATCTATGTGGCGACGGCGGTCGCTATTGCGGCAACGTTTGTACAAATTGGTTGGACATGGTTGCGCTACCGTAAAGTCGATAAAATGCTATGGATGAGTCTTGCGGTGATCGGACTGTTGGGTGGTGCGACGTTGATGCTGCAAGATGAGTTGTTTATTATGTGGAAGCCAACGGTGCTGTATTGGTTATTTTCTACCATCTTGTTGGTATCGAGTGTTTTTTTCAAAAAAAACCTAATTCAAGTATTATTAGAGAAGCAACTTGTTTTACCAAGGAACGTATGGGGTAAGCTTAATGCCAGTTGGATAATATTCTTTATCTTTATGGGTTGTATTAATCTCCATATTGCTTATGGTTATTCGCTAGATACATGGGTTAACTTTAAATTGTTTGGATCGACTGGGCTAATGATAATATTTGTTGTGGCCCAGGTGATGATGTTAGGGAAATATGTCAAGCATCCTGAAGAAGATAAAGAAATAATTGCTGTTCCAATGGATGATTGTCCTGTTGAGAATGCGATGGCAAAAGAATCGATTGAAGACCCTAAAAAAGAGAAAGATAACTAATGTTATATGTCATTAATGGTGAAGATATTCCAAATAGCTTAGAAAAACGATTGGCAGTTCGTCCTGGACATATCGCACGGCTTCAGAAATTACAGGAGGAGGGTCGCCTCATTATGGCGGGCCCATATCCTGCTATTGATAGTGTTGATCCAGGCCCTGCGGGTTTTTCTGGAAGCTTAATCGTAGCAGAGTTTGAGTCCTTAGATGCGGCACAGATATGGGCGAAGGCAGATCCATACGCAACGACGGGTGTGTACGCGAATGTGACAGTTAAGCCATTTAAGAAAGTTTTTCCAGCGTAGTTAAGGGAGACTGTTCGTTACGTTGATGTGAATAGGCAAGCTACCAGGATTCACGTAAGCAACGATAAGGCGTATACTCCGAGATTCAATTTTTTATCAATTCATTAAAAAGGAAGTTCCATGCGCGTGTTGAAATTTTCGCAATTAGCAATAATTGGTGTTTTTGGCCTGCTTACCATGACGGTTACACAAGCTCAGGCTTCAGCTGTAGCTAAAGTCAATGGCGTCGATATTCCTCAGTCGCGCCTTGAATTGATGGTGCAAGCAAATGTGGCACAAGGTCAGCCTGATTCTCCAGAAATGAGAAAAGCGGTACGTGAGAATCTCATTACTGAGGAAATCATTGCTCAGGAAGCAAAGAAAATAGGGCTTGATAAAGATCCTGAAGTTGTAATGCAAGTTGAAATTCAGCAACAACAAGTATTAGTTAGAGCGTTCCAAGTAGATTACATCAAAAATAACGCGGTTAACGATGATACCTTGCGTAAAGAATATGAAATATTGAAGCTGCAGATGGGTGACAAAGAGTATAAGCCGCGTCATATTTTGGTTGAAACAGAAAGCGAAGCCAGAGCAATCATTGCGGATCTAAAAAAAGGGTCTGATTTTAGTAAAATCGCAGCAGAGAAATCGCTAGATGATGGCAGTAAAGTAAATGGAGGTGAGTTGGATTGGAGTCCCACGGCGGCTTACGTTAGACCTTTTGCTGAGGCACTAGCTGAACTTGAAAAAGGCAAGATGACTGAAGCGCCGGTGCATACCAGCTTTGGTTGGCACGTCATTAAATTGGACGATATCCGTACTATGGAAATTCCTACATTTGAAGATATCAAAATGAATATGCAGCAGCGTGTTTTACAGCGCGAGTTTCAAGAGGTTGTGCAAGAGTTGCGAAATGCCGCTAAAGTAGAATAGTTCAGTTTTTAAAGCTGTTGCTCATAACTAAGCCCTGTTTTTTTAGCAGGGCTTTTTTTGTTTATTATCTTGTATTATTGATTCAACTCTTGGTGCCATAGCACATAATAATTCATAACTAATCGTACCAGCTGCATGAGCTATTTCTTCTACGGGTAATCCTTCTCCCCAAAGTGTGACGGTGCTTCCTAATTGCGTATTCTCAACGTGACTCAGGTCAATCGCCAGCATGTCCATTGATGCAAATCCAAGCGTATGTGTCCGTTGGCCATTGACCAAAATTGGTGTGCCAGAGAATGCATGACGTGGATAGCCATCTGCATAACCGCCTGCCACAATGCCAATACGCATTGAACGAGATGCTTGAAAACGGCCACCGTATCCTACTCTATCGCCTGTTTTTAAATTCTGTATGGCGATCAGTTTACTTGAAATTGTCATTGCTGGACGTAAACCCAATACCTGCGCTGTTTTTTCAGAAGAGGGCGAAGCGCCATATAGCAAAAGACCTGGGCGTATCCAGTCGACATGTGTTTCTGGATGATGGATAATTGCTGCTGAGTTGGCTAAGGATCGAGGGTAATTTAATCCGATGATTGTTGTATTAAAGCACTGTAACTGGTCTGCCACACTTGAAGCTTTAGTCAGATCATCAGCATTGGCAAAGTGCGTCATTAAAGAAATCTGCTTTACGGTGGGGTTAGCTTCTAGTGATAGTAGCGCTTGTGAAAACTCGTTGGGTGCAAAACCCAAGCGATTCATACCCGTATTAATCTTGATAAACACATCCAATTCGCCATCTTTGGATGCGGATAACATGCTTAACTGTTCTTTGTGGTGAATAACCGCAGTTAGATTGTATTGTTTAAACAACGCAAGTTCTGTCATCGAAAAGAAACCTTCGAGTAATAGAATCGGATGTTGATAGCCGGCTTGGCGCAACGAGATAGCTGCATCAGGCTCTAGCATGGCAAAGCCGTCAGCCTGTCTTAATGCTTTTGCTGTGTGCAATAACCCATGACCATACGCATTTGCTTTGATGATGGCCATAATGCGTGAAAGCGGCGCAAATTGACGGACGACGGATAAGTTATGTTCTAGTGCGGAAAGATTAATAAGTGTGTGAATAGGTCGTGACATTAAATTATTTTTTAAAAAAGAAAGGTCTGCCACTTAACTACTAGTACTCCTTCTACTTGATATTTTAGAATGCAGTAAGCTTTGCAGAGTTACTGGTAAGGCAGGTCTTGTAGACAATGGTCATTCTCTTGTCAAGAGACCTAACACCGCCAGTGGCGCTGAAAATCTGACTCGCAAGGCGTTCACAAAATGCCCCGTCACCGCGTAGCAGTACTTGCCAAGGGAGCAATCATTGTCTGAGTACTGCGTCTTGTGACGAAATATCTTGTGAACGCTGTATCCTAAAATATTAAGTTGAAGAATTACTTAGGATCTAAGTAAACTATTTTATCATTCATCTGGGTTGATATTAAAGAGAAGTCCTCGTCATAGAGGATTCGTGGTATAAATCCATTGCTGCAGAACGCAGGACCTAACAATAAAACTTTCAGAGGGAATAGTTTGGAGCGCGGTTTCTATACTATCATGGCTGCACAGTTTTTCTCGTCATTAGCTGATAATGCGTTGCTTATTGTGGCTATCGCTTTATTGATAGAGCTTCATGCACCTGCTTATTTGACACCGATGCTGAAGTTTGTGTTTGTCTTGTTTTATGTCATCTTGGCACCTTTTGTTGGTGCTTTTGCCGACTCCATGCCCAAGGGGCGTGTGATGTTCATTAGCAACACGGTTAAAATTGTTGGTTGTGGTCTGTTATTTTTTTCTTCACATCAATATTTCGCTTTAGCTGCTTATGCGGTTGTGGGCCTGGGTGCGGCGGCGTATTCTCCTGCCAAGTACGGTATTCTTACTGAGTTGTTACCCCCTGAGAAACTGGTTGTTGCCAATGGTTGGATTGAGGCGCTAACGGTAACATCCATTGTGCTAGGAACTGTACTGGGTGGCATATTGATTACACCTGCTGTTTCTGGTGTGTTACTAGAGTTTCAGTTTCCTTTTGTTAAGACGGCCGTGGGCGCAAGTATTTTTCTGATTGCAATGATTTACGGTATTGCGGCCATATTTAATCTTTATATACCTAACACCGGTATTGATCACCGCATTCTCAAGAAAAATCCACTTTTTTTAGTGCGTGAATTCAAGCACTGTTTCGAATTATTATGGAAGGATAAACTCGGCCAAATCTCACTCGCTGTAACGACTTTATTTTGGGGGGCGGGTGCAACCTTACAATTTATTGTTCTGGAATGGGCGGAAGTGGTGCTTGATTATCCACTCAATCAAGCAGCGCAATTGCAGGGTGTGTTTGCAGTAGGTGTTGCTATTGGCGCAATAGGTGCCGCGAAGCTAGTTTCCTTGCGTCAGTCAGTAAAAGTTATTCCATTAGGTATTGCTATGGGGTTTGTTGTGATGGCGATGGTTTTCGTTAACGAATTATGGATCGCAATTGCGTTGTTAATTCTCATGGGCGGGTTGGCTGGTTTTTTTGTGGTGCCTATGAATGCATTGCTACAACATCGTGGCTATATATTGATGGGTGCGGGTCATTCAATTGCAGTGCAGAACTTTAATGAGAATTTAAGCATTCTTAGTATGTTGCTTTTATATGCGGGATTGATTTTGTTTGACGTACATATTTATGTTGTCATTGTTTTGTTTGGTTTGTTTGTATCGACCATCATGGCAGTGATTCGGTATTGGCATATATTAAATCAGCGTAAATGGGATTCGTTGCATTTGATTGGTGCGATAAAGCCGGTCACTAGAAGGGCTGTTAAGTAGATGCGCTTATTCTGAAAGTGATTGCATTGTCGCCTTAGCAAAACATAAATCTTCCCAAGTTTTTGCCTTGTCCTGTAGTGAACGAAGTAAGTAGGCTGGGTGATAAGTGACAATCAATGGAATCTCTGAATAAGTGTACAACTTGCCACGCATACTGGAAATATTCTCATTGCAACCGAGTAGGTTTTGAGCAGCAACTTTACCTAATGCAACAATTATTTTGGGTTTAATAAGTTTTATTTGTCTTGCAAGATAAGGCTGGCATTGCTCAATTTCATTTGCATCGGGGTTTCTATTATTGGGTGGGCGACATTTCACGATGTTTGCAATATATACCTGGCGACCGCGCTGTAATCCTAATGCGATTAGCATATTGTCGAGTAATTTCCCGGCAGGGCCAACGAAAGGTTCGCCAATGGCATCTTCTCTTGCACCAGGCCCCTCACCAATATATAACCAGTCCGCATTTTCATCGCCTACACCAAAAACGGTTTGTGTGCGTGACTGACATAAATCGCAAGCCGTGCAATGAATGACTTCATGCTTAAGTTGTTGCCAATTCATATCTAAAACCGGGTTTTGGTTTGATGTGTTGATTTCAGGCAGCAGAGTTTGTTTGGTATCTTCTATGTTCTCAGATTTGGTGCGCCACTGTGGTGATAAGCCTAATTCATTCAGAATTTCTTTTCGTCTGGAATTCATAATATCAGTTCCATAACAATGGCATCTTCACGACCGCACATTGCGGGGTAGTAGCTTTTGCGTTTGCCGATAGGAAGAAAGCCGAGTTGTTTATATAAATTGGCGGCACCTGTGTTGGATTCGCGTACATCAAGTATCATTGCGCGTAAATGCTGTTGATTAGCATGTTGAATCAAATGGCCAAGCAATTTCTGTCCCCAGCCCTTCTTTTGCCACTTTCCCGCGATGCCGACAGTAAGGACATGTGCTTCATCGGGTCCACCCATCATTACGCCATAACCAAAGAGTGTTTCCTCTTGCACTAATACGCGGCAAAAGTATTTGGCGGTTAATGAATCAGAAAAATTCATACGAGACCACGGAAATAGAAAAACTTCACGCTCAATGGCGATGACTTGATCTAAATCTTCGGGAAGCATTGGCCTAATGTTGTCGCTCGATTGCAATGGCATATTCAACGCTCACTTTCCTTTAAGGCGACTTTGTTACGTATGTAAATAGGTGCGGCATTCATTGGCGATATATCTGGACCTTTTGTAAGCTCGATAATTGCAATTTGCGCCACCTCACTTGCATGTGGGTAAAGGCCGAGTTGGATGTCAAGCAGCTGTTCGTTATAAATATGGGACAGTTCATTGGTGTATACATCAAATCCACTGCCGCAACCGACCCAGTTGTCACCAGGCAAAGCGGGCGCATTTTGTGGGAGACAAACCATGGGTTCGCTAACAGTTATCCAATGATCGTCGTTTTTTTTATAAGCAGCATGATAAATCTCACCCATGCGCGCATCAAGTGTGGCGATGATTTTATTGTTTCCAGATTTTTGTGCAAGTGCTTCTAATGTACTAACTCCGATTAATGCGTTGTTTGTTGCAAAAGCTAGCCCTTGAGCCACACCGCAAGCAATGCGTAAACCGGTAAAAGAACCCGGCCCGGCACCAAAAGCAATGCCGTCGAGTTGAGACAGTGTCACGTCATTTGCCAAGAGCAGCTCGTGTAACAGCGGCAAAAGTAATTCGGAATGTCGCTGGCCGGCTAATATATCTTTGCTAATTATGTGCCCGCTCAAAGACAGGGCAATAGAGCAATGTTCGGTAGACGTGTCTAGGGAAAGTATATTCAAGGCGTTTTAAGTGCTGGGTTTTTTATCAATTAAGCAAATTACTTCAGCAACAATGCCTTCTTGCCGGCCAATAGCGCCGAGACGTTCAGCTGTTTTCGCCTTGACGTTAATGTTGTTTGTTTGGGTATTAAGGTCATGGGCAATGTTGGCAACCATTTGTTGTATATACGGTGCCATCTTAGGTGCTTGAGTAATAATGGTTGCATCGATGTTAATAATTACAAAATCGTTTTCGAGAAGCAGACGATTAACTTCACGTAATAAAACACGGCTGTCTATATTCTTATAGCGTGGATCAGTGTCTGAAAAGTGCTTACCAATATCACCCAAAGCAGCTGCGCCTATCAGCGCGTCGCAGATGGCATGTAATAATACATCAGCGTCTGAATGCCCCAATAGGCCTTTTTCATAGGGAATGGTTACGCCACCAATAATTAGCTTGCGATTTTCAGTAAGTTGATGGACATCAAAGCCTTGGCCTATTCTTATTGTGGTCACGGTGTTTTCCTTTTTTGTAATATTAATTCAGCTAATGCTAAGTCCTGTGGGTAGGTCACTTTAAAGTTATTGCTGTCGCTAAGCACTAGTTTGGGATGAAGACCTAAGGCTTCAATCGCGCTGGCATCATCAGTAACATTGATTCCATCAGCGTTACTTAACGCATTAGTAAGTAAGCGATAACGAAACATCTGAGGTGTTTGGGCTTGCCACAGACCTTCTCTTGATTCGGTAGTTGTTGTACGTTGGTTGGTGTTGCTACGTTTTAACGTGTCTGCAACGGGAATCGCCAGTAATCCGCCAATTTCGTCATTGGTCAATTCATCTAATAATTTCTCTAATTGGACGGATGTTAAGCAGGGGCGCGCAGCATCATGCACCATTACCCAGTCATCATCTGCTACAGCAATTGATGTTTCTAGTGTGCTGAGACCATTAAGTACACTTTCTGCGCGGGTTGCGCCACCGCAGTTCAATATGATTAACTTACTTGAGAATTCAGACCAATCGTACTGTGACCAGTGAGAATCGCCAGGAGAGAGCACGACGATGACATGGGCAATACGTTCATCACTGCATAAAGTATCTATGGCATGATGAATCATTGGTTTGCCAGCGAGCTGTAAATATTGCTTGGGTAGGTCTTTGCCAATACGTGAACCAGTACCAGCAGCGGGAATTAAAGCGAAAAACTTAGGCATATAGTTAAGATTGGTATTTAAAAAAATTTTATAAACATATAATTACGTAATTAGAGCAGCTATATTATGGCGCATTAATTTGTAGAAAGATGTGTAGAAAATATACTGGGTATCGATTTTGATGGCTTATTGTATAATTTCTAATTTGATATTAGGACAAGATTTATGGAAGTAGAACAGATTAACGCACTGGGTGAACAGCTTGGTGATTTAGAGAAGCGCGCAAATGAATTGCGGAGGTTCCTTTGACTTCGATGAGAAGCAAATACGTTTAGAGGAGATAACGCGGTCATTAGAAGATCCAGATATCTGGAGTGACAATAAAAGGGCTCAGGAACTAGGTCGCGAAAAGAAATTGCTTGAGGGTGTTGTAATTAAGCTTGATGTAATTAACCGGCAAATAAAAGATGCCGGTGAACTATTGTTGATGGCAAGAGAAGAACATGATGAAGAAACACTCGAAAGTATAAGCCAAGATGTGTTAGTGCTTGAGAAAGAAGTATCAGGAATGGAATTCCGTCGCATGTTCTCCGATCCAATGGATCCTAATAACTGTTTTATCGATATTCAATCAGGATCAGGAGGAACAGAAGCGCAAGATTGGGCGGCTATGTTAGAGCGAATGTATTTGAGATACTGTGAGCGACATGAATTTAAGGTTGAGATTTTGGAAGAATCACCCGGAGATATAGCAGGCATAAAAAATGTAAGTATTAAGGTGACAGGTGAATACGCCTATGGCTATTTAAGAACTGAGTCAGGTGTTCATCGTTTAGTCAGAAAATCACCGTTTGATTCTGGTAATCGACGACACACATCTTTTGCCAGTGTCTTCATCTATCCAGAAGTTGATGAAAGTTTTGAAATTGATATAAACCCAGCAGACCTAAGGGTAGATACATTCCGCGCGTCAGGTGCTGGAGGTCAGCACATTAATAAAACAGATTCCGCTATACGTATTACGCATCTTCCAACAAATATTGTGGTGCAGTGTCAGAATGGGCGATCGCAGCATCGTAATAGAGCTGATGCAATGGCGATGTTGAAATCGAGATTGTATGAAGCGGAGCTACGAAAACGCAATGAAGAAAAACAAGCAATCGAAGATTCTAAGACAGATATAGGGTGGGGACATCAAATTAGATCATATGTTTTGGATCAATCTCGAATAAAGGACCTGCGTACCAATATCGAAGTTGGAAATACCCAAGGCGTACTTGATGGTGATTTAGATGGTTTCATCGAAGCTAGTCTTAAAAATAGCGTATAAGAAAAAATATATAAATTAGAAGTAATAGTTCTGTAACAGTATGTATCAAAACCTAAACAAAAATTCAAAAATACTATAAATTATTAGATTAAAAATAAAGCTGAGAATACAGCTTGACCGAGTTTGAATAGGCTGTATAATTCGTTTTCTTCGCTGCACAGGCAGGATGAAATGTGGCGGAATTGCTCTTTAAT
>RCMY010002347.1_pt1 | contig 30175 bp, 27 predicted proteins | sample 2041341 | NCBI WGS metagenome assembly RCMY01 (sample SAMN09708234, study PRJNA481090) | Marine sediment metagenome, whole genome shotgun sequencing project. | reverse complement strand
AATTATGGGGTAGGGGAGCATTATAGTTTGCAATTGAGCGCTTCCCGAAATTTTAGGATGCCCACCTTTAACGACCTCTATTGGAAGCCCGGTGGGAACCTTGACCTCGTGCCGGAAAGTTCGTACCAGATCGATTTTGGGCAGCGTTTTGAATTTGAAGACATGACTTTCAACCTAAACGGATACTACATCGCCACCGATGATATGATTCGATGGCTTCCTAACGGTACGGGCATCTGGTCGCCATCCAATGTGGACGAGGTACGCATCTATGGACTGGAAGGCGAATTCGCACTGACCTATCCCATCCAAAGAAAACAAAATCTAGAAGTAAAGGCTAACTATGCCTATACCGTTTCTGAAGACAAGACCAACCGTGAGCAGCTAATTTATGTGCCTTTCCATAGGGCGAATGCTTCAATAGCTTATAATCTGTCGGATATTAGTCTATTTTACCAGCATTTGTACAACGGCCCCGTGTCTATTATCGGCGGCGAGCTTGAGAGCTATCAGGTCGCGAACGTCGGCATCACATATATACCAGAGCTTCAAGGAAAATTCCGATACCGGGTAGGCATAACCCTAAACAACGTATTCAATTCCTATTACGAAAATGTGGACTTGCGCCCCATGCCCAACAGAAATATTCAAATCCAGTTAGTACTAAATTTTTAAAACGATGAGATTAAAACAATTGATTTTGACCACGGCCGCGGCCGCATTTTTAGTTACAGGATGTAATAATGATGATGGCGGACCGATCTTACCGGAAACCGGTACCGATCCGTTGGCCTATGAAAATGGTATTATTGTTGTCAACCAAGGTAATTTTGGAGCAGGTAATGCATCCGTTTCCTTTGTATCCGATGATTTGAGCGAGGTACAGACCGATATTTTTGGTACGGTCAACGCGGTAGATGCTTGGGGCGATACGGCACAGAGCATGGTATTGAATGGTGATTTGGCCTATATCGTTGTGAACGGATCGCAAAAAGTTGAAGTAGTGAACCGCTATACTTTTGAATCCATAGCCACGATTGGAGGGCCTGATAAACCCGATTTTTTAAATCCCCGTTACATGGCAATCGCCAATGGAAAAGGGTATGTGACCAATTGGGGTGATGGAACGAATCCTAATGACGATTTTGTAGCCGTGATAAATCTGGAAAATAATACTGTGGAAATCAAAATCCCGGTCGATGAAGGTCCGGAGCGCCTTTTGGTCAAGGACAATCTGATATATGTGGCCCTACTGGGTGGTTTTAACTTTAATAATAGCGTTGCCGTAATCGACGCAACCTCCAATACCGTAACCGGCTCTATCACTGTAGCGGATGGCCCGAATTCATTGCAAATGGATGCTGAAGGCAATCTTTGGGTGCTGTCCAGTGGAAAGCCAGCCTATACCCAGGATGAAACAGCAGGTCAATTAGATAAAATAGATACTGAAAGCAATACCGTATCCGAAACTTTTACCTTGGCTCCAACAGAACACCCAGGATATTTGTCTTATGATGATGATGCTCTCTATTACACTTTAGCGGGAAGTATTTTTAAGATGGATGTTTCGAGTACAGATTTGCCCAAAGAAGCAGCGATTACAGGCACCAGTTTTTACGATATGACTGTGAACGATGGAAAACTTTACGGAGCAGATGCCAAAGATTTCGCCAGCAATGGCTCATTGGAGATTTATAATCTGTCGGATAATTCGCTTGAAGCCACCAAGGAAGTAGGTATCAATCCTGGGTCAATTTATTTTAACGGTTCTGTGGAAAAATAGCAAAGTTTACGGTAACTCAATATGGGTTCAACGAAAAAGGGTGGTCTATGTTCGTATAGCCCCCTTTTTAATGATTTTTTCCTAGAAGTTGATCTTTCGTCTTCCGCCAAATCTAATATCTCATGTCTCAAATCTAACATCTACCTTATAACCGGTAAATCCGTAACATACATATTATCTCCGATAGGCGTATGCATTTTAGAACTGGTAATGGTCTCCATGGGCAAGGCTACGGAGAAATCCATTTTGGCAGAGACGGTACCAGTGATTTCTTGAATGGCCTTGGCCAAGAGTGGCTCGTTTAAATCACCTAAGATACTTAAATTAGACAAATCTTCTTTTAATGGGATATCAGGTTCAAGCCCTGCGGTGTAATCAGAGAATCCGTCAGCATTTTCATTGCGGCCCAACAAGGGCTGGATAGCCCATCGATTATCGGACTTAATTTTGCCTACCCGTTTTGCGCTGTAGATGTAGTTATTTTCCCGATCATCGACCATAGTGACCGAAAATTCGTTCTTACCGCGGGTTTTCTCACCGATTTGAACAACATCCAAGTAGGGTTCGAGTCCGTTGATGACCAATTCGCTGGCGGAGGCCGAACCCCGTGTGGCCAAAACATAGACCTTGGTAAGTTTTAGGGTGTTTATTGGGGTTCCTTTGTCAGTTTTATCTGCAAAATAGTCTTGCACATCGGTTTTCTTATCTTCCAGAATTTTTTGATATTTATCGTTGTATCTGGCTTTTAAGAAAACGTCTTTGGTATTTGTTCCGTAAATCATACTTGAAAGTAATCGTGCGGAATTTACGGAGCCACCCGGATTATAGCGCATGTCCAAAACCAAATCGGTTACGCCACCGGATTTAAACCTTCCGAATACTTCGTTCAATTGTTCGTCAAACTCGTTGGTAAAACCGTTGTAGACCAAATAACCAATTTTCTTTCCGCTAGTTTCGATGATTTCGTCAAGAAAGATGGGGTTTTCTTGTAATCCGGCCTGTTTCGTTAAGCTAACTTCCTCACCGCTGGGTTTTGGTATACCGTCAACGATAGTAGCCATATTTAAGGTGTAGGTGTCATTTTTTCCAAAAAGCAGGTCAAAATTATTGTTGTCATCATCATTTCTATCGGAGAATAGGGTCTGACCATTAACTCCGGTAAAGATGGCCCCCCTCTCCATATTCTTATTAGAAGCGTCGGAATTCGGAATGATATACCGTACATACCCAAATACGTCGTCGCTATCCGGAATACGTACGAGTCCGAATTCCATACCATTGCTTTTCGAAATGCCCGAAAGAGACTGTGTCAACTCCACATAGTCATCGTTGAAGAAACTGAAGCGGTCCTCGCTAAATTGTAACTTGTTTTTAAAAAATTTACCCGGGTCTTCTTCCGACAAAAGGAATTCAGTATAGATTTCAGTTCCTTCAGGAGTATTGGGGAATCGGTTATCCGCCAAATTTTCAACATCTGCCTGCCAGAAATACCAGAAGTTCATGGCCTTCCACATAAAATTCTGCACCTGGACTCCTGCGTCAGGGTCTGGTTCTACGGCATTGGGAAGGTATATATCGTCTTCGGTTACACAGGAGGATAGTAAGAAAAGGAATAGGATTGTCCCTGTTTTAAAATATTTAAGCATAGTTTTTCGATGATTGGTTATATTTTAAGGATGAACGGTTGTTCTTTCTTACGGTACAACGAAAAAAAAACTATGTTATTTTAGTGTGGATGTTAAACCTGCGGATTTAATCAAACCATCCATAAACATATTATCCCCAGCCGGTTTGAACATTTTTGAGTTGGTAAGATACGTTGTGGGTAAAACATCTTCAAAGCTTCGCTTTGCCGTATCTCCTGAAATTACTGAAAGTGTAAATGCTAGCATACGCTCATTCTCATCACCTAGAACACCTAAATCTTCAATATCCTCCTTTATTTCGAAATCAGGTACAAGCCCATCTTCATACCCTGAAAACCCGTCGGCATTTGCATTTTTTCCTAGTAAAGGCTGAAGTGCCCACTGATTATCGGGGTTGATAAACTCTTCACGTTCTGGATTATAAAGAAAAGAAGCTTCAGGGTCATCTACTAATGTATAGGAAAACTCGCTTTTTCCAGTTGTTGTCGTACCTATTTGTACTACATCAACGAAGGGTTCTAAACCATTAATGACCAATTCGCTTGCAGATGCCGTAGATCTGGTAGTAATCACATAAATACGGCTGAGACCTAGTTCATTAAGTGGCGTTTTTGAGTCGATGGTTACGTCTGTAAATGTATCGGGTTCTCCAAAAAAAGTATCCTCAAGATTCTTATTAACGCGAGGTTGAAGGAAAATTGCAGTAGTATCCGTTTTATAAACCGAACTAGCAATCTGAACGGCCGAAGAAACCCTACCACCGGGATTGTATCTAAAATCCAGTATAAGTTCATCGATTCCCTGCGCTGCAAACTCTCCAAAAGCGATGTTCAGTTCGTCATCATAATTGGCTAGGAAGCCATTGTACATCAAATATCCAATTTGTTTATCTCCTTGTATGATAACTTTATTGACCAGTATTGGATTTTCGGAAAAATCACGGATTTTATCCAACGAAACTTCCTTTCCGTTCCCCTTTGGTCTTTCATTGACAATATCGGCCAAGTTCAACACATAACTAGTATCATCACTAAAAAGCAGTGAAACGTAATTATCATTATTTAAATTTTGGCCGTTGACTCCCGTAAAAATATCCCCCCTTTTAATATTCTTTGTCGAGGCATCGGAATTTGGCATAACATACCAAACGATACCATATACGCCGAAATCATCATCGTCTAGGTAGAGTTGAAATTCAAGTCCATTACTTTGTGACACGCCTCGTAATGCGTTTACCAAATCCTTATAATTCTCACTTACACTACTGAAGCGATCAATTGCAGCGGCATCGCCGACTGATTCTTTATGCTGATAGCAAAGGGCGTTGTAGAAAAAGTCTTTCGGGTTTTCTTCGGAAGCTAAAAAAGAAACATATTCCGGGTCTTTGAGACTAGAGAATTTAATATCCGCTAAATTGGGTACATCCGCTTGCCAAAAATAGAAAAGGTTCATCGCCTTCCACATAAAATCCTGCACAGGATAATCTGCAGCAGTTTTCGGCTCTTCCTGTCTCGGCAATACTTCGGGTACAATATTATCATCATTGGTGCAGTTCGTACAAAACAGCCCCATGGCAATAAAAAAGAAATTTTGGATACTTTTTCATAACGGTGTAGTATTGATAGATTATTTAAGATGATATATCCCAAAGTCAATTACCGTTCCAAAAAAAGTTGCGTATTGATGAGGGGGGATTGCAATCATCTTTTTCTTTGTAATATACGTAAGCATTTAGTATAGGGTTGCACAAAATACTTACAATTCAAGAAAATAAAAATTAATTGTAACAAAAGACGTTGAACTTCGTCTTCCTTTTGTAGAACGCTTACATCAATCAAAAAACAATCAGCCGCACCTAAAAATGCAACAAACGGAATTTCTGGATATCGTAATGCCTTTTAAGGACAAGCTGTTTCGGCTAGCAAAACGTTTGCTGGTCTCCCGGGAAGAAGCGGAGGATGCTACCCAAGAGATTTTGTTGAAATTGTGGTCCAAAAATAAGAAGATGGAAGGATATAATAATGTAGAGGCCTTTGCCATGACCATGACCAAGAATTTTTGTCTTGACCGGTTGAAGTCCAGACAAGCAGGAAACTTGAAACTGGTACACAGTAATTATACGGACAACGACAGTTCGCTCCAAAAAAAGCTGGAAGCTTCGGATAGTGTTTCATGGGTGGAGAAAATCATGGAGGAATTGCCCGAACAACAAAAAATGGTACTGCAATTGCGGGATGTGGAGCAGTACGAATACGATGAAATTTCTGAAATGCTGGAAATGAAACCAACGGCGGTACGTGTCGCGCTATCCCGGGCGCGGAAAACGGTCAGGGAACAATTGACAAAAAAACATAACTATGGAATCGGATAATATAGAAAAATTACTGGAAAAATATTTTGAGGCGACCACAACGGCATCCGAGGAAGCCGAGTTGCAAACTTATTTTTCCCAAGATAAGGTAGCGGTACACATGGAACAGTATGCACCTATGTTCCGGTATTTCTCCAAAGAAAAAGAAGAGCGGTTTACGAAGGATGTACTGAAACCAAAAGCCGATACATCTCGAAAAATCTTATATTCATGGGTTTCTGCCGCCGCTATAGTCGCTCTTTTGGTGGGTGTCTATTTCAATTTCGATACACCTTCGGCTTCTATTACCTTGGAAGATGAATATACCCAAGAGGAAATCGCTTCCGCACAAGAAGCTTTATCACTGTTGGCCATCAATTTCAACAAAGGCACTGAACAACTATCTTATTTAGAAGAGTTCGAGAAAAATACGAGCCGGTTTTTGATCGATGATAAAAAGTGAGTTATATAGATCCTATTGGAAATCATATGTGATGAATAGGATTTAAAAAAAATAGAGAAGAACTATAGAGAAAGTATTAACCAATCTAGGCAGGTACTCTCTTCCCCTTCTTGCATCCGACGAGCATTTTCGCGAGAGGAATGCACAGGGTTGGGGAGGGGACCTGGGAACAACAAACAAAAAATCCCTCAATAACATAAATAAATTAGAAACCATGAAAAAGCAAATTATACTAACCTTACTGGCCTTTTTGCCCATCGTAACCTTCGGCCAAGACATTTTCGACAAATACGAAGATAGCGATCAGGTCACTTTTGTGGCCATGCAGCCCAAGATGTTCCAGATGCTCGGCAAAATGAGCGTCAGTAGCGACGACCCCGAAGCGGAAGATTTCTTTAAACTGGTGAATTCCATTACCAGCTTTAAGGTAATTACTACCGAGAACCCCAAGATTTCAAAGGATATCGATGGTTGGGTCACCACACGTTTAAAAAGTTCGTCCTACGAAGAATTAATGCGGGTCAAGGATGGTGGCTCGAACGTAAAGTTTTATGTCAAGGAAGGCAAGGATGCCGACCATGTAAAAGAACTCCTCATGTTCGTAACTGGCCTCCAAGAAGCCAATATAGATATCGATGGAAGAAAAATAGAGACGGTTTTGTTATCGCTGACCGGGGATATCAACTTACAGGAAATTGCCAAACTGACCGATAAAATGGACCTACCCGGCGGGAAGCAGTTGAAGAAAGCGGGGGAAAAGAAGTAGGCAGATGCTGTTACAGTAAGCAGCAGTTCAAGGTTCAAATGTGCCTATTGGCAAGTTCAAGTTTCAATATAATGAATTAGAAATTAAACACCTGTACTGAGCGCAGTCGAAGTATTGAACAGTTACTTACGAAGTAACGATCGAACCTTAAATAATTCATATTATCATTCATCAATTAATAATCATTTTAAAACAAAAAGTCATGAAAAAATTAAATGTATTCTTCGCCTTGGCACTTTTACCGCTATTCGGTTTTTCACAGTCCGTCTTCGATAAATATGATGCGATGGATAATGTTGGTTCGGTTACCGTAAATCAGAGTATGATTCGTCTTGCAGGTAATATTGCGGCATTCGATGAATCGGACCAAGAGTCACAAGATTTTGCGGATATCGCCCAAAGCCTTGAGGGTATTAAAGTGTTTATTACTGAAGACGCCGATATTTCGAAAGATATGGACGCGACTGTAAAAGACTACCTAAAATCATCGACTTTAGAAGAGCTAATGCGGGTCAAGGATAAAGATGCCACAGTAAAGTTCTACGTAAAAGAAGGAAAGGACGAAGACCACGTCAGCGAACTTTTACTCTTTGTTTCGGACATCAACAATCCAAAAATTGGAATGAAGAACCGAAAATTCGAAAGCGTACTGGTTTCCATGACCGGAGATATCGATTTGAACAAAATCGGGGCGCTTACTAGTAAAATGGGCCTTCCGAAGGAGTTAGAGCAGGCGGGGAAGGGCAAGTAAGAAGTTGCAGTGGCAGTAAAAAAGTAAACAGTGAGCGGTAAACAATGGTCAGGAAAGTGCAAAATAGAAAAAAGTTTTTTAGTTTATAAAAAGGTTATTTACTAACACTAACACTAACACTGACTACCGCCAACTTCACCCGAGAATCTAAAACATCATTATGAAAACGATAAGATCAAGTATTTACCTGCTTTTATTACTGGTAGTCGCCGGTTGTTCTTCGACCCAAAGTCTACAGGAATATTATATCGATAATTCCGAGAACCCAAACTTTTTGTCCATTGACCTACCGGTTAGCCTCCTGAATATGGATAAAGCGGATCTGACGGAAGAGCAGCGGGATGGGTTGAAATCCTTAAGCAAACTTAACGTACTCGCGTTTAAGAAAACCGAGGCGAACTCCGCCGCTTTCCAAACAGAAAAGGCCAAGGTGAAATCCATTTTAAAAAGCAATAAGTTCAATGAACTTATGAAAATGAACACTAGCTTTGGGAGGGCGACCATCACGTATCTAGGCGATGATGAAGCCATCGATGAGGTGGTAATTTATGGCGATAATGATGATAAGGGCTTTATGTTGGTACGCATTCTGGGCGACAATATGAATCCGGCCAATATGGTACAGTTCCTAAAGGCCATTGAAAAATCGGACTACAAGGGCGAGGGACTCGATAAGCTTAGTGAGCTTATTAAGGGTTAAGAAGAGATTTGAGTCACTTAGTTGCTTACGTGTTGCATTAATTTCTTTAAATTCTACAAAGAACTGGTTATTAAATTGGCCTGAAATCTGCCTCCTTTCTGGAGGTATTTTTTTTACCCTATCCGAAAAACCAAGCAACATTCTGAAGTAATTTCGTATATTAAACGCGTTAACAACCAATTAAATCAATCAACTATGGAAAATTTATCGGGAGAGATAATTACAGGCTATGCATTGGAATATGGGCTTCCATTGGTCAAGGCTATATTAATATTTGTAATAGGCTCATGGGTCATTTCTAAAATCGTTAAGGTTTTGAAGCGGGCAATGGTCAAAAAAGACTACGATTTGGCACTTCAGAAATTCTTGGCCAATTTCTTATCGTGGACGCTAAAGGTGTTTTTGGTCATTACCGTGATTTCTACCTTGGGGGTCGAGACAACAAGTCTAGCGGCGGTGTTAGCAGCCTCAGGTCTTGCCGTGGGCTTGGCTTTACAGGGTTCTTTAGCGAACTTTGCGGGTGGCGTGCTTATTATCATCTTTAAGCCCTATAACATTGGCGACCTTATCGAAGCCCAAGGGGTGGTCGGCGTTGTCGAAGATATTGAAATTTTTAAGACCCATTTGATAACCCCGGATAATAAGCATGCCATCGTACCCAACGGCTCCATGGCAAACGGAAATATTATTAATTACACCAAACAGGGTAAGATAAGGGTCGATACGGTAGTCGGGGTAGGATATAGCGAGGATATCAAAAAGACCAAGGAAGTTCTGTTGGAGGTATTGACCAGTAACCCGAAGGTACTAAAAGATCCAGCACCTTCCATCAATGTATTGGAGCTCGCGGAAAGCTCGGTAAATTTCGCCGTTCGACCGTATTGCGTACCCCAAGATTATTGGGACGTTTATTTTGCGACCATTGAGGGTACGAAATTGGCCCTTGATAAGGCCGGAATCGAGATTCCATACCCACATGCCGTGGAAATACAAAAGGAAGGATAAATCCCTCTTTTATTTCTATGATGTTACTTAAACGTTCCCACTTTGCTTTTGGGTATGTATTGTGAGGTCGTTCTTCCCGAAATCTAAGGTACGGATGGGGAAAGGAATGTTGAAACCTTTTTCGTCGAAGTGCTTCTTCATCAGTTTAATAGCCTGGTGCCTTGCGGTATGTTCTTGCTTAAAACTTCTAACATCCGTCCAAAAACGTACCATAAAGTTAATGGAGCTATCGCCGAACTCCGTAAAAAAGAATTCTACTTGTTCGCCATCTTTTTGTTCGAAATTTTCGCCAATTATTTTAACGGTCAAATCTTCAACATCTTGAAGGTTATCTTCATACCCCACGCCGCAATTGACAAAAATACGTCCCCTGTCGGTTAAGGAATAATTGGTAAAAGATCCGTCCACAAACTTAGAGTTGGGTATAACCGTTATGTTGTTCTGGGGGGTTTTTATCACGATATTGCGAAGGGAAATTTCCTGTACAACTCCGGATGCATCCCCGTTCTTGATAAAATCGTCAATCCGGATGCTGGGCATAAACGAGAGCATAAATCCTCCAACGGTATTGCTCAGCGTACCCTGTAGGGCCAGACCAATAGCCAGACCGATAACCCCGGCACCTGCCAGTATACTTGTGAGCACTTTATCCAGATCTAAAACACCCAGTGCGACGAAAAACCCGATTAAAATGACCACAACGAATACGGTCTTGGCAATGATGTCTTGTATCGAAACCTGATTTATATGTTTTAATAGATATTTTTTGAGAAGTTTTCGAATGCCCCGAGCAACAAAATAGAACATGACCATTATTAAAATCGCCAATGCAATATTTGGCAATTTTAGGATTATGGCATCTAGCCATCCATCCATTTTGTCCCAAAGTTTACTTATTGCGTCTTCTATTGAAAATTTATCTTCCATGGTTGGTTGTATAACTGGTGGCTTTTTTAAGTGATTATCTTAAATATAGCGAAAACTAGAGATAATCTTTCGGACATGTTGATGCAATCTGTAAAAATCCTAATTCATACGCCCGTGTAGTTTTCAGGGGTTATTGCTTTTAGCTCCTTTTTGATGCTATCGGAAACATCTAATGTATCTATAAAATCCGCTATCGATTTTCGGTCTATCTTGGTATTTGTACGGGTAAGTCCTTTTAAGACCTCATACGGATTCGGATAGCCCTCGCGTCGCAAAATCGTTTGGATGGCTTCAGCAACGACCGCCCAGTTGTTTTCAAGGTCTTGCTCGAACTTGGGCCTGTTGAGCAATAGTTTATTTAATCCCTTTAAGGTGGATTGAAAGGCAATCAACGTATGTGCAAAAGGTACGCCGACATTCCTCAATACCGTGCTATCGGTCAGGTCGCGCTGTAAACGTGAAACGGGAAGCTTGGCAGATAGGTGTTCGAAAAGTGCGTTGGCAATGCCTAGATTCCCCTCGGAATTCTCAAAATCGATGGGATTTACCTTGTGTGGCATGGCCGATGAACCGACCTCGCCTTTTTTAATTTGCTGTTTGAAATAATCCATGGATACATAAGTCCAAAAATCCCGATCTAGATCTAAGAGAATCGTATTAATTCGCTTTAGGGTGTCGAACAAGGCGGCCAGATGGTCATAATGTTCGATTTGGGTAGTGGGGAAGGAGTGGTGCAGGCCCAATGTTGACTGTACGAATTTCTGTCCGAAGGCTTTCCAATCTATGTTGGGATAAGCGACCTTGTGGGCGTTGAAATTTCCCGTGGCACCACCGAACTTGGCCGCGCTGGGAATGTCGTTCAGCAGATTGAACTGCTCTTTTAGCCGTACCGCGAAAACAGCTATTTCTTTGCCCAAACGTGTAGGGGATGCGGGTTGACCGTGAGTACGCGCCAGCATGGGAACGTCGGACCATTCAATTGCCAATTGCTCCAGCTTGTTCAATACTTCGAGATATTGTGGAACGTAGATTTCGTTCATAGCCTCCTTTACCGAAAGCGGAACGGCAGTATTATTGATATCCTGGGATGTTAACCCGAAATGGATGAACTCCTTGAATTTTTCGAGTCCCATTCCGTCAAAAGCGTTTTTGATGAAATATTCCACAGCTTTTACATCGTGATTGGTCGTTTTTTCGATTTCTTTGATTTCTTTGGCATTTGCAGTAGTGAAATCCCGATAGATATCCCGCAAAGCTTCGAATTTGGAGGTGTCAAAAGTAGAAAGTTGAGGAAGGGAGATTTCGCAGAGAGCGATAAAATACTCTATCTCTACGCGTACGCGATATTTAATCAGAGCCTCCTCGGAAAAAAAAGGGGCAAGCGATTCCGTTTTATTTCGATAACGCCCGTCAATAGGCGAGATGGCGTTCAATGTATGTAAGGACATAATTTTTATTTGGATTGGATTTTTTCGGAAAAGGTAAAGATACTTTTAAAAAGTTCAAGGTCAAGTGCAAGGTCAAAGTCAAAAAGTTCGTAAGTTTAGTTTTTTTATGACCGATGACCGAATGCTGCCTACCGCAACTGCCAATGCCTACTTGATCATCGCCAACGTCATCCGTGCCCGAGCCTTATAAGCAGCGCTTCCTATTGCATAGTTACGTTCAAGCACCATTTTTAGTTCGGGATGAATCCAGTCGAATTTCCTTCCCAACAACAGTAAAGAGGTCATGGAATAGGCTTTGGCGGCTACTTTGTGTTCTCCGATGAGCCAGTCGAAGCAGGCCGATGTGATTCGTTCTAGATGAGTTTCGGTCAATGCTTTTTGAGCTTCGTTCGGCAGTTTTGAAAAATAGGTCTTCATCAAGAGTTCACAGATTTTGGCCATGGGCCGGACCGATGAATCGAAATGTACCTTGTTCAGATTTTCTGTAAATTCATCCAAATACGGAAAAAGATAGGATAGATTTTCCTTGGCGGTGAATTCCATCACCCAACAGGCGCGGTTCGATACGGGATCGTCAACGGTAAAGGCTATTTTTATCAAGGGCGCGATCCATTGTGGATTTTCAAGGATCAAGGCCGACATTTCCGCACGTTTTGTACGAGAGTGGTTTACATAATCCAAAGATTGGTATAGTTCTTCCCGGATCACTGAGATTTGTCGATTAAATCCGAAACCAAGGGAGGAACACCTTTCACGGCCGTTTTTGGAATGATGGTCAAATTGTCGAAATCGTATTTTGAAACGCTAGGTTTGGGATCTATAAAATATATGGGAGCACCCTCATGTGCATAATCGACTAGACCTGCGGCGGGATACACTTGCATCGAAGTGCCGATGATAATGACGATATCTGCCAGTTGGGTCACCGCGGCCGCTTTTTCCAGCAGCGGCACGGCCTCGCCGAACCAAACGATATGGGGCCGCAGTTGATAGCCTTGTTCGCATAGGTCACCGAGGTTGATGTCTTCCTCGCAGTCCAAAATGGAACGGTCGTTTCCCGAGCTCCGGATTTTCAAAAGCTCCCCATGCAAGTGGATGACGTTAGTGCTGCCCGCCCGTTCGTGTAGGTCGTCCACATTTTGAGTGATAATGGTGACATCGTAATACACCTCAAGTTCCGCTAAGGCAAAATGGGCGCGATTGGGAGCGACTTCCTTAAGCCTTTTTCGTCTTTGGTTGTAGAAATCAAGTACCAAAGCGGGATTCGTGGCAAAACCCTGAGGGGAAGCAACCTCCATCACGTCGTGGCCTTCCCATAGTCCCCCGGCATCCCGAAACGTATTAATACCGCTTTCGGCACTTACGCCTGCACCCGTCAAAACAGCTATCTTTTTCTTTATTCCCATACTTTTGTTCCACTGGAATAAGGTAAAAGTAAGTAATGTTTTGTCGATTTGAAAACGGTCCTTTTTCCTGTTGTGTTTGATGGGCTGGAGTGATAGACCAACTTTAAGCCATCCTATTAAAAATGAAATTCTTAGTATATTCGGTACATGAACGACAACAAACTTCTCGCATATTTGGAAAATTTTATATCCGAAGAAAGAAAACAACGTTTTTTGACCATTCTGGAGAAACGGACCAAGTATCTTACCGTAGCGATGGAAGACGTTTTTCAATTGCACAATACCAGTGCGGTCATACGAAGTTGTGAGAGTTTCGGTGTTCAGGAAGCGCATGTAATCGAAGGCAGGTTCGGCAAGCGGTTGGACAAGAATATTGCCATGGGTGCCCAACAATGGGTAGATGTACACCGTTACCATCAAACATCGGATTGTATAGCCTCGCTCAAAAGCGAGGGATATCGAATAATCGCAACTACCCCACATAACGATTCATGCCTATTAAACGACTTCGAGATCGAAGGAAAAACAGCACTTTTCTTCGGCACCGAAAGGGAAGGTCTTAGCGAAGAGGTGATCAACGAGAGCGATGGCTTTTTAAAGATTCCGATGACCGGGTTTACCGAGAGCCTGAACATTTCGGTATCCGCTGCCATTATGTTACAAACGCTGACCACAACGTTGCGGAAAACAAATCTGCCATGGCCCTTGACCGAAACCGAAAAACTGGAAAAACGATTGGATTGGACCAAAAAGTCCATCAAAAGTATCGATGATATATTGGCTCGTTATTATGGCAAATAACCCGTTTTTTTGTAAGATACCCTACTCCTCCAGCTAATATGATTCTTGAAAAACAGAGAAAAATTGTAGGGTTTCGTATCAAACATGGAATACAATTGCCTCGGCCCTTGACCAAAAACGAAGGGGCAGTCCCCGAGTGCCGATACCCTTGGAAACATACAGATGGCTACACTCGTTTTTGTACCAGCCTCTGACATAGTTGGCGCTGCCAAATGGGGTGATGATAGCTTTTCCGAAAAATGTTATTTGGCCGCCATGGGTGTGGCCCGATAAAATCAATTTAATTTTTTGTCCGAGCTTAGCGTTGATACCATCGATTTCGTCGCGATAGGCCGGACAATGGTTAAGCACAATTGTATCTTCGGAAAGATCCAAATCATGGGAAGCCTTCGAAAAATCAGGATAACCACACACATAATCATCAATGCCGACAATGTTCAAGGTACGTTTTTTCACCCTTAGTCGATGGTTCTGGTTGACCAAAAGTTGTCCGTTATGCTTTTCATAGATTTTCCGGAGCAGATCGATGCTGACTCCGCCTCTATAATCTACATTACCCATTATGGCAAACTTTGGGATATCAAAATCGATCATAGCCAAAAAGGCATCCAAAACCGGTATGCCTCTAGTGTTGTTCACCGAGTCGCCGGTCACAAAAAGGGCATCGGGCCGCTCTTTATTGATTCTTTCGGCCATGGTTTTATGAAAAGATTTGATGGAATTGATGTGTAGGTCCGATAAATGTATCGTCTTTATCTTATCCTCAGAACCTTTCGAAATATCGAATTCCTTCCAGTCGATGATGTATCGTTCGAACCAAAACGCATCCAGAAATACCAATCCCATGCCCCCCAAAAGAAACTTTACAAGAAAGCTTCTTCGGCTCATTTTTGATTTTTTGATTGTTGGCTTATCCATTATTGAATTTTGATTTGTCCAGTAAAAAAAACAACGTAACAAAGGTGAGATTGCAAAGACAAGCCCTGATAAGTCAAAAGTTATACCACATGTGAATCGGAATACTTAAAAAAAACAAAAGATTGGCGAAATGTAAACGGAAAAGTCCTAAAAGAATTTAAAATTTACTCCGCAACTTCCAAAAGGGCGATGTTGTATGGGTTGTCGAGAATTACCCTACCATTGACTACCGTGACCTCGGTATCTGAGTAGGTATCGTGCAGTTTGGTGCCATCGCCGAAAAAACCCTTTACCCAAAGTGATTTTTTTCCTGGGGGCAATTCGAGTCCGATGACCACTTTGTCTTTAAAATCACCATCGACATAGGTTCTGCTAAAAACGTAAGGGTTTTTAGCAAGTCTTTGATGTTTGCCGGCCCCGACTGCCAAATGGTCGTGCCTGAATTTGCCCAGTTTGCGCCAGTGTTCAAGCACTTTTTGTGTTCGCGGAATACTATCGATCTCATCCCAATTCATAAAAGACCGCAATGTGGCATCGCCCATAACGGGATTATCTTCCGTACCCTCAATGGTCAGGTCTCTGGCAGTTTCATCGCCATAATAGATTTGGGATGCCCCGGGTGTCAGCAGCAAGATATTGCTCGCTTTGACCGGGTCTTTACGTTCAACGTCGTAAGGATGAGCGTCATCATGGGATGTCAGGTAATTCAATACGCTCTTGTCCTTTAAAGTAGTATGGAGGATGTCGCTGTATTTGTTGAAGATGGTCTCATAGTCTTGAAGGGCATCCGTTTTCAGCTCAAAGTTGATCAAGCTTTTAAAGCCATGGTTGAAATAGTCCACTTTTTTATCCTTGAAATCATATTCCCTTCCCCCGGAAATTCCATAGCCGTATACTTCCCCGACCATGTAAAAGGGCGTATCGTCAAGTACTTCGTCAGGATGCATTTTTTTCCAGTTCGCAAAGGCGTGCGATGCCTCTTTGTGCAGTTCCGACCATGCATTTTCGTTTACGTGCTTTACAGTATCCACCCTAAAACCATCGATACCTAAGGCGTTCACATAATCGGTCAGCCATTTAATGATGTAAAATCTCGGTGCCCGGGGATAGCCTGTACGTTCAAAGAACAATTGCAATTCGTCAAGTTCTTGGCTTAGCCGGCCTTCTTTTTTCCACTTGGCCAAAAGGGCATCGGGCAGTTCGATAGCTTCATCGGATTCCGTGTGAATATCGGGCAAATTGTCGACTAGGGTGCATTGGGTAGTGCTTTGGTAATCGGTATACGTACAAGTCGGGTCGGTTCGTACCCACTCTTCGGGCCAAACGGGATCTTTTTCGGTAACGGGACCGGTGTGGTTCAACACAACGTCCATAAGAATTCGGATACCGTGCTTATGAGCGGTTTGGACTAATTCTTCCAAGTCTTCTTTTGTGCCAAAATTGGGATCCAAAACCGTCCAATCTTTGGTCCAATACCCATGATAGCCATACGTGTTGCCTGTTTCTTCGTCTATGCTACCATGAACTTGTTCCACGACCGGACTAAACCAAATGGCATTGACGCCTAGTTCGCTAAAATAGCCTTGTTCTATTTTTGCGGTGATACCTGCAATGTCGCCGCCCATAAATCCTCTCAGGGGGCCGGTGGGGTCTGTACGCTCGAAATTGACATCGTTCAAGGTGTCACCGTTGTTGAAACGGTCGGTAAGTAGAAAATAGATATTCGCCCCTTCCCAAGCAAAAGGTACTTTATTGGACGATAAGGGAATCGAATCCTTAATAAAAGTTATGTTTTCGATCGTATCGCTTTTTGTCTGCTTGCAGGAAACAAAAAAGATCATAATCGCTAAAGCCAAGAGCATTTTTTTCATGTCCTAAAGCTATAAAATGATGGTGGAAACGAAAAATATTTTTGATGCTATAATTTCTTTCTTTGAGAAGAGGCTTTTTGCTGCTCGCTAGACGCCTTGCGCAAAACAAAAAGCGAACAGCGATATGCGTTTAGTATAAGACATTCCCGCACCAATTTATTTTTTTCGGTTGAGCACCTTAAATTCTTCATAACAACTGCTGATGGCATCGAGTATCTGCAGGTCGTTCGCCGTGGTGATGAAGGATTTGGAATAATTACAGTTGTTTAGGATATCCTGTATATCGACTTTTTCAATCTGCAGCATTTCCATAAGGATCTCGCGATCGAATTTCGAAGCCAATAGGTCGCGTATCTGGTCGTCTTCCTTCATTTTGCGCAACTTCTTCATCTGGTTGGGCTGTTTACCGAAGAGGTTTCGTAGCAGGTCTGCCGGATTCAGAATGGCACCGAGTACTTTGGTTACTGCACTCGGACTTTTATTGCCAGCTTCATAGCCTACTGAAAGTCCTGAAATACTGTATTGATAGGCATTGTTTATAGGAAGATTCTTAACGTCAATTTCGAGATAGCCCGTAAGTTGGTAAGGCCGCACGATGACCTCTTCGAGCGCATAGGCGAGTTCGGTCAACGAGATTTTGGTGTTCTCGAACTTGAACATATCGTTGGTGATTCTAATTTTTTGGGACTTAAAGCCTAAAAAAGAAAAATAAAGGGTATCATTTACCGCTGCGGTAATCGTGAATTCCCCTTTTTCATTGGTAATGGTACCCACCACTTGGTTGAGATTGATGACATGAACGCTTTCCATGGTTTGATCGCTCTGAGCGTTCACCACAACGGCGTTAATTTCTTGTTCGACAGCCTCGTCTTCCTGTGAAAAGGCGATACCTGTAAGTAGGATACAAATTAGCAGTAGAAATGGTTTCATTGTGTATGGTTACGGAATAAATGTACTAAACAAAACAAAAAAATACGCCGAAGCGTATTTTTTAATATACAATTAACTCAATAATGATTGCTTAAGGACAGTTTAAAAGAAATCGCTTCGGCTTTGCTTACTCCTTCTTTTCCCGGAATTACCTGATTTAGCTTTCGCCCCGTTTCTTTCGCGACCTTTACTGCGACCGCCACGATCGTTGAACTTGTCCCGTTTTTTGCCTTTGTCCTTTTTACCCCGATAACTGCCGCCGCCACTGCCACCGGGATTTTGAGAAATCTCGACATTGATGAACCTTCCGTTCAATTTGAAATCGGTAAAGAACTTGAGTATCTGATCGGTATGTTCGGCTTCGGTGTTAAAAAAGGAAAAGGACTCTTTGGTATCAACCTTATACACATCTTCTTGGCCCAAGCTCAAGGTATCACGCAGAAAATCTTTTAAGGTCATCCAATCGTAACCATCTTTTTCGCCCACATTAATGAAATACCGTACAGATCCGTTCGATGATGGCGCACCAACACTTTCCCGATCATTTCTACTACTTCTGCTATCGGTAGTATTCAGGTCTTTGGTCTTGTTGTAATAGTTGGAAAAACGGGTAAATTCGACCGATACAATTTTTTTGATCAAATCTTCGCGATCGATACCCTCCAAAACCTCATTGATGGCGGGCAGATAGTTTTCCACATCCTTATTTATCTTGGTTTCCTTAATCTTGTTGGCCAAGTGATATAACTGGGTCTCACAGATTTCAATACCTGTGGGAATAGTTTTTTGGATGAAGTCCTGTTGGATTTTTTTCTCAATGGATTTTATCTTGCGTATTTCACTGCGAGTCACAATGACCATTGAGATTCCCGATTTGCCGGCTCGACCCGTACGCCCGCTTCTATGCGTATAGACTTCGATTTCATCTGGAAGCTGATAGTTGATAACGTGCGTAATGTCATCGACATCGATACCACGTGACGCCACATCGGTAGCGACCAACATCTGAATCTGCTTCTTTCTAAAGGAGTTCATGACCAGGTCACGCTGGTTTTGACTGAGATCTCCGTGCAAGGCTCCGGCATTATAACCATCTTCGATCAATTTTTCGGCTACCCTTTGTGTATCTCGTTTCGTTCTACAAAAAACCAAAGAAAAAATATCGGGATTGGCATCGGCCAGTCTTTTTAAAGCAGGATATCGATCGCGTCCGCCGACCACATAGTATTCATGGTTTACTGTTGAGATTCCAGCATTTTTGGTGCCGACGGTGATCTCAACAGGGTTATGCATGAATTTCTTGGCAATCTTGGAAACTTCATTCGGCATGGTGGCCGAGAACAACCAAGTGGATTTTTCTTTGGGTGTGTTGCTTAGAATATCCTTTATATCCTCATAAAAGCCCATATTGAGCATTTCATCGGCCTCGTCAAGAATACAATAGTCAATTTTGGAGATATCGACAAGTCCGCGCCCGATCATGTCTTTCATTCGACCCGGGGTAGCGACTACAATCTGTGCGCCGCGCTTGATCTGGCGTGCCTGATCTGTGATGCTTGCACCACCATAGATTGCCACGGTATTTACCCCTTTTACGTATTTGGAATAGGCTTGAATTTCGTTGGTGATCTGCAAGCAGAGTTCGCGGGTAGGGGAAAGGATCAATCCTTGTGTGGTACGGCTGTTGCTATCCAGTTTTTGGATCAGCGGAAACCCGAAAGCGGCGGTTTTTCCCGTTCCGGTTTGGGCAAGTGCGACCAGGTCGGTCTCCTTTTCCAAAAGAATGGGGATTGCTTTTTCCTGTACTTCCGAAGGGGTTTCAAAACCCATGTCGGCAACAGCATCTAATAGAGGCTTGCTTAGCCCCAATGCTTCAAATTTTGTCATAATATGTTATCGTTAATCGCAAATATGTGTGTTGTAAAGAGCGATTAGCGTATAACCCATTGGACTTCTCCGTACAACACCTGCCATACAGGCGGCGTTTAAAATGGCGGCAAAGATACGTTTATTTATTGAGACGTGCTATTTTCTAAAAAGCGTAGCAATTGTCGTATGGCTTTTCCTCGGTGTCCGATTTGGTTTTTAGTTGCTACGGAAAGTTCCGCAAAGGTTTTTTCGTAGTTAGCAGGTCTGAATATCGGATCGTATCCGAAACCGCCGTCTCCCTGTTTTTCCATTGTTATTTCACCATCTACGCTGCCCTCGAAAATATTTTGATTTTTAGCAAGATTAAGGACGATAATGGTCGTAAATCTTGCTTTTCTATCACTTTGGTCTTTTAGGACCGCCAGTAGTTTGTCGATATTGTTCCCAGCATTCTTTTGTTCGCCAGCGTAACGTGCGGAATATACTCCGGGAGCACCGTTCAGGACGTCTACTAGAAGTCCTGTGTCATCGGCAAAACAAGACAGACCGAATTTTTCGGTAACATAATCGGCCTTGATCCGCGCGTTCTCTTCCAAGGTTTTTCCCGTTTCAGGAATTTCTTCCGTACAGCCAATATCGGTCAGCGATACCAGATTGATATGCGCAGGAATCAATTTTTTGACCTCAGCGAATTTGTTTTGATTGTGTGTTGCGAAGACGAGTTTCATACTGCTAAAAATAGTAATTTTAGCGGATGAAGTTAAAAATTCCCCCTGCCATTGTCTTTTTGGTATTCGGATTGCTGATGTACCTACTCGCCGAATTTCTGCCCGTCGGATATTTTGATTTTTTTGGCCGCCATTATCTTATGATTGCTTTGGTCGTGTTCGCTATTATAATTGCGATAGTAGCACTTTTACAGTTTTACGCTTCAAAGACCACGATAGATCCTACACAGCCCGATAAAACAATAAAATTGGTGACCAGCGGAATCTATGCCTATACCCGAAACCCGATGTATCTAGCATTGCTGGTGCTGTTGCTGGCATGGGGCGTTTGGCTGGGCAATGCGTTCAATACCCTTTTGGCCGCAGGTTTTGTTGCCTATATGAACCGATTTCAAATCGAACCCGAAGAACAGGCGTTAATGCGAATTTTCGGAAAAGACTACAAACAGTATTGTTTATTGGTACGAAGATGGTTTTGATATTAGAGCATTTTTAAAAACTCTGCTTGCTCAAAACCTTCCAAAATTTCGGGATTGAGAACCCTGTCTAAAATTAATTTACGGTATTTAGGAAAATTTTCTGTGTACTCCTAAAGAACTTGGATTTCTTGTAAATATAAGTATTTTAGCTTATAATCCACATTATTAGCTTTTTAGCTTATATATTAAATAGTAGCTAATTCAATTATATATTGATATATTAGCGTTTTAACTTATATTTTATATGATAGCGGTTATTACAGGCGATATTATAAATTCCGAGAACTATGAGGTTTCCGAGTGGCTCGGTATATTAAAAAAGTATTTGTCCAACTTTGGTGAATCGCCCACTGACTGGGAGATATACCGTGGCGATGAGTTTCAATTAAAAATACCCAGAGAAGACGTACTTGGCGCGGCAATACATATCAAGGCCTTGATGAAGACCGTCAAAGGGCTAGACGTACGAATGGGCATAGGTCTTGGCACCGAAACCTTTAGGGGCGTGGGGGTCAGCGAGTCGAACGGGCCTGCATACCAACGTTCCGGTAGAACCTTTGAATCCCTAAAAGAAGATAAACTGAACCTTACGATTGCGACGGGCAGTGGTTTCTACGACGACACCTTAAACCTTATGCTAAAATTGGCCCTCGATTTCATGGATGACTGGAGCACCGTTTCCGCAGAGATCGTGGTTTTGACCTTTGAATATCCCAAGGCATCGCAAGCAGCCCTGGCCGAGCGGCTTGGTATTCAGCAATCGGCTGTGAGCCAGCGGCAAAAAAGAGCACGTCTCGATTTGGTTTTTGAGCTACTTGATTATTACGACACTGTTTTAAAAGACCTGAATCAATGATGATCTTTACCAAACTTTTATTGGCCCACCTGATAGGGGATTTCCTATTACAGCCAACCCGCTGGGTCATTCACAAAGAAGCGAACAAAATCCGATCAAAGTACCTTTATATACATGTACTGTTGCATTTTGTCATAACCCTATTGCTTTTGTGGGATTTGCAATACTGGAAACTGGCCTTGATCATTGCCGTTTCCCACTACTTTATCGATTTGGCCAAGCTATACGCCACGCCGTTGTTTAAACTTAGAAGCATTCCCTTTTTCATGGATCAGTTTCTTCACTTGGTTGTCCTCTACCTTGTTGCCTATCGCGGCGATTGGCTGCAGCATATCACAGATTTTTTCCAAAAACTGGATTGGCCGTTGGTAACCGCCATCGTGTTCGTAACCTTTCCGGCCGCAATCATTATGGAAAAATTACTGGAGGCTATGGGCAACAAGATTGAACCTGGACCATAAATCCCTTCCCAATGCGGGAAAATATATCGGTATTATCGAACGCCTGTTCGTGCTTATGTTCATTATTTTAGGACGTTGGGAGGCTATCGGATTATTGATAGGTGCCAAATCCGTTTTTCGTTTTAATGATCTTAAGGAAAGCAATAACAGGAAACTTACGGAGTATATTTTGATTGGTACGCTTATGAGTTTCGGTCTTGCCGTTCTGGCCGGTATTATATATAGGGGCTAAAAAAGTATCGATTTAAAGAGCTATTGTCGCTTGTTATCCGTTTCGACAAATCCCTATCAAATTACTACGGATTAGTGACAGGAATAACATTTAATGCCAATCCTGAAAATCGGAAAAAATTTATCTTTACTTTTGTGCCCTAATTTTGAAATTAAATCCCATTTCCGTGCGTTATACGGGTAATGGTTTCAATAGATATATGGTAAACACAGGTAGAAAGTACGTATTCGATTTTGATAGCACATTGACCAGGGTAGAGGCCTTGGATGTTTTGGCAGAAATGACCTTGGATGGTAAATCTGATCGTGACGAAATCATAAGCCAGATCCAAGAGATTACCAATTTGGGTATCGACGGCGATATTTCCTTTACGGAGTCCTTAGAAAGGCGAATTAAATTATTGAATGCACATAAGGATGACCTTGAGCCTTTAGTCGAAGAACTAAGGCAGAAAATTTCCAAATCCATCGAAGCGAACAAGGAGTTTTTCGAAAAATTCTCCGATGATATCTACGTGATTTCCTGCGGATTTAAGGAGTTTATCGACCCCATCGTAAAGGAATACAATATTCCGTCGGACAGAGTATATGCCAACACCTTTGAATTCGATGACGAAGGAAAGATTATCGGGTTCGACGAAGATAACGTACTCGCTTCCCATAACGGAAAAATCGAGTGCCTAAAGCGCTTGAACCTCGAAGGCGAGGTGCAGGTCATCGGCGACGGCTACAGCGATTATGTGATGCGCGAAGCCGGAATTGCCCACAAATTCTTCGCCTACACCGAAAATGTACACCGCGAAAAAGCTGCTAATAAAGCCGATTATATAACTCCGAATATGGATGAATTTTTATTTGTGAACGACCTCCCTAGAAATATTTCCTATCCCAAGAACCGCATCAAGATATTGTTGTTGGAAAACGTGCATCCCGATGCTTTCGAGAACCTATCCGGGGAAGGATTTTCCGTAGAACTTTTAAAAAACAGCATCCCCGAGGACGAACTTATCGAAAAGATCAAGGGCGTACACGTGTTAGGTATCCGATCTAAAACGCAAGTGACTCAAAAAGTACTTGAAGCCGCCAACAAGTTATTGGTGGTCGGTGCTTTTTGTATCGGTACCACCCAAATCGATCTTGAGCATGCCAAGAAAAAAGGGGTGGTCGTGTTCAACGCACCGTATAGCAACACACGATCTGTGGTCGAACTGGCCATCGGGGAAATCATTATGCTAACGCGCAGTATATTTCCAAGAAGTACCGAAATACACGGCGGATCTTGGCAAAAAACGGCTATTGGATCACGAGAAGTGCGAGGAAAGAACCTCGGTATTGTGGGATATGGTAACATTGGAAAACAATTGTCCATTTTAGCGGAAGCTCTGGGCATGCGGGTCTATTATTACGATATCGAGGATAGCTTGGCCATGGGCAATGCTAAAAAATGCGCAACCCTTGAGGACCTTTTGAACGTTTCCGATGTGGTCACGCTGCATATTGACGACAACCCCGCAAACAAGAATTTTATCGGCGATCGGGAAATCAAGCAAATGCGCGACGGGGCACTATTGATTAACCTTTCCCGAGGTTTCGTGGTAGACATCGAAGCCTTGGCGAAAGCGCTGAAAAGCGGAAAACTGGCAGGGGCGGCCATCGACGTATATCCCGAAGAACCGGCAAGTAATGGTGAATTCAAAACCGAATTGCAGGGTATTGACAACGTAATCCTCACTCCACATATTGGAGGAAGTACGGAAGAGGCCCAACGCGATATCGCCGATTTTGTGCCCAATAAAATAATGGACTATATCAATTCCGGTAATACGGTCGATGCCGTGAACTTTCCGAATATTCGGTTGCCCAAACAGAACGGCGCACATCGTTTTTTGCATATCCACAAGAATGTGCCCGGTATCATGGCAAAGATAAACGCGGTGTTGGCCGAGTACGAGCTGAACATTTCCGGTCAGTATCTATCTACCGACAGCGAAGTAGGCTATGTAATCACGGATTTGGACAAAGAATATAACAAGGATGTCATTAAGGCGTTGAAAAAAGTGGAAAATACCATCAAATTTCGCGTACTTTATTAAGACCCATTTCAACATTCCCCTCAGGGGAAGGGTTTAGAATTTTTGATATTTTAAACTCTACATCTTAGAAGTCGGATAGTTTGTTTTTTCTGCCGCAGTCGCTTTAGAACCTTAACTGGGCACTTTGGTTTGAATTTGTATCTGATATTTGTATTTGTATTTGAGTTTTAACCATGATGATACGGCTCGTTCCTCAAAATCGTAAAAGCCCTATACACCTGTTCTACAACAAATAGCCGTACCATCTGGTGCGAAAAGGTCATTTTAGACAGGCTGATTTTACCCTGCGACTTTTCATAAACGGCCTCGCTGAAACCATATGGACCTCCAACGACAAATACTAATTGTTTGATACCTGAATTCATCTTCTTTTGCAGATATTTCGAAAAATCTACGGAAGAAAATTGCTTCCCGTTTTCGTCCAGAAGCACTAGAATATCGGTCGGACCCAATTTTTTTAGGATTTGTTCGCCTTCTTTTTCCTTTTGTTGTACTTCTGAAAGATTTTTTACGTTCTTGATATCGGGAAGGGTCTCGAGTTCGAACTTGACATAATGCTTCAAACGGTTTTTATATTCCGAAATAAGCTGCTGCAAGTACTTGCTGTCCGTTTTACCAATGGCTAATAGTTTGATGGTCATTTGGCAAATGTAATTTGCAAATTCCAAATCCCAAGTACCAAATTCCAAAATATAATGCAATACCACTTTAAAGGGCACGACTGGCTTTATATTAGTACATCTGTCACTCTCGCATTGTCTCTCCGTGTAACTCTGCGTAATAACCCAGAACCTAATAACAATTTACTAATTTAGCACAAACCCATAATCGCATACATGATCACCGAAGCACAATTTCAAAAGGAAATCGATAGTATAATAAAGAATGCCCTTCGCGAAGACGTTGGTGATGGCGACCACAGCTCTTTGGCCTGTATTCCCGAATCCGCCACAGGAAAGGCAAAATTGTTGGTCAAGGAAGATGGAATTATTGCAGGAATCGAATTCGCCAAGCAGGTTTTTGCGCATGTGGATAAGAATCTGGAATTTGAGATTCTGATAAAAGATGGCTCCTCGGTAAAACACGGAGATATCGCGTTCTATGTATCTGGAAGTTCACAGAGCATCCTAAAAGCGGAACGGCTCGTATTGAACGCCATGCAGCGGATGAGTGCCATTGCCACAAAAACGAATACGTTTGTAAAGCTGTTGGAAGGTACCGGTACCCAAATTCTGGATACCCGGAAAACAACTCCAGGCATACGTGCCATCGAGAAATGGGCGGTCAAGATAGGCGGCGGAGAAAACCATCGGTTCGCACTGTACGACATGATCATGCTAAAGGACAACCATATTGATTTTGCGGGAGGTATCACCAAGGCCATCCAAAAAACGAAACAGTATTTAAAGGATACCGGCCGCAATCTGAAAATAATCGTCGAGGCCAGAAATTTGGATGAAATCAAAGAAATTCTAAAATCCGAGGGCGTCTATCGCATCTTAATAGATAATTTCAACTATGAAGATACGCGTAAAGCGGTAGAATTGATTGGTAACACCTGCCTGACCGAATCTTCTGGCGGCATTGACGAAACGACTATCAGAAAATACGCGGAATGTGGGGTGGATTATATCTCTTCGGGGGCACTGACCCATTCCGTTTATAATATGGACTTAAGTCTTAAAGCGGTATAGATGTCTCAAGAAGTAGAGGAAAAGCTGGCCAAAATCCCCATTGTCAATCGTTTGGTGCGCTTTCTTAAGGATATAAAACTATCCGCCTTCGAAGGCCTTTCGCTGTACGATCTTTTGGAAATTTATATTTTCGGAATTTTAAAGGGTGCATTGTCCACTCGGGCAAGTTCGATTGCGTTCAGCCTGTTCTTGGCCCTTTTTCCTTTACTCATTTTTTTATTGACATTGGTGCCCTGGGTGATTCCCTTTGTGAGTGTCGGTACGGAGGACTTTGATTTTCAGTTTCTTTTGTTTTTGGAATCCTTTTTACCCTCTGCGACCAGTGATTATTTCCATGAGATTTATCAACAGATTAAAGATCAGAAACAAGGTGGTTTGTTGTCGTCCGCATTTTTCATATCTATATTTTTGATGGCGAACGGCGTAAATGCCATCTTCGGCGGTTTCGAGAACTCGTACCACGTTGATCTCACCCGTAATTTTTTCAGACAATACCTGTACGCCCTTATGGTGGGCCTTATCCTATCCGTATTGTTAATTGTAGGGGCTGTCGTCTTTGTGTATTTCGAATTTTATATTTTGGATTATCTGAGCGTGTGGGCTGCCAAGACGCGCGGGTACGATCTAACCCAAAACGATATCGTCGGTGCCCAAGTCGGTAAGGTGCTATTCTTTATCCTGTTATCTTATTTTACTACGGCCATACTCTATTATTTCGGAACCGCCGAAGGTAAGCAGGCCCGTTTTTTCTCCGCAGGGGCCCTAATGACCACCTTATTATTTATGCTTACTTCTTATCTTTTCGGGGTGTATGTTGAAAAATTTGCACGCTACAACGAATTGTACGGAGCTTTGGGAGGATTATTGATTCTAATGGTCTATATCTGGATAAATTCCAATATATTGTTACTCGGTTTCGAATTGAACGCTACTTTGAACTCCCTACGTAAAACCCATAAAAAACAGGATGACAACGAATAATCTAATACTTGCATTATTTCTGATGATGGCCGTACCAGCGGTTCAGGCACAATCCGTCTTCGGAAAGTGGAAGACCATCGACGACAGAACCGGAAAGCCTAAGGCAATTATTAGTATTTATAAGGATGAAGCGGGATTAATGGATGGTAAGGTCATCGATATCGTTGAAGAGGGTAAAGAAAATTTTATTTGTAAAAAATGTGAGGGTGACCGTAAGGATAAACCGGTCTTGGGCATGACCATAATCGAAGATGCCGAACATCAGGGCGAAGGCGTTTACAAAGGCGACACCCTTTTCGACCCGCAACAGGCCATGACCTTCCGCTGCAAGATATGGCTTAACCCAGATAACGCCGACGAGCTTATGGTCAGAGGCTACTTAGCCATTATTTATCGTACCCAGACGTGGAAACGCGTTTCTGGTTTATAGTTACAGACTCATTATCTTGCAGTCCATGCAATATTTCATCAACGTCATCCTACCAATTCCTTTAGAAAAACTCTTTACGTACAGCGTTTCTAAATCAGAAGCTGAGTTTTTGCGGCCCGGCATGCGGGTAGGCGTGCCTTTCGGTAAATCCAAAATTTATACGGCTTTGGTGCATTCGGTTCATAATAAGCCGCCCGAGGCGTATGAAGCCAAGGAAATCCATCGTATTCTGGACGAACATCCCATTGTAAATCCTATTCAGCTCAAACATTGGCAGTGGATCGCTGGCTATTATATGTGTTCATTGGGAGAAGTTTTCCGATCTGCCGTGCCAAGTGCATTTCTACTGGAAAGTGAGACCCTGATTTTGCGTAACGATAGGGTAGAGGTGGATGATTCGGATTTGGAGGATGACGAATTTCTGGTCTATGAAGCCTTACAACACCAATCCACCTTAAAAGTCCATGAGGTAAGTTCCATCGTCGACAGGAAGAATATTCTGCCGATTCTTAACCGGTTGCTCGAAAAAAACATCATCCTTTTAAAAGAGGAAATGTACGAACGGTACAAGCCGAAATTGGTGCGCTACGTTAAATTGGGTGCGGAATATCTATCCGAAGAAAAACTGGAAGCTTTGCTAGAAACCTTGAGCCGCGCTCCCAAGCAAAGTCAGGTCGTACTATCCCTTTTCCAATTGCAGGCGGTCAAGAAAAAACCTATCAAGGTTTCCGAGCTCGAGGAAACCAGCGGAGGTTCAAAGACGGTCATCAAATCTTTGGTGGACAAAGAAATTTTGGAGGAATATTTTATCCGAACGGATCGGGTAAACTATGAAGGTGAGGAGGAGAATTTTGCTCTGAAATCGCTGAATGAGTATCAGTTGGAAGCTTTAAAGGATATATCTCAAGATTTTGAGGATAAAAAAACGGTATTGTTGCACGGGGTCACCTCTTCCGGTAAGACCGAGGTGTATGTAAAGTTGATCGAGGAATGCATCCGTTTGGGAAAACAGGCCCTTTATCTTTTGCCGGAAATCGCGTTAACAACACAGTTGATTTCCCGTTTGCAAGATTATTTCGGGGAGAAAGTATCCGTCTATCACTCCAAATACAACATACAGGAAAGGGTAGAGGTATGGAATAACGTTCTGGCCAAAAAACCAAAGGCACAGATTGTTATTGGGGCACGCTCCGCGTTGTTTTTGCCCTATTCCGAGTTGGGATTAATCATCGTCGATGAGGAGCACGAGGGATCTTTCAAACAGTTCGACCCCGCTCCTCGTTATCACGCCCGCGATGCCGCTATTGTGCTGGCCAACCTGCATCAAAGCAATATTATACTGGGTTCGGCTACACCCAGTATTGAAAGTTTTTTTAATGCGCAAACAGGTAAATACGGCTATGCTCAAATAACACGCCGCTATGGCAATGTACTAATGCCCGAGATAGAACTCGTCAATCTCAAGGAACACACCCGAAAAAAACGCATGAAAGGCCATTTTTCGGAACGTTTGCTCGAAGAAATAAAAGAAACCTTGGATGCGGGCGAACAGGTCATCCTATTTCAAAACCGTAGGGGCTACGCGCCGATTGTGGAATGTACGACATGCGGCCATTCGCCCCAATGCTCAAATTGTGATGTGAGCCTTACGTATCATCAGTACAAAAAACAATTGCGCTGTCATTACTGTGGCTATCATATGGCGCTGCCGGAAAGTTGCCAAGCCTGCGGCAGTCCTTCGTTAGACACTAAGGGTTTCGGTACCGAGCAAGTGGAAAAAGAGCTGGAAACCTTATTTCCCGAGGCCAAGACCTGGCGTATGGATCTCGATACCACAAGAGGCAAGCACGGGTATGAAAAAATAATTACCGCCTTCGAACAGCAAGAGATGGATATTCTCGTCGGAACCCAGATGCTGACCAAAGGCCTAGATTTCAGGAATGTTAGCCTTGTAGGTATCATGAATGCGGATTCCCTCTTGAACTTTCCCGATTATCGGGCGCACGAACGCTGTTTCCAGTTGTTGACTCAAGTAGCCGGTAGGGCGGGGCGGACAAAGAAACAGGGCAAGGTAATCATCCAAAGTTATAATCCTTATCATCAAATTTTAAAACAGGTCTCGACAAACGATTACGAGGGCATGTATAAAGAACAGCTATACGAACGGGAGCAGTACAAATATCCCCCTCAAAACCGAATTATCCGAATTACTTTCAAGCACAAAGAATATAATCGGTTGAACGAGGCCGCCGATTGGTTCGTCCAAGCGTTGCGAAACGCGTTAGGCGTTAATGTACTGGGACCTGAATACCCCCCGGTCGCCCGTATACGTAACCAATTTTTAAAGAATGTGATGGTCAAGATTCCCCAAAACCAATCCTTGACAAAGACTAAATCTATTATCAAACGAATCGAAAAATCGTTCAATGCCGTATCGCAGTATCGAAGTGTACGGGTAATTTATAATGTGGATCACATCTAAAAAGTCCAAACTCAAGCTCAAATACAAATACAAATACAAAAATCAAGTTCAAAAAGAGCTTTGTCATCCCGATGAAGGAGGGAACTTGCGGGGTTTCGCGGCCGGT
>RCMY010000789.1_pt1 | contig 30191 bp, 25 predicted proteins | sample 2041341 | NCBI WGS metagenome assembly RCMY01 (sample SAMN09708234, study PRJNA481090) | Marine sediment metagenome, whole genome shotgun sequencing project. | reverse complement strand
GGGGGGGGGGGCCGCGGGCGGGGGGGGGCCGCGGCGGCCGCCCCCCCGCAGGTACGCGGTGGCGGTCGCGACCGTCGCGCCGAGCACCTGCGCGGGGCTGGCGCCAGCGCTGTCGTACACGCGGCCGTCGGCCAGGAACGTCGTGACGTCGGTGGCCTCGAGCGTGCTGACCGCGACGTCGACCCCGATGCCAATGTTCTGGGCCGCGATCTCGGTCGAGCCGCCCGTCCGGGCGAGCGCACCGATCGGGTCGAGGTCGAAGCCACCCATCACGGCCGACGGCTCCATGTCGCGGGCCCGCCAGAGCCGCTGCAGGAGCACCGCGGCCTCGACGCCGGCGTGGCCGGCTTCGAGGTGGATCGGCGCACCTTCGAGGAGCACGCCGTCGAGCGTCCGCTCGAGGTCCTCGACGCTGCGGACACGCACGCCACCCGGCGACGAGGGACCGTCGAGTCGCAGCACGATGCCGGTGACGCCGCGCTCGAGGTCCGTGAGGATCTGGGAGTTCGCGGTCGACGGGTCCGGGTGTTCGTGGGTCTGCAGGATCTGCCACGGCTCGGCGCCGCGACCGGCGGGGACGTTGACGGCCGTCGCGTCCTCAGCCCGGTACAGCGGACCGCGGACGACCCCGTCGTGGTCGACGAGATCCAGCTTCGCGATCGGCTTGCCCTTGAGCACGCCCTCGACGGCCTCGACCCACGCTTCTCGCGGTGGCGTCGTGAAGCCGTCGGCGAGCGGGATGATCTGGTCCGTCACGTTCCGTCTCCTGCCGGCGGACACCGCCGGGTCGAGCGCTGAGCGTAAAGGGAACCCGGTGGGTCAGGCGAGGCGGCACGCGAGGCAGGACTCGGGCCTGTTGGCCGCACAGCTCCGGCAGGTCATGCCGACGCTCCGTGCATCGCGGTCAGCGCGCCCGACGTGTGGGCGTCGGCGACGGCCAGGCCCTGCACGATCTGCTCGTTGAGCGAGTCCGCAGCGTGCACCGCACAGCCGGCGACGGGACGCACGGGCAGCCCGAGCTCCTGCCACTGGGACGAGGCTTCGAGGAAGCGGTTGCGGTTCGCGATCGTCGGGGCCGTGAACGCGAGCCCGGCGAAGGTCCCGGCCACATCGTGGGTCGCCCCCTCCCTCACCAGACCCATCCGGACAAGTGAATCGTGAGCGGTCATCGCCGCCTGCTTCTCCGAGATGCTGGTGCGCAGCTCCACGGTGAAGAGCACCCGGTCGGGTGCGCTGGCGGCGCCGCCGGTCGAGACACGGAACGCGTCGACGTCGTCGTCCACGACCATCACGCATCCCGGGTTGCGGTGGACGTCGGCGTCGGCGTACTCAAGCCAGGCGAGCACGACACCGACGCGGTCCGTGTCGTAGCTGAGGCCTGCGAGCGCGAACAGCTCACCCGCCGGGATGCCGAGCACCGGGTTCTGGGCGGTCACCAGAGCGTCATCGATGCGCAGCTCGGCGCGCCCGGCCGATGACGTGATCTGCTGGATCGTGTCGTAGCGCCGGACGTTGGCGGAGGGGGCAGCCTCGAGTCGGTCGAGCAACGCGGTGACGGCGTCTCGGTCGCGCCAGTCGTGGAAGCGACGGTGGGTCGGTCGCCACGTTGCGGTACCGGTGGTCGCGACCTCGTGCAGGGTGCTCGGCCAGAAGACCGGCATCCACATCTTGCGGCGGATCGGGGTGGGGACGTCGCGCGGACCCTCGTCGCGGAGCTTCCTGCAGACGTCGACGACGAACCGGCGATGGAAGGTCGGGCCATGGTTGGCGAGGGAGATGGACGCCAGGTCGACGTCCCACAGCAGCGGCGTCGTCGGGTCGTCAAGCAGGCCGGCCGGTCCGAGGTGGCGCACGATCTCGGCCGTCTCGCGTGCGATGGCCTCACGTTCCGAGCTCGTCAGGACCGGAGCGATCGCGGCCGCGTCCGTGGCGTAGTAGAGGTCCGGGACAAGCCGGCCCGATGCGAACATCTCGAGCGTGCCCAGGTCGTGCAGAGGCCCGCAGACATCCTCGAACCAGGTGTGCAGCATCCCGAGGTACTCGCGGTGATTCGCGACGTCGGGCGTGTAGTCGGCGAGCGGCGGAGCGCTCCGCGGGTGGTCGGCGTCGACGACGAGCTCCAGAACCCGGAAGCCCAGAGGGAGCTGCCGTCCGTCCCGTCGGATCGGGGCGAACCCTGCCCCCACGCCGCGGTTCGGGACGTAGGCGTCCACACGATGGCCGGCCGCTGCAGCCGCGTCCGCCGCGACGAGCGCGGCCACGCTGCCACCGACGGTCGTGAGTGGTGGGTTGGTCATGTGGTGCTCCTCGCACTGGCGACCGTGGGGGTCATGACGAAGTGGTTCATCGCGCACCGCTCCGGCATGAGGTGGGCCGCGCGGATGAAGCCCTCCACGACGTCGGACGGCAGCTCAGCCATGGCCGCGTTGGGCAGCGGCTTCACCATGACGCCCTCGCGATGGAGGCAGGTCAACCCCGCGCGGCCGGCCAGGTCGAGGACGGTCGTCGCGTCGAGGTGCCCGACATGCCCGAGGCCGAGGCTGTTCTCGCTCAGCTCGTCCACGCGGCCGAGCACGCCCATCTCCATCGCCACGAGCCGATGCAGCGAGTTGGGGTTGGGAACCGTGAGGTGCAGCAGTCCTCCGGCTCCGAGCCAGCCCGCGCAGCGAGCGAGCAGGGCGCCCGGGTCTGGCAGCTCGTGCAGCAGGTCGGAGACGATCGCGTGGTCGACGGGCGAGTCCACGCCCACGTCGAGCACGTCGCCTTCGATCCACGTCGTTCTGGGAAGCGCTCTGGCCCGGGCTCGTTGCAGGTACGCGTCGTAACGATCGACCGACGTGAACCGAGCACCCGTGTCGACGAGCAGTGACGTCATGAGGCCGGTGGCACAGCCCAGCTCGAGGACATGGTCACCCGAACGAAGCCACGGGCGGATCAGCCGTGCGGTCGCGTCGGTGTAGTGACGGTCGAAGTCCTGGTCCGGGTCGTATCGATCGACGTAGCTCGGAGTGGTCGGCATCGTCATGAGGCTGCCTCGTCGTCGAGCTCGAGCACCACGTCGAGCCGGTGGCCGACGACGCCGAGCACGCTCTCCTTGAAGTGCGCGAGCCCGAGGTTGGGACGTCCACGCTCATCGCTCGTGATGCCGAGGTCGAGGATGCGACTCCCTGCGCGCGCGTGTCGGGCGGTCAGCACTTCGGCGAGGACCGGCATCGGTGACCGCGGGAGGTCGTGGTTCGCGTCGCCCCATGCGACGAGCAGCACGACGCCGGGGGCTGTCCGGTAGGTGATCGCGGCAGCGACCGCTCCTCCGTCGTCGTTCAGCATGATCAGCTCGACGTCGTCCGGGAACGCATCACGGACCGCGAGGTAGCCCTCGACGTCGACCCGCATCATCCGGCCGCGGGCAGCCTTGTTGCTCGCGACCACGTCGTGGCCACGTCGCCAGTCATCGTCTCCGCGTGCCACCTTCACGACGAGCCCGAGCTCGCGACCGCGTCTCAGCATGTTCCGCGACTTGCGCGGCAGTTCCGCGAGGTAGGTGTCCGGATCGGCGAGGCGCGGCTCGAGCACGACGTGGTGGTTCAGGTGCGACGTGACGATCTGGAACCCGTGGTCGAGGAGGGCCCATTCCACGAGCGTCGCGTCGCGTCCGTTGATCGCGGGTTCAGCACGGACGATCACCCGGCGAGCCCCGGCGGCCGTCGCGCTGGAGACGATCTCGCCGACGAGCGCCTGCGCGGAAGCAGGCGACGAACGTTCGAGGACCACACCGCCGTAGGGAGCACGCTCGCCCAGCACCCACGCGTCATCGACGCACACGAGGCGGGCGGTGCCGACGTCAGGAGCCCGGACGTCACGACAGTCCCCGGCACCGATCCCCGTGGTTGCGAGGTAGGCGGTCGAGGTGAAGATCGTCGCGGGCGGTGACGCGGACAGCGGGGGCCTCCTGGGCGGGGGACCGTGGTTCCTGCCCCGTCGGCCGTGAGCGGCGGACCTAAGCACGCCGGAAGCCGTGTCGACAGGACCGGCGAACCCTCCTGCCCAGAGGAACATCTCGTGCATGCCAGCGACCAGCCCGCAAGCATCGTCGATCATCCGCGCGCGGAGCATGCCGATCCGCGCACGCGGTGTCGGCTGATCGAGCTTCCCCGCATCAACGACCAGCGGGGCAACCTGACGTTCGTCGAGTCGAACCGCCATCTGCCGTTCGCCATGGAGCGCATCTACTACCTGTACGACGTCCCCGGTGGTGAGTCTCGGGGCGGCCACGCGCACCGACGCATGCATCAGGTCCTGATCGCAGCGGCGGGCTCGCTCAGCGTCGTCGTCGACGACGGCACCACCCGAGAACGCTTCCACCTGAACCGCTCGTACTACGGGCTCTACATCCCGCCGATGCACTGGCGATCGCTGGAGGACTTCTCGTCCGGGTCCGTCTGTCTCGCGCTGGTCTCCACGATGTACGACGAGTCGGACTACATCCGCGACTTCGGGCAGTACATGCTGGAGTCGAGCGAGGCGGCGGCGGCGTGACGACCGTGCCCTTCCTCGACCTGCGTCCGGATTCGCTCCGGATCACGGACGACCTCACCGCGGCCGTGCGTCGCGTCGTGCTCAGCGGCCGGTACCTGCTCGGGCCCGAGACGGAGGCGTTCGAGCGGGAATGGGCCGCCGCATGCGGAGCCGAGCACGCCGTCACCGTCGGCTCCGGCCTGGCCGCCCTCGTGCTGTCCCTGCGTGCCCACGGCATCGGGCCAGGTGACGACGTGCTGGTTCCCTCGTTCACGTTCCAGGCGACCTGGACGGCCGTCGAGGAGGTCGGCGCGCGCGTCATCCCGGTCGAGGCCGACCCCGACACCGGGCTCGTCGGCGCGGACGCGTGGGACGCCGCGCTGACGCCGCGGACCACGGCAGTCATCCCCGTGCACCTGTACGGCGCCCCCGCAGACCCCGTCAGCACGCAGGCGTTCGCCCAGCGTCACGGGCTCCTCATGCTCCAGGATGCAGCCCAGGCGCACGGTGCCCGCTGGGACGGCCGCTCGATCGGGGCGTTCGGTGATGCCGCATGGTCGTTCTACCCGGGGAAGAACCTCGGGGCGCTCGGCGACGGCGGGGCGATCACGACCGACGACCCAGCGCTCGCCGCGAAGCTGCGACGCCTGCGCAACTACGGCTCAGAACGCAAGTACCACCACGTCGAGCACGGAACCAACAGCCGGCTCGACGAGGTCCGCGCTGCCGGTCTCCGGGTTCGCCTGAGCCGGCTCGAACGGGACAACAGCCATCGACGCCAGATCGCCGCCCGGTACGACGCGGCCTTCCACGACCACCCCGCTGCGACCCCGCTGACCACGGACACCCTGACCCTCCATGCGCGCCACCTCTACGTGGTGCGCGCGACGGACCGACCGACGCTCATGGCCGACCTGGCCTCCCAAGGGATCGAAACCCTCATCCACTACCCCATCGCTCCGCACCAGCAGCCGACGGCACGAGGTCGCTGGACCGACGCTGACCTCCCGGTCGCTGCGACGCTCGCAGGACAGGTGCTCAGCCTCCCCATCGGACCGCATCTGACCGACGAGCACATCGACCACGTCGTGACGTCCGTGACGAGGACGACGGGAGCTGCCCATGTCTGAGCTGCTCACCTTCGGCACCCACGCGGACATCCGCCGCGTCGCCCTGGACAACCACGCTCGCCAAGCCGAGGTGGTCATGGGCATGATCCGCGACGCCGCGTCACGGCACGACGACGACCTCGTGCTCGAGCTCACGCACCGGCTGGTGCAGTTCCAGCTGCACTCCCACAGCGGCTGGTTCGGGTTGGCGGAGATCGAGCAGATCCTCACGGATCTGGCCGCCAGACGGCTCCCCGTCCCGGATCCCGCCCCACCCCGCAACGGGCGGGTCCTGCACATCATGACCGAGGCCTACGCATCTGGTGGCCACACGCCCTTCGGACGTCGATGGATCTCGCAGCACGGCCGCCGAACGGACCTCCTCCTGACCCGCTCCGGCAACGTCCCCGACAACCTGGTCGCCGCCGTGGTCGCCACAGGCGGTCAGGCGTTCGGCGTCGACTTCTCGGCCTCACCGCTGTCGCGCGCCGCGACGGTCCGCGCGATCGCCGCCCCGTACGACCTGATCGTGCTCAACATCCACCCCGACGATCCGATCCCCGTCGTCGGGCTCGCGTACCCGGACAGACCTCCGACGATCTTCATCGACCACCTCGACAACGCCTGCGTCCTCGGCAACTCCATCACGGACGTCCACGCCGTGATCCGCGAGAGCGGCCACGCCGTGGCCACCCGCCGCGGCATCCCGCACGCCAACCAGATCATGGTCCCCATCCCCGTGGATGCGCCGACGTCGGTGCCGGACGACGACCCTGCGCTCCGACAGGAGCTCGGCATCCCCGACGACGCCCGCATCGCGCTGACGGTGGGCACGGCCCACAAGTACGGCCGAGGTGAGTGGCTGGACACGGTCGCGCCGCTCCTCGACCAGCACGCCTCGCTCAACATCATCGCCGTCGGGCCCGACGCCTCCAGCCCGGGGTGGGCCGATGCCGCGACCCGCTGGCCCGGCCGGATCCACGCGCTCGGCCAACGGGAGGGGCTCGACGCCATCTACCGCGCCGCAGACCTGATCATCGACTCCTACCCGATCAAGGGCATCACCACGCTGCTCGAGGCGGGCACCCACGGCGTGCCTGGGCTGACCATCAGCCCGGCAGACCTCTACCCGCCCGGGATCGACTGCGACGCGCCGGGCCTGGACTCCACGCTCAGCCGGGTCACGGATCCGGACTCCCTGCAGACCGAGATGCACCTGCTGGTGACCGACGACGAGGTCCGGCTCAAGCGGGGCCGGGAGGCCGCGAGCGAGATCATCGCGCACCACACGGGTGCAGGCTGGATCGCCGCGATCGTTGCTGCAACCGAGCTCGCCGAACAGCGCGCGGCCTCGCGGACCTCCTCCGTGGCAGCCGACCGCCGACACGACCAGGTCGACCTCGCGAAGGTCGGGCAGTCCCTCCACACGTCGGCGCGAAGCCCGATGTCTGCTCACCTCCGTGCTGGATCGGTCCCGTGGGGACCGGATGCCGTGAGCCTTGTCACCGTGCTGACCCGGTCGGAGGCGACCATGCTCGACGACTGGATCAGCGCCTCCGACCTCGACGCCACACGGCTCATCGTCGTGGTCCCGCCCTCCGACGACGATCTCTTCGCCTTCGCGCTCTCGCGTCCTGTGACCGTTGTCCTGGGGCCGATGGTCGGCGCAGATGCGAGGCACGCGTGGCTCGCCGGCGTCGCACAGGTGGGCACCGACGTCGCGATCGCGCTCTCGTGTGACCTCCGGCTGCCACGCGGCTGGGAGCAGGCGCTCGCGCCCACGTGCGTCGGCCCCGACGCACTCGACCTGGCCGTGATCACGGGCGACGACGTCCGGCCGGACCTGACGCACGCTCGCGGAGCTGCGGTGCTGATGCGACCGGCTGCTCTGGAGTCCCCAACACGCCGAACAGGCACCGTTCCGGGGCTGCGCGTACGCCGATCCGAAGGCGTCTCGGTCTGATCTGGGTCAGGCCTTGCGGCTGCGGAACTTGGACTTCAGGTAGTCCTTGTTCATCATCGCGATGAAGTCGATCGAGATCTCCTTCGGGCACGCCGCGCTGCACTCGCCGGTGTTCGTGCAGGAGCCGAAGTACTCCTCCATCGTGTCCACCATGTTCTCAGCGCGGTCGAGCTTCTCCGCGTTACCCTGCGGCAGCAGGTTCAGGTGACCGACCTTCGCGGACGTGAACAGCTGAGCTGCCCCGTTCGGACAGGCAGCGACGCAGGCTCCGCAGCCGATGCACGCAGCAGCGTCCATCGCGAGGTCGGCGCGTTCCTTCTCGATCGGGATCAGGTTCGCGTCCGGTGCACCACCGGTGTTCGCCGTGATGTAGCCGCCGGACTCGATGATCCGGTCGAACGCGGAGCGGTCGACGGCGAGGTCCTTGAGGATCGGGAAGCCCGTCGCGCGCCAGGGCTCGATGACGAGGGTGTCGCCGTCGGAGAACTGACGCATGTGCAGCTGGCAGGTCGTCGTGCCCTTCTGCGGGCCGTGCGCCTGACCGTTGATCATGACGCCGCACATCCCGCAGATGCCTTCACGGCAGTCGTGGTCGAACGTGATCGGCATCTTGCCGTCGACGATCAGCTGCTCGTTGACGCCGTCGAGCATCTCGAGGAACGACGCGTCCTCGGACGTCGTCGTCGTGTAGGTCTCGAAGTTGCCTGCGGCATCGGGCCCGGACTGGCGCCAGACATGCAGGGTGAGATCGATTTCGCGGCTCACGAGGGCCTCCGGATCACTTGTAGGAACGCTGGGTGAACTTCACGTACTCGAAGTGCAGGGCTTCCTTGTGGAGCTCCTGCGGAGCGCCCTTGCCCTTCCACTCCCAGGCTGAGGAGTAGGCGTACTCCTCGTCGTCGCGCAGCGCCTCGCCCTCGTCGGTCTGCGACTCCTCGCGGAAGTGCCCGCCGCAGGACTCGCGCCGGTCGAGCGCGTCGCGGCACATCAGCTCGGCGAGCTCGAAGAAGTCCGCCACGCGGTTGGCCTTCTCGAGCTCGGTGTTGAACTCCCCGAGCGTGCCGGGGACGCGGACGTCCTTCCAGAACTCGGCCTCGAGCGCCGGGATCTCCTGGAGCGCCTTGTTCAGGCCAGCCTCGTTGCGCGCCATCCCGCAGTGCTCCCAGACGATCTTGCCGAGCTCGCGGTGGAAGTGGTCGACGCTCTTCGTGCCCTTGATCGACATGAGCTTCTTGTTGCGGTCCTCGACCGCGACCTCCGCCTTCAGGAACTCCTGGTGGTTGGTGGGCACGACGGCCTCACCGAGCTTCGGCGCGAGGTAGTTGCCGATCGTGTACGGCAGCACGAAGTAGCCGTCAGCGAGTCCCTGCATCAGCGCCGAGGCGCCGAGGCGGTTGGCGCCGTGATCGGAGAAGTTCGCCTCGCCGATCGCGAAGCAGCCCGGGATCGTGGTCATCAGGTGGTAGTCCACCCACAGCCCGCCCATCGTGTAGTGGGGGGCGGGGTAGATCCGCATCGGACGCTCGTACGGGTTCTCGCCCGTGATCCGCTCGTACATCTCGAACAGGTTCGAGTAACGGTCCTCGATGACGTCCTTGCCGAGCCGCTCGATCGCCGCGGCGAAGTCGAGGTAGACCCCGTTGCTGCGCTCGCCGATGCCCTTGCCGGCATCGATCTGCTGCTTGGCGTTGCGGCTCGCGACGTCCCGTGGGACGAGGTTGCCGAAGGCCGGGTACTTGCGCTCGAGGTAGTAGTCGCGCTCGTCCTCGGGGATGTCCTTGGCCGGACGCTTGTCGCCCGGCTCCATCGGGACCCAGATTCGACCGTCGTTGCGCAGCGACTCGGACATGAGCGTGAGCTTGGACTGGTGCTCCTCCGCCGGCGGGATGGCCGTCGGGTGGATCTGCGTGAAGCACGGGTTCGCGAAGAACGCTCCCTTGCGGTGCGCGCGCCACGCCGCGGTCGCGTTGCAGGTCATCGCGTTGGTCGAGAGGTAGAAGGCGTTGGAGTAACCGCCGGTCGCGAGCACGACCGCGTGGGCCGAGTGCGACGTGATCTCACCGTTGAGGAGGTTGCGGACGACGATCCCGGCCGCGACGCCGTCGACGGTGACGAGGTCCAGCATCTCGGTGCGGTTGTAGAGCTCGACCGTGCCGAGGTGGATCTGGCGAGCGAGCGCCTGGTACGCGCCGAGCAGGAGCTGCTGGCCCGTCTGACCGCGGGCGTAGAAGGTGCGGCTGACCTGCGCGCCACCGAACGAGCGGTTGTCGAGCAGACCGCCGTATTCACGCGCGAACGGGACGCCCTGCGCGACGGCCTGGTCGATGATGTTGACCGAGACCTCGGCGAGGCGGTGGACGTTGGCCTCACGGGCGCGGTAGTCGCCGCCCTTGACCGTGTCGTAGAAGAGCCGGAAGACCGAGTCGCCGTCGCCCTGGTAGTTCTTGGCGGCGTTGATGCCGCCCTGCGCAGCGATCGAGTGCGCGCGGCGCGGCGAGTCGTGGAAGGTGAAGACCTTCACGTTGTAGCCGAGCTCACCCATGGTGGCCGCAGCGGACGCACCGGCGAGGCCGGTCCCGACGATGATGACGTCGTACTTGCGCTTGTTCGCCGGGTTCACCAGCTTCATGTCGAACTTGTGCTGCTCCCACAGGCTGTCGATGGGGCCGTCCGGGATCTTGTTGTCCAGACGTGGACTCGACTCGATCATGCGTTGCTCACTTGGCTGTGCTCACGGATGGGGTCAGGCTCGGGCTCACTCGCCCTCGTGGTGCTCGCACGTCTCGGCCGGTGCGTCGTCGAAGACACCGCACGCCCCGACCTGGTTCGCGCTGATGAGGATCGGGAAGCTGAGGTTGCCGACCAGGACCAGGCCCGCGATGCCCGTGGAGAGCATCCGGCGCCAGCTGTTGAAGCGCTTGTTGTTCCAGCCCATGGTCTGGAAGAGCGACCAGATGCCGTGGAACAGGTGGATCGACAGCGCCACGTTCGCCACGACGTAGATCGCGGCGACCCACGGTCGGCCGAGGCTGTTGATCAGGTTGTTGTAGACGTCGCCACGGACGAAGTCCGGGTTGACGAACTCGACGCCCCAGGTGAGGTCGGCGAGGTGCCAGACGATGTAGAGCAGGATGATGATCCCGGTCCAGCGCATCGAGCGGGACGCGAAGTCCGCGACGATCCAGTCACGGTCCTGGTAGGCCTGCGCCGGCGGCCGCGAGCGACGGTTGACCAACGACAGGCTGGCGGCGGCGTGGATGTGCATGACGAACGCCCCGAGGATCCCGAGACGCAGGATCCACAGCAGCATCGTCTTCGGCAGCAGCGGGTAGCCGAAGGTCCGGAGGAACTCGCCGTAGAAGTTGATGTCCTCGGCGCCGAGGTAGACCTTCAGGTTCCCGGCGAGGTGCGACAGCACGAAGCCGAGCATCATGAGGCCGGTGACGGCCATCACGAACTTCTTGCCCATCGACGATCGGTAGAACTCGATGAGGAAGGGCTGCTTGCCCTTCGGCTTCGGCGTGATCTTCGGGGGACCCTGCTGGACCGAGGTCGACATCTGCGGCTGCTCCTGCGGCCGGATGGAGCCGGCGCTGTCTGCGGACGTGACGATCGCCGGGCATCGCGAGCGAGACCGGCGTCGGCAACGAGCCTAGCGACTCACGTCCCGCAACCTCCGTCGGATCAGGCCTCGCCGCCGAGCATCCGGTTGACGAAGCTCGCCGCTCGACCGGGCTTGCGCGGCTCCCAGCCGGCAGGAACCTTGGCCGGTGCCTGTGCGTGCAGGGCACGAAGGAGCTGGTCGACCGACGGGTTCACCAGACCGACGTCACCGATGCGGACGGTCGGGACGACCTCGTTGCCGTCCGCCACGGATCGGACGTAGGACGCGCCGTCCGGCTCGTCCCAGATGTTGACCCGTTGGAAGTCGTCGAATCCGGCCTTCTCGAGACCTCGGAAGAGCCCCGCGCAGAACCCACATCCGGGTCGCCAGAAGACGGTGACCTGTGCCTGCTCAGCCATGTGCTCGCGCTCTCGTCGTGGATCCGTCCTTGCCAACGCGGTCAGAAGCCCAGTGCTTCCCTCACGCGCTCCATCACGGGGACGGCGACCGCACGGGCCTTGTCCGCACCGATCCTGAGCAGCCGTTCGACCTCGCCCGGATCCGCGGACAGCTCGGCGAAGCGTTCCTGGACGGGCCGCAGCTCCTCCACGACCGCCTCGGCGACCGCAGCCTTGAGCGGGCCATACATCTGACCGTCGAACTCCGCGACGAGATCATCGATCTCGCGCCCGCTGACGGCCGACAGGATCTCGAGGAGGTTGGCGACACCGGGCTTGGCATCGCGGTCATGGCGCACGACCGGCGGATCGTCGGAGTCCGTGACGGCGCTGCGGATCTTCTTTCCGATCTGCTTCGAGGTGTCCTCGAGCTGGATCGTGCCCTTCTTCCCGTCCGACGACTTGGCCATCTTCGACGTCGGGTTCTGCAGGTCCATCACCCGCGCGCCGGCCTTGGGCAGCACGGCCTTCGGGACGACGAGCGTCTCCCCGAAGCGGTGGTTGAATCGCTGCGCGATGTTGCGGGTCAGCTCGAGATGCTGGCGTTGGTCGTCGCCGATCGGCACCTCGTCGGTGTCGTAGAGCAGGATGTCGGCGGCCTGCAGGACGGGATAGTCGAACAGCCCGACGCTGACCGACTCGCCCCTCGAGCCGGACTTCTCCTTGTACTGGACCATCCGGCCGACCTCGCCCATCGTGGCGACGCAGTTCAGCATCCACGCGAGCTCGGTGTGCTCCTTCACGTGGGATTGCACGAACAGCGTCGCGATCTCGGGGTCGATGCCCGCGGCGAACAACATCGTCGCGAGCTCGACCCGACGCGCGCGCAGGTCGGCAGGGTCGTGTCCGTTGGTGATGGCGTGCAGGTCGACGACGCAGAAGATCGTCTCCGCCTCGTGCTGCATACGAACCCACTGCACGACGGCGCCGAGGTAGTTGCCGAGGTGGAAGCCACCGGTGGGCTGGATGCCGGAGAACACGCGGGTCACGGGGACGGCCTTGATCGTGGCGTTGTCGCGAGCCGCCATGCAACCACAGCGCGCGGGGATTCTGTCCGTTCGACCCGGTCTGCCGTGAGACAGCCTCACCTCGGCGCCTCATGCTGTGGGCGGAGCCGCGGGAGCGCCGGCTCGTCACGAGGACCGAGGGGACCCGACATGGATGCTCAGCAGACCTCCGCATCGTCCGGCGCACGGTGGTCTGGTCAGCGGCGTCCACCGGCGGTCGTCGCGACGGTGATGGTCGGGGCGCTGCTGGCCGTGACGGCGACGGGCTGCGCCGACGACGCGACCCCCACGATCAGCGAGACCGCCTCCCCGACGCCGCAGGCCACGGAGACGTCCCCGACGGAGACGTCCGTCCCCGAGGTCATCGTCACGCCGACCGCCTCCCTGGAGGTGGACGCAGACCGCGCCACGATCCGGTTCGCCGACGGCGACGTCGACGTCTCGGCCGCGGTCCCGGACGGCATCCGGCGGATCCGGGCCATCTCTCCGGAAGCCGTTGTCGTCCAGGGAGGCAGCTCGGTGTACGGCTCCGACGGACCGGTCCTGCTCGTTCAGGCCGACGGCGCGATCACGGAGATCGCCGGCGCGACTGCACGGCTCGTCGGCGAGGGCGTGCTGCCGGACGGCACGGTCGTCGCGCTCGTGATCGGGGACCGCCGCCCGTCCGACGCCTTCGACGACCTCCCCGCTCAGGAGGCCGATCTCCTGGCCGTGTCGGCTGACGGCAGCACGACGATCGTCGAGCCGGGCCTCGTCTTCTACGAGAACGGGATCACGTCCGTCGTCACCCGCCACGGCCTCTCGGCTGAGCACGGCGGGGGCGAGGGCGAGGAGTACGTCGTCCTCAGCGACTTCGGGAACCCCAAGTCCGGGCACCTCGTCGCGATGCCGGACGACCTCGTGCTCGGAGCGGGCGGCAACCACACGCTGCAGGGCATCGCGCTGACCGGGACCGCGGCCGCCCCGGTCCTGGTCGTGGTCGTGCAGCTCCAGGCCGAACTCGAGTCCGGCGAGGTCTACGACGCGAGCGGCCCGCTCACCGAGGTGCTGCGGTTCGACGCCCTCACCGACGAGCTCATCAGCCGCGAGACCCTCATCGATGACGCCGAGGCCGGCATCTTCGCGGTCGACCTCGAGAGCGGCGCCGACGGCACGCTCGTCGTGACGACGTGGCGCGGGGCCGGGTGGGGCGATCTGCTCGAGACGACGCCGGAAGGGACGTGGCAGGAGTACGCCATCCCCTTCCGGTCGCTCATCGGCTGATCCCCCGCACGGGGTCAGACGCGCGTCTCCGCGATGGCCGATGACGGGTCGTCGTTGAGCCAGTCCGTCGCGCGTCGCTCGGTGTCGCGACGCTCGAGCTCGATCCCTTCGAGGACCATCGGCCCAGCGCCTTGCAGGACATCGGTGATCTCGGTCCCGATGAGCTCGTCACGCTCCAGCAGGGCGTCGCGCAGCGCCTCCAGAAGGTGTGTGTTGGCCTTCAGGTAGGCAAGCGCCTTGACCTTCGACGTGGTGAGGATCCGGTCGACGCGCGGTCGGGCCACGGAGTCGCCGAGGACCCGGCCGACGAGGTTCGCGCCGTTGAACGCGCCCTGCTGCACGGCGTTGAAGCTGACGAGCGAGCCCGCCATGCCGCTCGAGCCGACGATCTCCGCGGCAACCTGCGTCGCCGAGCTGAGGTCGCCGGCGGGGCCGGTCCCGGCCTCGCCGAAGTAGATCTCCTCGGCCGCCATGCCGCCCATGGAGATGTCGATCAGCGAGAACATCTCCTCACGCGACCGGGTGTAGGTCTCCTCGAGGTCGCCGTGGGCCAGCAGGCCCAGCGACCCGTGACGCTTCACGATCGAGAGCACCTCAAGCTTCCGCGTCCCAGCGAGATACGCCATCGTCGCGTGCCCGGCCTCGTGGGTGGCGACGCGCAAGCGCTCGGCCTTGGTGTACGGCACCGGGTTCTTGATCCCGATCTCGTTGGTCAACCGCGCGGACTGCAGGTCCTTCCACGTGAACTTGTCATGGCCGCCTCGCAGCGCCACGAGGAGCGACTCGTCCATGAGGTGCTCGATCATGACCGGGGTGTAGCCGAGCGTCTGTGCTGCGAGCTGCTCGCGCAGGTCCTCGGCGTCGAGCTCCTCGTCATGCGACTTGCTCTCCAGGAAGAAGTCGATCAGCTCACGACGGGCGTCCTTGGCCGGCAGCTCGAAGGAGAGCTTGCGGTCGAACCGACCGGGACGGAGCAGCGCCGGGTCGAGCCGGTCCGCGCGGTTGGTCGCCGCGATCAGCAGGATGTTGTTGTAGGACTCCGGGCGCAGCTGGACGTGACGGTGCGCCGGGAGAAACATGTTGAGCTTGTTCACCCACCAGTTGTGGAAGCGGTCTCCGAGCGGCGGCTCGTCGAAGGACTGCATCTGGATGAGCAGCTCGTTGACGATGCCGCCGGTGCCCTCGGAGGTCCCGAAGTCCGCCACGATCGTTCCGCCGGCCGCTCCGGAGCTGTCGACCATCGGGCTGGCGCACGAGTGGCTCATCCGGGTGTCCGCGCCCCGGCCGAGCGGGGTCATGTTCATGCCGCCGCGGGCGGTGGCGATGGCGTCGATCTCCTCGAGGAAGCCGATCGCGCCGCCCTCCTTGCGAGCGGCCTTGCGGAGCTCCTTGAAGTACGAGCGGATCTTGCGCGACGTGGCGCCGTAGAACATCGACTGGAAGCTCGTGGCGGACGCGAACAGGAACGGGACCCCGGCCTCGTGGGCCATGGCCTTCGCGAGGTGGGTCTTGCCGGTACCTGGCGCGCCCTCGAAGAGGAGTCCACGACGCGGCGAGCCTCCGAGCTGATCACGGAACTTCGCGTAGCCCAGAAAGGTGTTGAGCGTCTTGACGACCTCGTCGACGATCGAGTCGAGGCCCTTGACGTCGTCGAGCGTGACCTTGATCTGCTCCGGCCGGTAGAGCACGTGAGGAGACCGACCGCTCAGCAGGGGCATGATCAGCATCGAGCCGATGGCGAGGACCAGGATGACCGGCAGCACCCACAGGATCGGGTCCTGCGGCATCGGCGGCAGCGCGAAGATGTTGAACGGCTGGTCGGTGAGCAGCCGGTACCAGAGGAAGCTCCCGGGGATCGCAAGGACCAGACCGAGCCGGCCGAGCCGACGCATGCGGATGCGCTCACGGTCACGACCGACGTCGGCGGCCGGAGCGCGCATCAACGCTCCTCCGAGAGAAGCGGCGACGGACGATTGGTCCTGTTGCATTCGGGCAGATCCTTCTCGGAGGTTGAACAACCACACTCGGTGGCACAACACGAGTCAATCTTTGGATGTGTCCCTTGGCGACCCCCAGGACCCCGATCAGCCGTACTCGGGCGGGTGGCGCGCGGCGAAACGTCAGGATCTGACGGTGCGCAGGCGGGGCTCGACGCAGCGTGATGGAGCGGCCCGGTCGCAGGGTTGACGACGCCTCACGCTGGGCATCCCGAGGTGACGCATCGACACCTCACAGGCCACGACATGCTCCGACTCGCCGCCGCAGAGCCCGCTCCCACCGACGTCGGGGGCAACGTGACCGAGTCGTCGAAGAACCTCGTGGAAGGCCTGCTCGAGTCGCTTCCTCGGATCGGGATCGCCCTGATCGTGATCGCCCTCACCATCGGGGTCGCGCTGCTCGTGCGCCGGATGCTCCGCAAACGGCTGGCCACCTACCATTCCGAGAGCTACGCGCGGGTCTTCTCGAAGCTCGCGCACGGGCTGATCATGACGGTGGGGCTGCTCCTCGCCGTCACCATCGTGTTCCCCAGCGTCGCACCCGTCGACCTGCTGTCCGGGCTCGGGATCTTCTCGATCGCCATCGGGTTCGCCTTCCAGGACATCCTCTCGAACCTGCTCGCCGGCATCCTCCTGCTGATCCGTCAGCCGTTCGAGGAGGGCGACGTCATCGAGGTCAGCGGTCGCAGCGGCGTCGTCCAGGCCATCACGATCCGCGAGACCCAGCTCAAGACCTTCGACGGCCAGAAGATCGTCGTCCCGAACGCCGAGGTCTACCAGAGCGTCCTCCGGGTCCAGACCGCCTACGGCCCGAAGCGCACCGACCTCTCGATCGGTCTGGACGACTGGGAGGACTTCGACCGCGCGACCGAGGTCATCCTCGGCGCCCTGCGATCCGTCGACGGTGTGCTCTCCGATCCGGAGCCGCAGGTCTACTTCACCCACTTCGCCGACTCGACCACCAACCTCGACGTGCGCTACTGGACCGAGTCCGATCAGCCGACCGTTCGGGATGTCCAGAACCGAGCAGTCCGGGCCATCGGGGCGGGCCTGCGCGACTCCGAGATCCCGATGCCGTCGCCGATCACCGAGATCGACGCGCGGGACAGCCTCGCCGGCGTGCTGGGCGGCCGAGCCTCATGACGTACCGTGCGGCCCTCATCCGCGGGGCCGCACGGGCCTTCCGCCACGCACGAGGGTCTCGGTCATGGACGAACGCAACGAAGACGAGCGGATGCTCTCCTTCGCCATCGGCATCGTCGGCATGGTGGTGTTGCTGCTCATCCTGCTCGGCGGCATCCTGACTCTGGTGATCACCGCCGACGCAACAACCGACGGCAGCGTGGCCGGAACCGCCTCGGATCCCATCGTGGCCGTGACGCCCGACGTCACCGAGCCGGCGGCTCAGCCGGTCGTGCCGGTCGAGACCGAGGCCCCCGAGCCGACCGCTGACGCGGCCGCCCTCAGCGGTGAGCTCGTCAGCGACCAGATGGTCCTGTCGGGATCCGTCGGCAGCCCGGTCGACGCTGCAGCGATCGCTCGCGCCTTCCAGACCGCGCTGAGCCCGGACCTCACGGTCCTCGAGCAGTTCGTCGTCGAGACGAACGTCGCCCTCGACGGCGGCACCATCGTGCTGACCGGTGAGGCTGCCTCCGACGCTTCACGCACCGACATCGCGGACCGCGCGCGCTCCGTCGCCGCCGACCTCGGCCTGAGCTTCGACAACCAGCTCACCGTCGCGGCCGGACCGTCGACGCTCGAGCAGCTCAACACCTTGTTCGCCGATGGCGGCGTCAACTTCGCCTCCGGCAGCGCCGAGCTCACCCCAGAGTCGACCGAGGTCCTCGACGAGGCAGCACGCCTGCTTCGCAGCGACGTCGCCCTCACGGTCGAGATCCGTGGCCACACCGATGACCAGGGCAGCGCGGGCTCCAACCAGCAGCTCAGCGAGGCCCGCGCTCAGGCGGTCAGCGACTACCTGACCGACGCCGGCGTTGCCTCCGAGCGGATCACCGGCGTCGTCGGCGTCGGGGAGGCCGAGCCGATCGCGGACAACGGCACCGCCGAGGGCCGCGCGCAGAACCGTCGCATCGAGTTCGTGGCCGTCGAGGGCTGACCCGCCCCCAGACACGAAGCGCGCCCCGACCGAGAGGTCGGGGCGCGCTGTGCGTTGTTGCCGTACGGGGCTCGGCTCAGCCGAGCATCTCCTTGACCGTCTCACGCTCGGAGCTGAGCTCGTCGACCGACGTCGCGATCTTGGCCCGCGCGTAGTCCGAGAGGTCGAGGCCCTGAACGATCGAGTACGTCCCGGCGCCGTCGGTGGAGACCGGGAAGCCGCTGATCAGGCCCTCGGGGATGCCGTAGGAGCCGTCGGACGGGACGGCCATGGAGACCCAGTCGCCCTCGGCCGTCGCGCCGCCGCCGGCCCAGTTGTGGACGTGGTCGATCAGCGCGTTCGCCGCGGAGGTCGCCGAGGAGGCGCCACGTGCGTCGATGATGGCCTTGCCGCGCTGCTGGACCTTGCCGAGGAACTCGTCCTCGAACCACGAGCGGTCCCCGATGACGTCGAGCGCCGGCTTGCCACCGATCTTGGCGTGCTCGAAGTCCGGGAACATCGTCGGCGAGTGGTTGCCCCACACGGCGAGGTTCGTGACCTCGGCGACACCGACACCGGCCTTCGCCGCGAGCTGGCTCTTGGCGCGGTTCTCGTCGAGCCGGACCATCGCGGTGAAGCGGTCGTTCGGGACGCCGTCAGCGTTCGCTCCGGCGATCAGGGCGTTCGTGTTCGCCGGGTTGCCGACGACGGCGATCTTGACGTCGCTGGCCGCGGACTTCGCGATCGCGGCACCCTGTCCGATGAAGATCTTGCCGTTGTCCTTGAGCAGGTCGCCGCGCTCCATGCCCGGGCCGCGCGGCTTCGCGCCGACCAGCAGGATCACGTTGGCGTCCTTGAACCCCTCGTTCGGGTCCGACGCCATCTCGATGCCGGCGAGGAGCGGGAACGCGCAGTCCTGCAGCTCCATCGCGACGCCCTCACACGCCCCGAGGGCCTGCGGGATCTCGACCATCTGGATGATGACCGGCGTGTCAGGGCCAAGCATCGCCCCGGCAGCGATGCGGGTGAGGAGGGCGTAGCCGATCTGGCCGGCGGCACCGGTGACGGCGACGCGCACGGGGGTCGTCATGTGACGTTCCTTGTTGCGGGGAGTGGATGGAGCGGTTGCCGAAGGTAGCCACGCCCCGGCCCGAACACCGGGCGACGCAGCGTCGCCCGGCGATCGGGTCGTCAACCGAGACGCAGCGTCAACCCGCCGTCGACGACCATGAGGCTGCCGACCGCGAACGAGGCCTGATCGCTGGCGAGCCAGGCGATCGCCGTCGCGATCTCTTCCGCCTGCGCCGAACGACCCAGAGGATGCGGGTCCGGGGCAGAGTCGGCACCCATCGCGGCCAGGTCCAGATGCGCGGCGATGTTGGTCTCCACGCCACCGGGACAGACCGCGTTGATCCGGACCCCGGACGCAGCGTGGTCGATCGCGAAGCCCTTGGTCAGACCGGCGACCGCGTGCTTGCTGGCGGTGTAGGCGGCCGCGAACGGCTGCGCCTGGAAGCTCGCGGCGGAGGCGACGTTCACGATCGCTCCCCCGCCGCTCGCGAGCATCGAGGGGACCTGGTGCTTCATCCCGAGGAAGACCCCACGCACGTTGACCGCCATGATCCGGTCGAACTCCGCGATGGGGATGTCGGCCGCAGGCATGAACGAACCGAGGATGCCGGCGTTGTTGACGGCGATGTCGAGACGGCCGTAGGCCTGCTCGGCTGCGGCGACCAGGGCGATGGCGTCGTCTTCCTGTGAGACGTCCGCGTGCCAGTACGTCGCGCGGTGTCCCGCCGCCTCGATCATCCGGACCGTCTCCCTGCCGTGCTCGTCGTCGACGTCGGAGACGACCACGGATGCTCCGTCCGCGGCCAGGAGCACGGCCGTGGCCCGACCGATCCCGGAGCCTGCGCCGGTCACGATGGCAACCTTGTCGGAGAACCTCATGTTCAACCTCTCTGTGGGCCGATCCGACCCACACGATCTGACGCGCCTCACGGCGCCGACGCCGCGACGCGACGTCCCTCGATGTTCGCCACCGAACCTCACGACGACCAGAGCCGAACGCCCGGGTGAGCCGGGCCGGACGGCCCTGTTCCCGCACGAGGATCGTTGGTGTCATCAGGGCCTGTGCGGTGATCGCGTCACCGCACGGACCCCGACCGGAGCCCGCAGGATGCCTCGCACCGCACGCTTGACCGGCGACAGCGGCCAACCGGCTGCGGTCGTCGAGACCCACTCAGGGACCGTGTTCTTCGTCGGTGACCGTGCCTACAAGGTCAAGAAGCCGGTCGACTTCGGGTTCCTGGACTTCACGACCCTGGCGGCGCGGCGCGAGGCATGTCACCGCGAAGTGGATCTCAACCGACGGCTCTCGCCCGACGTCTACCTCGGCGTCGCGGACGTCGTTGGCCCCTCGGGCGAGGTCTGCGATCACCTCGTCATGATGCGACGGCTGCCCGCGGACCGGCGGCTGTCGGCCCTGCTCGCCGCGGGCGAGGACGTCGACGACGCGCTGCGCTCGGTTGCTCGTCAGCTCGCCGTGCTCCACGCACGATCGCCGACGTCCGTGGATCGACCGGAGATCGCCGAGGTCGCCACCAGAGCTGCCGTGTCCGTCAACTGGGCGGACAACCTCGCAACGATCGCGGCCCACACCGACGGCATGATCGACGCCGACGATCATCACGAGGTCAGCCGCTTGACGCGTCGGTACCTCGCGGGGCGTGGGGACCTGTTCGCCTCGCGCATCGCGAAGGGCGACGTCCGCGACGGACACGGCGACCTGCTCGCCCAGGACATCTTCTGCCTCGACGACGGCCCGAGGATCCTGGACTGCCTCGAGTTCGCTGACCAGTACCGCTTCGGCGACGTTCTGCTCGACGCGGCCTTCCTCGCGATGGACCTCGAACGGCTCGGCCATCCCGCCGCGGCCGCGAGGTTCCTGGCCTGGTACCACGAGTTCTCCGGCGAGCAGCACCCCCCGAGCCTTGTCCACCACTACATCGCGTACCGCGCGGGCGTCCGGGCCAAGGTTGCATGTCTGCGTGCTGATCAGGGCGAGCCGGCCGCGGCCGACGAAGCGCGCGCGCTCCACGGTCTCGCGCTCCGGCATCTCCGTGCAGGACGCGTCGTCCTGGCCGTCGTGGGTGGCCTGCCAGGGACCGGGAAGTCCACCGTGGCACGCACGCTGGCGGACGCCAACAGCTGGGCCTGCCTCCGATCCGACGAGCTGCGCAAGGACCTGGCCGGCATCGGCCACGCGAGCGACGCGAGCAGCGCGTTGGGCGAAGGGCTCTATCGCCCCGAGCTCGTCGACCGCGTCTACGAGGTGATGATCTCCCGTGCCAAGCAGCTGCTGGCAGGTGGGCAGTCGTGCGTCCTCGACGCCTCCTGGATGGATCCGGCGCAGCGCGCGAGGGCCGCAGCGCTCGCCGAGGAGACGGTGAGCGACCTCGTCGAGATCGAGTGCCGCGCTCCCGAAGAGGTCGCGTTGTCCCGGATCGTGTCGCGGGTCGGCGACGCGTCGGACGCAACGCCCGAGGTCCACGCGCACATGGCCGCGACGTCGAGCTCCTGGCCCGCAGCGAGCATCCTCGACACGGCCGGTTCCGTCGACGCGCTGCCCCAGCTCATCGACGAGGCCGTCCGCGCCCAGCTGCGCAGCGCTGGCGAGTGACCGATCAGGCCTTCGCGCCGTCGAGGACGGATCGCGGCCCCAGCGTCTCGGTCATGTCGACCGTGACGGAGATCCACTGCGCGATCTCGATGCATGCGGTGTCGCGGTCGGTCGGCCCCATGAAGAGCGTCACCGTGACGGCCTCATCGGTGTACTCGACATCGACGCGGTCCACCACGTCACACGGCTCGACGCCGGCGAAGGCGTAGACCGTGAGCGAGTCCTGCGTCTGGTTGAACGTGATCTCGGACCACTCACGCGGACGCGGGTCGATGGTGTTGCCCGTGGCCTCACGAGGCATGGCCGTCGACTGGTCCGGGAACTGCTCGCCCCGCGTGCCGTCACCGATGCCACCCTCACCCTCGATCGGGATCGGGGCACCGGGGTCCCCCGGGAAGGTCAGGTTCGGCGGGCCAGCACCGTCACCGATGCCACCGTCGGCGCCGACGTCGGTGCCCCCACAGGCCGCGAGTGCGAGCGACAGCACGGCGACGGTCGAGAGGAAGGTTCGTGAAGGTCGGCGGAGGGTCATGTTCGAGATCCTGGATGAGCGGGTTCGAGGGTCTGACGCCGCGACGCGTCAGACGGTTCCGTCAGATGCCGATCCCGACGAGGTTGCCGATCACCAGCGTCAGCGCACCGGCCCCGAGACCGAGACCCGCCTGCCGAAGCGCGGACTTCCAGATCGACCGCCGGGTGAACAGCGCGAGCGTCGCGCCGATCCCGGCAAGCAGCACGGCGCTCAGCACCGACGCCACGGCCGCCGCCGCGACGCCGGAGGCGACGAGGAACGGCAGGAGCGGGACGAAGGCACCGAAGGAGAACGTGCCGAAGCTGGTGACGGCCGCGCCGACCGCGCTGCCGACCGCCTCGATGACGTCGGCGGACTCGCCGTCGGCCTCGAGCAGCTCCCGCTGGCTGGCGACCGAGACGTACTCGCCCGCAGCCATCGAGAGCGCGCCGGCGAGCAGCCCGGCGAGCCCGGCGATGACGACGCCGGCGCGGGCCGTCCCCGCACCGAGGACGCCGAGGATCAGCGCGAGGTTCGACACGACGCCGTCGGACACGCCGAACACCGCGGCGCGAACGACGCCGGAGATCCGGGTCCGCCACTTGGGCGCGAGATCGTCGAGAGCCGCAGCGTGGTCCGCCTCATCGCCGAGCAGCCCATGAGGAACCGAGTCCTCGAGCTGATACCGGCGCTCCTCGGCGAGCTCCTGTCGCTCCAGGAACGGGACCGCGACGGCGATCCCGCGACGCGTGACCATCCACCCGAGCGCGCGGGCGCGGAGGCGGGGCCCCGGCGTGAGGGTCGGGACCTCCTCGCCGAGGCTCTCGAGGACATCGGCCCACTGCCGGGCGTGACGCTCCTCGCCCTCGGCGAGCTCGAGCAGGATCCTCCGCGGCTCGCCCACGACCTGGTCAGCCAGCACGCGGTACGTCGCCGCATCGCGGAGCTCGGTCGTGACGTGTTCACGCAGCCGCGCGACGTCGGCGGGCTCGTGGGAGGTCAGGTCGTCGGCGGTCGGCTCGAGGTCGGCCGGGTCGTTCATCATCAGCGCCTCGGGAGGCCCGCGCGCTGGCGCGCCGCCTCCAACGTGTTCTGCAGCAGCATCGCTCGCGTCATGGGGCCGACGCCGCCCGGGACGGGCGTGATGGCGCCGGCGACCTCGGACACCGCTGCGAAGTCGACGTCACCGACGAGCGCGCCGGACTCCGCGCGGTTCGTACCGACGTCGATCACGACCGCACCGGGCTTGACCATGTCCGCGGTGACCAGGGCCTCACGTCCGACGGCAGCGATGAGCACGTCGGCCTCGCGGCAGACGGCGGCGAGGTCCTTGGTCCGGGAATGCGCGAGCGTGACCGTCGCGTCGCGGCCCTTGAGCGTCAGCATCACCGAGAGCGGACGCCCGACGAGGTTGGAGCGTCCGATCACGACGATGCGCGCCCCGGCCGTCTCGACGCCGGCGTCCGCCAGGATCTCGAGCACCCCGTACGGGGTGCAGCTGAGGAAGGTCGGGTCGCCGATCGCGAGGCGCCCGGCGGTGATGGGATGCAGCGCGTCAACATCCTTGGACGGGTCGATGAGCTCCTGGACGCGCCGGGCGTCGAGGCCGTCCGGCAGCGGGAGCTGGACGAGGATGCCGTCGATCTCGTCGTCGGCGTTCAGCTCGGCGATCAACGCCTCGATGTCGCCCTGTGGCGTCTCCGCGGGAAGCTTGACCTGCCGCGACAGGATCCCGACCGACTCGCAGTCCCGGTGCTTCATGTTGACGTAGACCTCGGACGCCGGATCCGAGCCGACGAGGACGGCGGCGAGCCCGGGGCGGACGCCATGGTCCGCCAGCAGCGTCTCGACCTCACCGGCGATGCGGTCCCGCACGCGGGCGGCGAGGGCCTTGCCATCGAGGATTCGGGCGGTCATGAGCGGCGATCCGGGTCTCGGCGATCTGGAGGTCGTCGAGAGCGTAACCGGGCAAGGATGCGAGGCCGTGGACGGTCCGGGGGGCTGGCCGTCCACGGCCTCACGCCCAGAGACTACGGCAGGTCAGGACAAGAGATCGAGTGCGTGTTCGCTCGACGGATCGCGGGAGACGGGGCCCGCACGTCCGGAGACGAGCGGACAGGATGGATGTGAGGCAACTGAGAGCGATTGTCACTCTCCGTAGGAACTCGTGCCGAAAATTCAGACAAAGCGGACGAACTTTCCGAGATGCCGCGCGAGCGCCTGACGCTCAGTGGCGGAAGTGCCGACGCCCCGTGAACACCATCACCAGCCCGTGCTCGTTCGCGGCAGCGATCACCTCGTCGTCACGGACCGATCCGCCCGGCTGCACCATCGCGACGATCCCGGCTGCCGCAGCGGCGTCCGGACCGTCGCGGAACGGGAAGAAGGCGTCAGAGGCGAGCACCGCCCCGACATGCCGGTCGCCCGACTTCTCGACCGCGAGGCGCACTGAGTCGACCCGCGACATCTGCCCGGCGCCGACGCCGACGACGTGCTCGTCCGTCGCGAAGACGATCGCGTTGGACTTCGTGTGCTTCGCGGCCGTCCACGCGAAGCGGAGATCCGCGAGCATCCGCTCGTCGGGCTGGGCGTCGGTCACCACGCGCCACTCGTCGAACGGCTCCTCACCGACGTCCTCGGTCTGCACCAGGAGGCCGCCGGAGATGGACCGCAGGGTCCAGCCGCCACGGATCTCGGTGTCGGGCATGAGGAGGATCCGGAGGTTCTTCTTCGCCTGGAGCAACGCAAGGGCGTCGTCGTCGTAGCCGGGCGCGATCACGACCTCGGTGAACACCTTGCTGATCCGCTCGGCGGTCGCGAGGTCGATGGTCCGGTTGCTCGCCACGATCCCGCCGAAGGCGGAGACCGGGTCGCCGGAGAGCGCCTTGTCGTAGGCGGTCGCGAGGTCGTCGGCACAGGCGTAGCCGGCGGGGTTGGTGTGCTTGATGATCGCGATGCACGGACGCTCGTGGTCGATCGCCATGCCCCACGCAGCGTCGGTGTCGATCAGGTTGTTGTACGAGAGCTCCTTGCCGTGCAGCTGCTGCACGGCCCCGAGCCCGGCCTCCACGTGGCCGTACCAAACCGCGTCCTGGTGTGGGTTCTCGCCGTACCGCAGGACCTGACGCTTCTCGACGGCGAAGCCGAGCTGGTCCGGGAAGCGGCCCGGGTTGTCGCTGTCACGCTGAAACCACGCGGCGACGGCGGTGTCGTACGCGGCGGTGTGCTTGAAGGCGTCGGTGGCGAGGCGGGTGCGGGTCTCGTCGCTGAGCCCACCGTGCTCACGCAGCTCCTCGATCACGACGTCGTAGTCCGCCGGCGAGACGATCACTGCCACGGCCGCGTGGTTCTTGGCGGCGGAGCGCACCATCGTCGGCCCACCGATGTCGATCATCTCGACGATCTCCGCGTCCGACGCACCGGAGCGGACCGTGTCCATGAACGGGTAGAGGTTCACCGCCACGAGGTCGATCGGCGTGACGTCGAGCTCGTCGAGCTGCCGCATGTGGTCGGGCTTGGAGCGGTCCGCGAGGATGCCGGCGTGCATCTTCGGGTGCAGCGTCTTCACGCGTCCGTCGAGGCACTCCGGGAATCCGGTGACCTCGCTGACCGCCGTGACCGGGACGCCGGCGTCGGCGATGACGCCCGCGGTCGAGCCCGTCGAGACGATGTCGACGCCGAGGTCGGCCAAGGACTTCGCGAAGTCGGCGACGCCGCTCTTGTCGAAGACGCTGACGAGGGCGCGGCGGACGGGGGTACGGCTCATGCGGTCAACCTTGTCGTGCTGTGCGGGAAGCTGATGGGGTCAGGGAAGCGGTGCGGCCAGGAACACGGTGCGGCCGCGGACCTCGACCTCACCGCGCGCAAGGGCGCGGACGCAGGCCGGGAAGAGCCGGTGCTCGTGCACCTTGATGCGCTCGTGGAGGTCGTCGGCGGTGTCGTCCGGAAGGACCTCGACCGCGCGCTGGGCGATGATCGGGCCGTGGTCGACCTGCTCGTCGACGAGGTGAACGGTGAGGCCGGTGACCTTGACGCCGTGCTCGAGCGCGTCCTCGACCGCATGCGCCCCGCGGAAGGAGGGCAGCAGCGAGGGATGGGTGTTCACGACGCGGTCCGGCCAGTTCGCGAGGAACTTGCCCGTGACGAGCTTCATGAAGCCGGCGAGGACGACGAGGTCGACATCGTGGGCGAGGAGACCGTCGACGATGGCCTGCTCCCACATGACCCGGTCCGGGTGTTCGGAGATCGCCGTCGCGAACGTCGCGATCCCGGCGTCCGTGGCGCGTTGCAGGCCGTGGGCGTCGGGCTTGTCGCTGCCGACCACGACGATGCTCCCACCGAAGTCATCGTCCGCCGAGACGGCGTCGATGAGGGCCTGGAGGTTCGTGCCCGACCCGGACACGAGCACGCCGATCCGCGCGGTCACAGCAGGGCTCCAACGTCAACGATGCGGTCGGCCGGGAGGCTAGCGGGAACCGCCCGCAGCGCCGATCGTTGGTCGTGGCGCGCACGATGATCTCGCGGTGTCTGCCATGATGCCGGCAGCCCCACGACGACCCCTCCGGGACCGCCCATGCTCAGCTCTGATCGCCGCGCACCCGCGCCGCGTGCCTTCCTGATCGCGCTCCTCGCGGTCCTGCTCGCCGTCCCGGTGCTCACGCCCCGCACGACGGCGGTGGCCGAGGCTGCCACGGACGTCGCGTCCTGCACCACCATCCACGACGCGCGGACCACCCGGATCTCAGGCGCGGACCGCTGGGCGACCGCGGCCTGCGTCGCCCGGACGGCGTACCCCGACGGCGCGTCCACGGTGATCCTCGCTCGCGGCGACACGGCAGGCGGCTACGCGGACGCGCTCGCCGGGACCGTCCTCGCCAACGCGCTGCACGCCCCGATCCTGCTGACCTCGCCGGACACGCTGCCCGCAGGCACCAGGCAGGCCCTCGACGCGCTGGCCCCGGTCCGGGTGATCATCCTCGGCGGCACCGCCGCCGTCGGCGACACGGTCGCCGCGTCGGTCACCCACGATGGCCGCACGGTCGAGCGTGTGCAGGGCGAGACCCGCGCGCACACGGCCGTCGCGATCGCGGACCGCGCCGTCCCCGGCGCCACCTCGGCGTTCCTGGTCAACGGACACCGACCGGCCGATGCGCTCGTGGCAGGCGCCGTCGCCGCCCGTGCGGGAGCCGCGCTGCTGCTCGTCGATGACGACTCGGTCCCCGACGTCACCCGTGCACGGATCGCGGCCGGCATGACGAAGGTGACGCTCGTCGGCGGCTTCGGCGTCGTCGGCACGTCGGTGGACACCGCCGTCCGCTCCCTCGTCGGGACCGACAACGTCACCCGCCTCGGTGGCGCGGACCGCCGCGAGACCGCCGCGTCGATCGCCCGGGCCCTGCCGACACCCGGGCCGATCCACCTCGTCGCCGCTGCCGACCGCAGCCTCGTCGACGCGATCGGCGCCGGCTGGCGCGCGGCGCTCGACGGCGGACCGGTCCTCTACTCCGGTCGCACCGAGCCCGGGCGCGGAACCGACCGTCACCTCCGGCTCGGTGGGATCGCAGCCGACAGCGACGTCCGGCTGATCGGCGGGACCAACGTGCTCGCCGACATGCTCGTCGACGTGCTCACCGCCCGCCGCGCCGAGGCCGCCGCCGGCGGTCCCGCCCCGGAGATGCGGGCGATGTGGATCCACCTGCTCGACGACTCGCTGAAGTCCCCGGAAGGGATCGAGACGGTCATCGACGCCGCGACGCGCAGCAACCTCAACACGATCATCGTGCAGGCGGTCCGCCGCCACGACGCGTTCAGCTCCTCCGACGTCCTGCCGCGCACGACCGACGAGGCCGTCACCGCGGACTTCGACCTGCTCGATCTGCTCCTCCCCGCCGCCCACGCCCGTGGCCTCGACGTCCACGTCTGGTACTCGGTCATGCCGAGCCGACACCCCTCGATGGACGACGAGCAGCTGCCGGCCGGCCACGTCAACACGGCGCACGGCCCGAACAGCAACGACCCGTGGGTCACGACCGGCCCGACGCACGGCTACGACTACCTCGACCCCGGCATCCCCGGCGTCCAGGATCATGTCGTCGCGATGGTGCGCGAGGTCGTCGAGCGCCACGACGTCGACGGCGTCCACCTCGACTACCTGCGCTACGCCTCACCGGAGTCCGGCTTCCACCCGACGAACGTCGCGCGGTTCAACGACTTCGGTGGCGGCGGCGAGGCCTACATCGGCGTCGACGAGGACGACCCCGAGGCGATGGCCGCGGCCGACGCGCTCGAGGAGCAGCGGTTCAACGACTGGCGGCGAGCCCAGACCGAGGACCTCGTCCGACGGATCTACGTCGAGCTCGCCGAGGAGGACCGTGACGTCGTGCTGTCGATGGCTGCGATCGCGCAGGCCGTCGGTCCGGAGGGCGATGACCTCGACGCCGGATTCCATGCGACACGGGCGTACGCCGAGAAGTTCCAGGACTGGGCGACGTGGTTCCGCGGCGGCTTCATGGACGTGGTCTTCCCGATGGCCTACTTCGACGAGGCCCTCCACCCCGGCTGGTACGACCAGTGGGTGCGCTTCGCCGGACACCTCGACGACGAGGTCGACGGCCAGACGATCGCGATCGGCCAGGCCTCCTACCTGAACCACTCGGGTCAGTCGCTCGCGCAGATCGACGAGGCCCGCGCAGCCACCAACGGCGTCGCGCTCTACTCCTACCAGGGGGACACCCGCACGACCCGCGGGGTGCTGCTGGACCGCATCGCGGACGAGCGGTTCACCGAGCCGGCGCCGGTCCCCGAGATCGCCTGGCGGGTCGCTCCCGCCGACGGGCACGTCCTCGCGCTCGCCGCCGACGGCGACACCGTCGTCGCGACGCCCATGGCGGGAACGTCCGGCTCCACGCGGACGCTGCGAGCCGACGCGACCGGGCACGCCGCGTTCGTCCACCTCGCGCCCGGCTTCTGGCAGATCGGCAACGGCGGCACCTCCACCATCGTCGAGGTGACTGCGGGCGACGTCGTTCGGACGGAGGTCATGCGTGCGGGGTGACACCACCGCGAGCCTGCGATCCCTGCGACGACCGGCCGGCGTCGCAGGGATCCTCGCTGCCGGCGCGGGCGTCACCGCCGCGGTCGCGGTCTACCTGCCGTGGTACGTCGTGATCAGCCGGGTCACCCTCCTCGGCCGTCCCGGACAGGGCGAGGTCGCGACGCTGCCCGGATGGGAGTCGCACCCGTGGGCGGCGATCGTGCCGCTGCTCGGGATCATCGCGGCGGTGGTCGCGCTGCTCGCCGCGTTCGACCGACCGCCGCCCCGTGCACGCGATCTCCTGCTGGGCTGTGGTGCCGGCCTGGCGGTCCTCGGCGCGATCGGGGGCCGCTTCTTCCCGCCCGTCAGCAGGTTCGACCTGGCGGGCTCCCGGGTCCGCGAGCTGCTCGACGTGTCGCAGGATCTGCCGATGGGCGTCTCGGTCGACCTCGCCGTCCGGCCGGGGGTCGGCTTGTGGTTGACGGTCGCAGCCGCTGCAGTGCTGGTCATCGTCGCGAGCACCAACCGCGAGCTCAGCTGAGGAACGTCGTGTCCATCGTCCTGCATCTCGACGCGGACAGCTTCTTCGCGTCGGTGGAGCAGTACGACGACCCGCGGCTCGCAGGTCGGGCGGTCCTGGTCGGCGGTCTGGGCGGGCGCAGCGTCGTCGCGTCCGCGTCGCTCGAGGCGAAGAAGCGCGGGGCGCGATCGGCGATGCCCATGGAGCAGGCTCGCAGGATGGTCGGCCCGCACATCGTCGTGACGCCGCGGATCCGGCGGTACTCCGAGGTGTCACGGGAGCTGTTCGGCCTCGTCGCCGAGCACGCCGGTCCGGTCGAGCAGCTCTCGATCGACGAGGCGTTCCTGCACGTGCCGCCGGACGTGCACCCGCCCACGTTCGCGCATCGGCTCGTCCGTGACGTGCTCGCGCAGGTCGGAATGTCGGTCTCGATC
>RCMY010000788.1_pt1 | contig 30199 bp, 31 predicted proteins | sample 2041341 | NCBI WGS metagenome assembly RCMY01 (sample SAMN09708234, study PRJNA481090) | Marine sediment metagenome, whole genome shotgun sequencing project. | reverse complement strand
AGATGGCATATTTTTTACGAAACATTTGTACTGCAGGCATTATTTTAGTGGGCAGCATCATATTAATGTGCGGCACCCCTTCACAATCATCAGCGCAAGAAGGCAAAACAGATGACCGAGTAGAGAGTCCAGAAGGCCCGGACATACAAGGTTTTTCCATACGTCCAGGCAGCCCAGAAGCATTGCCAACAAAGAAAGCGAGGGTGCTTTCGGCCGCGGTGACAAAAGCGATCATAATAGAATTAAGAGAGGCATCAGATTTCTGCGGTCGGATCGAGAGGCGAGAGTACGTGGTTGATTGTCTCGCATATGAATACACGCGGATTGCCTCTGCATTGCCGAGCAGGGGGGAATATTCAGTAATAAAGGAAGAGCTTGAGCAAGCGTCATCCAAACTCAGGGGCGTGGTGGCTAAAAACCGCAGTTCAACGCTACCTACAGCCCGGATCGCGCAAGGTGGTTCAAAACCACGCGCCGTGTCAGCCAGTTTGGCGGCCAGGGGTTCCTTGTCGGCCATGGTGGCGAGGTCTTCCTTGGTGGGGGAGCCGGCGGTGGCGCCGCGGCAGGCGTCGTTGCCGCTGCTGGACCAGAGGTGAGTGGCGCCGGGGCCGACGCCGTTGCGGGGTCGGCGACGGTTCCGTTCACGGGAACGGGCACATCGACGACGACCTGACGAACCTCGGGTTCGGTTGAGAGAACCGTCGAAGCAATCGCCTGCTCGGAACTCGCCGGTGCAGCGCCGATACCCATCACACTCAGGTTCAGGCCGGCTGCAGTGCCGAGAATGCCGAAGACGAGTAGGCCGGACTTCACTGAAGTTGGGAGTTCGAGAGCCACGGTGGCCTCCTTTCAACGCCTACACGGCGCCGCCGCGCCTCGAGGTTTGGCTTTGCCGAGAATTTCTCGGGGCAGCGCTGGTCACTCCGACGAGACATCGGTCCAAAGCACGCCGTTGCGGACCTCGGCCTTGATTTCACAGTGACCGCCAGGGCCTTCGAACGAGACCTCGACGCTTTCGGGGCCGTTGTCCTTTTCATCGATCTCAAAGCCGGGATCGGCAGCAACATCGACCAACGCGATGTGCTCGCCGCTCGTGGCAACCTCGATCGAGCCACAGGCCGACTCGATCACCGTCGTGTCGGGGCGCGGCGTCGTCGTGGACGAATTCTGAGCTGTTGTCGACGTCGAAACAATCGCCGATGCGGTCGTCGACGGCGGGGTCGACTGAGGCGGGGCGGTTGTCTCGTCAGCCGTGGGCGCTGTTGCTGAGTCTGGCGCCCTGGTCGTGGTCGACGACGTAGTGCCTTCTGGTTGCGGTGCGAGGGAGCCGACGATCGTCGACAGGTCCACGTCACTGGTCACCGATGTCGACGAGGCAACGGGGTCAGTCGGCGGGACAGCGACGACCGTTTCCTGCGGACCCCCGCGTCCGCCCATGAGCAAGATTGCGGCCATACCCGACGATGCGAGCACGACGGCGAGGCCGGTGGCACCACTCCTGATCTGAGCGGCACGCCGTGCCCGGCGGAGCGATGGCGTCAGTCCGCTCAACGCGGCAGGAGCATCAAGGGGCCGCTCGGCAGCGGCACCAAATCTGGCGCGCAGGCTGTCGTCGAATGGATCAGACACTTCGCACCTCCTCTGACTCGAGGATCGCCTTGAGGCTCGCTCTGGCCTTGTTCAGATGGAACTTCACCGCACCGGTCGAGAGATCCAGGCTGGACGCGATCTCCGCGACCGAGATGTCCTCCACGTAAAACAGCGCCGCCACAGTGCGCTGCTGGGGGGTCAGGCGCCCGAGCAGACCGACCAGGTCGAGGTCGCCGATCACGGCTGCCTCGGGCGACGGCGCCGACATCGGCACCTCGGGGATCTGACGATCTTCGCGCCGACGGCGACGCGAGTCTGATCGAGCCGAGTCGGTACTCAGATTGATGGCCACCCGCCGCACCCAGGTCGCGGGGTTGTCGTAGCGGCGAAGCCGGCGCCAGCGGGCGTACGCACGAATGAAACCCTCTTGCACACAGTCAGCGGCTCGTTCCCGGTCCCCGGTGATGGCGGTCAACGAACGGACCAGTCCGTCGTAGTGGCTCAGGAAGAACTGATCGAACTCCGGATCGTCGGACACAAGTTCTGCCCGCGGATCAGCCCGTGTCGCCGCAACGGCGAACAGGAAAGGCAGCTCGAGGACGGTCACACTTGCTACACGGCACCGGCGGGGTCGAAGGTTTGGTTACAGCAGCCACCACAAGGAACCATCGGCCGGAACCATGGCGCGCTGAAACCATCCGCGATTGGGGTGTAACGCAGAGGAGATCGGAGCCACATACGTTCCGTTGCACTGCGAGCTGCCGCTGATGGGCGGCGATTGCGGGAACGCGGTCAACCGGCCGTCACGGGAAACAGAGGGAATCCGATGAAGAGAACAGTTGCAACGTGCGTTCTGGCCGCCTTGGCCCTGGTGGCGAGCAGCGTTGCCGCACCGGCGGTTGGCGCGAATGCTCCCACTCCCGAAGACCCGGTCTTCGCCGAGGGCGGGGTCATGGCCGGTTCGACCAATGGCATCTCGTTCGCCCCGGACGGGACGCTCTGGGTGGCGAACGTGCTCGGGGCCACCCTCACACAGATCGATCCTGATTCGGGCGAGATCCTCAGCCGCCTGACCGCAGCCGATGGCGTGTTCTTCCCCGATGACGTCGTCGTTGGTCCGGACGGCACGATCTACTGGACCGACATCGCCGTCGGGCAGGTCCGCAAGCGGGCACCGGAGGGCGAAACAGTCGAACTGCTGCCATTCTTCGGTCTCAACAGCGCCAACCCGCTCACGCTCTCCGACGACGGCCGGCTGTTCGCTGCCGGTTGCTACGGCGGCCCGCCCGCCAACAACTCCTTCGTCGAGATCGACCCGATCAACGGCGGAATCATCAACACGCTCCGTGAAAGCATTCCCGGATGTGCCTCGAACGGCATGGCATGGAATGACGGGTACCTCTACGCACCGCAACCCTTCACCAACGAGATCCTTCGCATCGATCCGGCAACCGGCGACCTGAAGGTGGTGACATCGGGCTGGCCGGTCCCGATCGGCACGGCGTTCGACTCGAACGGTGACCTCTACTCCCTGGCTCAGGGAGTAGGCGAGGTCGTGCGAGTCGACATCGACAATCCCGACACCGAGAACAATCGCACCGTGATCGCCGTGATCCCTGTGGGCTGGGCCGACAACATCGCCATCAACGCCGACGATCGGATCTTCATCTCGAGCGCGAGCGATTCGGCGATCGTCGAGGTCCTGCCTGGCGGAGAACTGCGAACCGTCGTCCCCGGCCAGTTCGAACTGCCAGGAGGTGTCGGCGTCATCGGCAACACCCTGTACACGGCCAACCTCGGTCAGGTGATCGGATGGGACCGCAAGACCCGAGAGCAGACCAGCCTCTTCCGTTCCGCGTTTGGTGTCACCAACTTCCCGGCAACAACCAGCTTCATCACCAGGGGCCACAACCTGATCGTGATGTCATCGGTCAGCGGTCAGATCGGCGTGTGGAACCCGAAGACGAACACGTTGCTGGTCGAGGGCCTTCTCGAGGGACCGACCGACGCTCAGCCGTTCCGTGGTGAGCTCCTGGTCACACAGTCGAACGGCGAGATCGTCCGCCTCACTGCCAACCTCGAACCGATCGATGTGGTCGCCACCATTCCCGGGGCCGTCGGCCTCGCCGCCCGCGGCGGCGATGTCTATGCGACTGACTTCATCGAAGGAACGGTGGTCCGGATCATCGCCCATGGGCAGGTTCTGGACACACCCGAGGTCGTGTACAGCGGTCTCGCGGCGCCGGAAGGCATCGACATCAGACACAACACCATGTTCATCGTGGAAGGCGGGTCGCAATCGCTCACGAGCATCGACATGCGGACCGGTGAGCGAACCACGATCGCAACGGATCTGGGATTCCAGCTTCCGACCTTGTTCCCGATCGGCTGGTTCAACAACGTGGTAGTGTCCGGCAACGACATCTACGTGAACGCCGACCGGGCCAACCGTATCTACGAGTTCTCCCGGAACTAGTCGACGGAGGTGAACGCAGCCGGCCACGAGACAGTTTCGTCGCCGGCTGCGGCCCACCGGCTCTGCAACCAACGTCGCTTTGGTGACCCCGATCGACGCCTCCGCCATCGCCGACGTCACCGACGTGCTCGGCCCGGAGCGGGCGGAGTTGCAGCGTCGTCGATCCCGATCTCCAGGGCGAACCGTTTCCGCTGTTCGGTCCACCTGCCGGGGGAACATCTCCGTTTTGGCAGGCGATCGCCCGGGAGTATCTCGCGTTCAGACCGTGGCGGCGGCGAGATAGGATCTGAAGGGGATTCGCAGCCCGGAATCCGTCCGGTACTCTGCCAGCTCGGCGTCGAGCTCGGCCAGCGCGGCGGCCTGCTCCTCCTCGCCCAAGGCGAAGAAGCCGACCGACCAGGGAAGCGCCTTGAGGTGCTCGGGCACGTACGTCTGCACCGGGGGCAGCTCGACCTCCACCTCGACCAATTCGATGACGACGTCGCTCACGCCTGCGCTGGTGAACCAGCTTCGCAACTGCGACTCGGCCGTCGTGTATTCGGCCTGATCCCCACCGACGTGGCGGGCCAGCATGACGGTCTCGCGTTCGAGGAACGGAGTCCCCTCCGACGGAGACCAGACCGTGAGACCAACGCGTCCCCCGGGGCGAGTGACTCTGGACATCTCCCCTACCCCAGCGCCCGGGTCGGGAAAGAACTGAAGCCCCTGTTGGCAAATCACCGCATCGAATTCATCGTGCCCGAAAGGCAGATCGAGGCCAGATGCCACAGACCACCGGAGATCGGCACCCGAGCCATCCGGGAGCGCGCGGGCGCAGTCGACCATCGCCGGGTTGAGATCGACACCCTCGACCCGAGCTCCGCGACCGGAGATCGCGGCGGCGGCCCGCGTCGCAAACCCCGTCCCACAGGCCACGTCGAGCACCGCGTCGCCTGACCGGACCGACGAGGTGACAAGTGCTTCGACGAACGGCGCCATGAAGCGACCGACTTGTGACTCGTAGAACCGCGGCGCCTCCGACCCGACCTGGAAACCTGAACCACCCATGAGCTCTCCCTCCGATCGGGTCGCCCTTCCGGTCAACCTACCCTGGCGCGGTCATCCGGCGATAGGAGCATCCGCCAAGGGGATCTGCAGCTTGTCGAGAATCGAGATGATCGCTGCATCCTGCGCCTGCATGTGAGCCTGGATCTGCAGATTGATGTGCATGAGCGCTTCAGTGTCGTCGAACGTTGCTTGCGCCCGCTTGTCTGACGCTGCACCTTGAATGTTCTGCCCAACGATGATGATGGGAAGCAGCACGAGCTGCAAAAAGGTTTGAGCGATCCAGCTGATGACGACAATCAGGCTGCCGCTGCGAAGAGCGGAAGGAAGGCTGATGAGCGCCAACGCGGTGAATGCGTACGCCGCCCACATGCTGCCGACGGCGACGGTGATCTTCAGTCCGAGCCGGGCGTTCACTGGACCGAGCCGGCCTTCCGCTGCCGCGGCCGCAGGAACCGATCGATGCCTCGCTTGCAGTCGTTGGGCGATCCTGGGATGAACTTCGGGTACGTAGAGCGTGGACATTTGGGGAGTCTCGCACCAGCGGCATCACGTGGCCGTGACGCCAACCGCGGACTGCGGGTGCAAGCGATCCGCCAGAACGAATCCGAGACCGGCAATCGCGCTTCCAAGCACCACGTCGACCAGGTAGTGGTTGCCAGTCACAACCACCGCAGTCGCCATCGCCAACGGGCTGAGGGCACCGAGGAGTCGGACCGCCGGTTGTCGCGCTGTCGCCGCGACGGTGAGGCCGACGAGGAGATTCCACCCGACGTGCAGGCTCGGCAGAGACGCGTACCGATTCTCGATGCTCGGCGGCTGTAGCACTCGGTAGGTGTGAGAAAAGTCGGTCACGGTGTCGATGAAACCTGGCATGTAGCGGGGCGGTGCCACGGGGAACAGCCAGAAGATCACGAGGCCGATGGCTCCGGAGATGAACATCGCGTTGCGTAGCCGCACATAGACGTCGCGATGTGATCGGTAGAGCCATATGAGAGCGACGATGATGACTGGCCAGTGACCGAAGATGTAAACCCAGTTGGCCAGCGTGACGACGGCGTGGCTGCCGGCGAGGGATTGCTGGAATGAGGCCTCGACTCCGATGTGCAGCAATCGTTCGAACCCGAGGATCGACGAGGCGTGAGCCGTCGCTTCGCTCGCGCTGCCTTTGGTGACGGCCCGAACGCCGAAATACAAGAGCGCGGCCCCGGACATGAGACCGAATTGTCGGCCGACGTCGAGAAGTCGACCAGAGAGGCTCATGCCGTCAGTGTCGTCAGCGGGGCGAGGCAACGCTCGACTCGCCCGGGTCGTGCTGGTGACCTATTTGCGTCACTCGAGCACGACTGCGCCAGACTTGCCATAGTCGCCGTGCAACCAATGCCAGGCAGCCTGCGCCGCGACAAACTTCTTCAATCGCAGCGGAACTCGACGCGAATCCTCCTCCGGCAAGCGACGCAGCGCTCGGTCGTACCACAACACGGCTTCGACTTTGGCGCCGGTCCGGTCGCTTGCAGCGCCGGCTTCGGTGAACGATTCGACCGCTTCTTCGAGCCCGGCCGCCGTGGCAGCCGCGAGGTAGTGCGACGCAACGGCCATCTTCACCCCATCCGATCGCGGTTGGGAAGCCCATGCCTCCGCAGCTGCGATGTGGAGATCCTCCAGTTGCAGTCCGGACATCGTCGCCGTGGCGGCCTTGCGCACGATCGCGTGCGTGAACCGGTAGCGGCGCTCATCGAGATCTTCTTCAGTGAGGATTCCGGCTTGGACCGCCTCGGCCAGCGCCGCCGGCACGTCCGCGACGACTCCGGCGTATTGACGGAGCAAGTTCACCGGAGCGGTCTCACCGAGAACGGCTGCGTACTGGAGGAGCATCTGGGCCTCGGCCGACAGGCGGCGCAAGCGGCGGGCAACGACCTCGGTGACGCCGGCGGGAACACCATCCCGTGAGCCGGTCTGAGCCATGTGGTCGATGATCTCCACTGCGAGGAAGGGGTTGCCGTCGGTCTCGCGGTAGATCCACCTCGCGATCTCGTCATCGGCACCGAGAGCACCGGGCATCAGCTGCATGATGTCGTTCGCCGGTAGCCCGCCGAGCAACATCCGCTCGACCTGCGGCTCGGTCCGAAGGTCAGCGAGGATGTCCTCGAGGAGCTCGGTGGGTTCGGTCGTTCGGTGAGTGCAGATGATCAGCGACCCTGGCAAGCGGTGCCCGGCCGTCAGGTAGTGAAGCAGGCGCAGCGTTGCTGAATCCGCCCAATGCAGATCCTCGAGGATCAGAATCAAACGTTGGCTGCCTTTGACCTGCTGCAGCATCCAGCAGAACGTGTCAAAGCGTTCGAGCAGCGTGATCTCGCGTGGCGATGGACCACTTTCGTTCGCATCCCCGTCCAAGGGTCGGAGAGCACTCAACGATGGAACCACCTCGGCGACCGCGTCCCAGCGTGACTCCATGAGTTCTCTCGCCGCACCATCCCCGATGGATCGAGTGTGATCGGTGAGAGCTTCGACGAACGGACGGTACGGCACTGCTACGTGCTCGTCGCAGCGGCCGATCAGGACGACGGTGCGCTCGCCTGCTGCCGTTCGGACGAGTTCCCGAGCAACCGTCGTCTTGCCGATGCCGGGTTCGCCCCCGATGAAGATGGTGTGTTGCGCACCATTGGTGGTCTGGTTGAGCCGATCCTGGAGACGAGAGAGCTCAGCCGAGCGACCAATCATTGTCGGCATGGTCGGTTGCGCGACTCGCGGTTCGGCGGGAGCGGCCAGGGCGGGGTCGTGATCGAGGATCTGATGCTCGACCTCGACGAGGCGCCGACCAGGCGAGACCCCGAGGTCGTCCTCGAGGATTCGGCGGGCGTCGGCGATGCGCCGCAGGGCATCGACCTGTCGGTCACTTCGGTAGAGGGCGACTGCGAGTGTCGCCCACAACCCTTCGCGGTATCGATGATGCTGGACCAACTCATCGAGAACCGTGACCGCTTCCAGGTGGCTCCCGAGGTTGAGCAGAGTCTGTGCGTGGAGTTCTGCGGCGTCGATGTGTTGCTCGACCAGTCGCGCCGAGGCGGCCGCCAGCGGTCCTTCGGGAGCCTCCTCACCAAACGGTGCTTCGGCCCCGAACGCGAGCGCCTCTTCCAGTAACGCCAGCGCGTACTGAGGCTCGGTGCTCGCTGCCGCGCGCGCTCGGCGGGTCAGCTCGTGGAATCGCACGACATCGACGGCGCTGTCCTCGATGGCGAGGGCGTAGCCGTTGTCCGTGGTCTGGATCGATTCGTGCCCGATGACCTTGCGGACATCGGAGATGTAGCCCTGCACCAGGTTCGGCGCCGACGGCGGTGGGTGTTCGTCCCACAACGCTTCGATTATCGACTCGACGGAGCGGCTCCGACCGACGTCCAGCGCGAGAAATGCCAGAAGCCAACGAGCCTTGGCGGCACCAATTCGAAAGGTGGGGGCGCCATCGACTCCGACCTCCATGCACCCGAGTAGTCGAATCTCCACGCCTCCAGTGTGCCTCCAGTGCCGCTCCAGGGAGCGCGTTCACGATGGATGGAGAGAAGGACCACAGGACATCAACACGACATTGAAAGCGATGGAACCCAAAATGCAGAGCTACCTAATCGAACGAAACTTCGGCCACGTCACCCCGGAGCAACTCGCCGCCGGCGGATCCAAGTCCAAGCAGTGTGCGGCTGAGAGTTTCGCCGACACGATCGTCTGGAAGCAGTCGCATGCGGTCGAAACCGCTGAAGGATTGGTCACCTACTGCCTGTACGAGGCAGCCAGCGAGGGCACGATCAGAGAGCACGCAACTGCCGCCGAACTGCCATGTGACAAGATCATGGCCGTGCAAGTCGTCGGGCCCGACGATTTCGAGTGAGTGGAGGCGTGACCGACGTGCCCAAGTTTCTGGTCGAACGCGTGTGGGATCCTATGGACGAAGCTGAGCTGGAGAAGATGGCAGTGCTGTCCAGACGGATCATCGACGAAAGCTTCACCGACATCACGTGGGAACGGTCCCAGGTGGCGGTCGACGAGGAAGGCGTGATTCGAACCTTCTGTGTCTACGGGGCGTCCGGCAAGGCTCGGGTGCGTGAGCACTCAGCCGTGCTGGGGTGTCATCGGATCGACAACATCTACGAGATCGCCGGCGAGATCGACCCCGCCGACCTTCCGACTTAGCTACTGCGAACGAGGTGGCGCTCCGACCGGCGCAGGATTGGGCCAGTCGGCCTGTTTGGTCCCAGATGTGCCCATGTCGGCGCTGGCGTCGACGAGCGAGACTCAGGGTTTCCGAGCCAACGAGCGGAGCCCGACGATGCAGAGCGGAACACTCGCACCCGCTCGACCCGCTGCCGCGACGCCCCGCCAACGGGATGCTTCGATCGAGACGCTTCGCGGCTTCGCCATCGTGCTCGTCGTCGGCTACCACGCACTCGCCGATCTCCCCGCCGGTCCGAGCATCACGGCCGACCTCGACATCTATCAATACGTCGGCGAGTCGCTTCGCTTCGTCCGGATGCCGCTGTTCACGATCATCTCCGGATTCGTTTACGCCATGCGACCGGTCGGCCCGGGCCGACTCAGAACGTTCTTCGCCGGCAAGGCCAGACGAATCCTGGTCCCGTACCTCGTGGCCAGCGTGCTGCTGCTGATCCTGACCTGGACGGTCGGCATGGGTGAGCTGACCGTTCGCAGTGGCGATCTCCTCGGCCATCTCCTCGTTGGTGTCCAGCACCTCTGGTATCTGCCGGCAATCCTGGTTGTCTTCGCCATCGTCGTCGGACTGGAGGCCCGGGCAACCCTTGGCTCGGGCCGACGCGCCGTCATCGCCGTGCTGATCGCGAGTGCCATCTCATTCGTCGTGGCCACTGTGACACCGATCTCGGTCACCGAACTGCTCCCGATCAGCACCTCGGCGTACCTCCTGCCCTATTTCCTGTTCGGCTTGGGTTGTCGCCGATTCGGCTGGCACCGATCGCCCGGCGCGATCGTGGTCGCCACCTTCGCTGCCGCCCTCGCTCTCGCCCTGCAACACCTGGCGCTGCACGGAGTGTTGGACGTGCCCTTGGGTCGGCATGGCGCTGTGGCGACGATCGGCGGCATCGCCACGACGACACTGCTTCTGCGCCTCGGCGCCCAGCAGGTGTGGATCGCCCGGCTCGGCGGCTTCTCCATGACCATCTACCTCTACCACTACTACGGACTGTCGGTTGGCAAGACCGTGGGCGGCGCCTTCGCGCTCGGCCCCACCGGCATCCTGGCGACCAAGGTCGCCTTCGGGCTCGCCCTCCCCGTCGTGTTCGAGTTGGTGGCCGCCCGCTTTCGGGTGGGACAGTCGGCGCTCGGCGTCCGCCCGACCCAGCGCCACTACGGCCTCCCGAGGGCACGAGAGGCGACAGCTACCATGCAGCAATGACTCTCGTCGGTGTGCAACTCCACCCTCAACACTGTTCGCTTCCCGATCTCCGAGCCGCCTGGAAGGCGGCCGACGACGCCGGCCTCGACTCGATCTGGACCTGGGACCACTTCTTCCCTCTCTACGGCGAACCCGACGGTGACCATTTCGAGGGCTGGTCACTCTTGGCGGCGATGGCGGCTGACACCAGTCGGGCCAAGCTCGGCCTCCTCGTGTCGTGCAACAGCTACCGGAACCCGGAGATGGCCGCCGATATGACACGCACCATCGACCACATCTCGGGCGGGCGGGTCTACTTCGGCATCGGTTCCGGCTGGTTCGAGCGCGACTACACCGAGTACGGATGGGACTTCGGCACGGCGGGCGGTCGGCTCAGCGAACTCCGCGACGCACTCCCCCGCATCAGGGCCCGCCTCGACGCTCTCAGGCCTGCTCCCATCGGCGATCTCCCCCTGCTCATCGGCGGCGGCGGCGAGACCCGCACGCTGAAGTACACGGCGCAGTACGCCGATGCCCACAACACGTTCGGCCCGCCCGACGTCTACGCCCACAAGATGAAGGTGCTCGACGACTGGTGCGAGAAGGTCGGGCGCAACCCCACCGACATCGAACGCACCGTCGCGATCGACGCGAGCGATGAGCAGCTGGCCTGGGCCGATGATCTGGTCGCCGCCGGCGCCACCCACGTCATCGTGATGGTCGGAGCTCCCTTCGACCTCACCCCTGCCCTCCAGCTGAGAGCTCGCTTGAACTGAACCGGTCCATCTTTGACGGTGGCCGTAACCGGTCAGACGGTTGTCCGACACAGTCCATCGGGTCTCCATCCGAGCCTCACTAGCGTGACCCGATGATCACTAACTCCTTCGAGAGCGCATGGCGTCGCCTCGTCTCAGCATTCGGCGCCTACCACGACGTACCACGCAGCCCAGAGAACCTCGACTCGATTCGCGAGGCTCGCTTCGAACTCGAAGATGCCCGGGCCGAAACGCGACGGTCTCGCCATCTCGTCACCGCGTCGTCGCGACCCGCTGACCACCCGGTCGCGAGGATCGATGTCTCGCTGGAAGACCGAGCCCGCCTCGGCGTGTTCGGCATCGGCACCGTCGGCGAAGGCTGACCGACTGCCTACGGGCGTCGCAGACCGGATCGTCGGCGGTCCGCCGGATTCCGCGGACGTCGGAACGATGCCACGATGTCTCGATGGCCAGCACCTACCCCGTTCTCGCACGTCGTACATGGGTCCCATCCGCGTCGGAGGCACTCGTCCAATCCATCGCATCGGCGAGCAGGTCGGCAACGGCGAACGAGCTGTCCGAACATCTCAGCGAGTTGATCTCCCTGGGTGATCGCATCCACGACGTCGAGTGTGTGAACCTCAATCCGGCGACGAACACGATGAGCCCGGCTGCGGTAGCTGCAGCTGCCTCCGGCCTCGGAACTCGCCCCTCCCTCGGCTATCCCGGCGCCAAGTACGAGATGGGCTTGGAAGCCATCGAACAGATCGAGATCATCGCTGCTGAGTTGGCGGCCGAAGTCTTCGACGCCAGATTCGCCGAAGTCCGCATCCCCTCGGGTGCGATCGCCAATCTCTACGCCTTCATGGCCTGCGCTGCTCCGGGCGATGCCATCATCGTGCCGCCCGCAAGCATCGCCGGCCACGCCACACACCACCGAGCCGGCGCGGCCGGGCTGTACGGCCTCGAGATCCACGAAGCACCCGTCGACGCCGACAACTACACCGTCGATGTCGCGGCCCTCGCCACGCTCGCTGAACAGGTCAAGCCGAAGATCATTTCGATCGGATCAAGCCTCAACCTTGCTCACCATGACGTTCCAGGCATCCGAACAGTCGCCGACTCAGCCGGGGCGAAGGTGCTCTTCGACGCTGCCCACCTCTCGGGGCCGATCGCCGGCAAGGCATGGCCGAACCCACTGACGCAGGGCGCTCATGTGATGACCATGAGCACCTACAAGAGCCTGGCCGGCCCGCCGGCGGGTCTTCTCGTGACCGACGACGCCGAGATCGCTGAGCGGGTGGATGCCATTGCGTTCCCGGGGCTCACTGCCAACTTCGATGCCGGGAAGACGGCTGCGCTCGCCCTCACCCTTCTCGACTGGCGAACGTACGGTGGCGACTACGCCACCGAGATGCTGGGCAGCGCCACGGAACTGGCGCAGGCCCTCGCCCACCTCGGCGTCGCCGTGCACCAAGCCGGTGGAGTGCCGACGCGGTCACACGCCTTCGCTCTGGACTGCCGCACCATCGGCGGCGGCCACCGCTCAGCGCAACACCTGCGCCAGGCGAACATCTTGAGCTCGGCCATCGGCTTGCCAACGGGCCTCGACGATGGCCTCCGTCTGGGGACGAACGAGTTGGTTCGATGGGGCGCCACCCGCGACGACATGCCTGCCTTGGCCGAGCTCGTCGCCAGGGCCCTCACGAGTGACGAACCGGCTTCCCTGGCCGCTGTTGTAACGGAGTACCGAGCACAGTTCGACTCGATCCACTTCGTCGTTTGAGTGCCGCGGCTACGGTGCGTTCGATGCCGAAGCGAAACGCGAATCAGCGAACACAGGACGCACTCCGACGCCTCAAATCCGAACCGAACGTATGGATCGCCTCGGCGTCGATGACAGGCATCCCACACATGGTCCCGCTTTCTCTGGCCTGGGTGAACAACGCGATCGTCGTGGCGACTCCGACCGACACTCCAACTGTTCGTAACGTCACGGCCTCCGGTCGGGCCCGCGCAACGCTCGACAACGCCGACGATGTCGTCATCGTCGATGCAGACGTGCGCATCGATGACTTCGATCGCGCTCAACCGTCGACGGTCGAGATGTACATCAGCCGGGTTGGCTGGGATCCGCGCAACAACCCGGGCAGCTGGTCGCTCCTCACGCTGAAGCCGAGGAGGGTCCAGTCATGGAACAGCATCGAAGAGATCAGCGGACGAACAATCATGCGCGACGGCGTCTGGACGCACCTCGATCCCTCGAGCCCAGCAGACTGATCAGCGAGCGAAGGAGCAAGACATGTTCGCAGTCATCACGACGGTGAAGGTCAGCGAAGGCTCGGTGGACGAGCTGGCCGGCCTTTTCGACGCTACGAACAGGGAACTCGTCGCCGGCGACGACGACTGGCTTGGGGCATGGTTCACTGCAAACCGGGCCACGAGCGAGGTGACTGTCATTGCCCGATGGCGAGACGCGACTTCGTATGAGGCGCTTCGCGACAGCGGCGAGTTCAAGGCGGTCATGGCGCAGTTCGCCGAGAGGTTCGCCGGCCCGCCCACGGTCTCGATCAATGAGATTCTCGTTCAGATGTGACGAGGACGCCGGACGTCGCCTACCCACGTAGGCGTGGCGCACCTCGCTGGCGAGACATGTTCGGAGCGACGCATAGAGTGCCCCCATGACAGGCGCCGTGCTTCGAGTGAAGGAAGCCATGACCCGGCTCCGCTCGATGGTCGTGATGCTGACGCCGAGCGAGACGGCTCGGCGTCTCCCTCAGGTGATCATCGGCCTCTATCTCTTCGGGGCTGGTATCGCCTTGATGGTTGCGGGCGATCTCGGTCTGGCGCCGTGGGACGTCTTCCACCAAGGGGTTGCCGACCAGACCGGCTGGTCCATCGGTTCTGTGATCATCGGCACGAGCTTTGTCGTGCTGGTCGGTTTCATCGCCCTCGGTGAACGCGTCGGACTCGGCACGATCCTCAACATCTTCATGATCGGATTGGCCGTGGACGGGACGCTCCACTTCCTCGAGACCCCCGAGTCATTCGTCGCCCGGCTGGCGTTGACGCTTGCCGGTCCGGCGCTGATCGCCCTTGCCTCCGCCCTCTACATCGGCGGCGGGCTCGGACCGGGCCCTCGAGACGGACTCATGACCGGACTGGCAAAGCGAGGCATCCGAGTATGGCGAGCGCGCACGGCCATCGAGGTCGCTGTCCTCGTGGTCGGCCTGTTCCTCGGCGGCACGGTCGGCATCGGGACCGTGTGGTTCACCTTCGGGATCGGTCCGATGGTGCACGTGTTGCTTCCGCGCTTCACCCGCTCGGCCTGACCCCGAAGCGCTCAGTCGTCGACGGCAGGCTCGTCGATCGACAGCGCGAGGCCGTCAATGGTTCCGCGAACGCCATTGGGGATCGTCAGAAGCGGAGCGCTGTGCGAAACCTCGACACCAGCCAGGATGGGAAAGTCGGAGCGATTCGTTGCCTGTTCGACCAATGCATGGAGAGTCCCGACATCGCCGCGTGACCAGTTGTCTGTCCGGCCGATCACGAGCCCGGCGATCTCATCGAACACGCCGAGGTTCCGAAGCTGGGCAAGATCCGCGTCGGCCCACGCTGGGTCGTATGGCGCTTCAGGACACTCGATCACCAGAAGGCGTCCGCGCAGGTCTGGCCACCATTGCGTTCCGGCGAGGCGCAGCATGGTCGGCAGACAAGCAGCAAGCAAGGGTCCACTCGCAGTGCCGGTCCGAAGTGAGATCCTCGGCTCTGGCGTTCGGCGAATCATGTTTCGGCCCTTCGGGTCCGCGTCCATACGGCTTTCGCCAGACTGCCAAGGCACTGACCGAAGCTCGCCGGGTGCCGTCGACGAGCAGACCACGCTCTGCCAGTTGTCGACCACCTCGCGGTCGGGTCCGTCTGGTTCGCCGAACTCTGGGATCAGCGCCGGCCCATAGAACGTGACCAATCCTGTCGTTGCGTGAATCGCGTGAAGCAAGGTGGTCGTGTCGGAGTAGCCACAGAAGATCTTGGGGTTGGACCGGATCAGATCAAAGTCCAAATCCTGGACCATCTGAGCACAATGGTCCCCGCCTATGACCGACAGAACCGCACTTATGGACGGATCGGCGAAGGCGGCGTGGAAGTCCGAGACGCGGTCCTTCACGGATGCAGAAACCCAGTCTCTCGTTCCATCAGACCCACCGGCCGCGTGCGGCATCAGAACCGGCTCGAATCCAAGAGCATCGAGCGCCTGCATCGCTCGTTGGGCGCGCTCCGGGAGGTGGTGGATGGCCCCCCACGATGTTGCGACCAGAGCGATTCGATCTCCGGGAGCAAGCTTTCTGGGACGAACGACCTGCACAGACACGTCGTTCAGTTTGGTCGCTACTCGTCAGAATCGTGGACCAGTTCTTGATGCCGCTTCATCGGCGGGGTCGTGGGCTCAGGCCCAGCCGCCGCCCAACATCGAAAAGACGGGCTCCGTCGTTTCCTTGATCTTCTTGCCACCGATTTCCCTCGGAGCATCGACCATGACCGTGACCGTAGTGTCGGTGTCCTTGACCGGCGGAGCCGCAGAGGCCACCGACGGGGCAGCTACGAGGCTGACGAATGCCATCGCCGTGCCGGCGACGGCGAGGACGCCTCTCCGGGCCCACATTGCTCCCTTGATGGTGCTGTTCGAGTTCGACATTGCCCGCTCCTCTGAGTGGATGAAGTACGGATGTCGGTTTCGCCACTGACTCCACGGATGACAGGCGACCAATTTGCGCCATCCGCTTCAACGTCTACTCCGTTGTGATGTGCCCACTTCATCGACCCCAATGGCAGCAAATCTTGAGCGTGAGCGGCTGCTTCGGGTCCTCCGACTCAGGCGGATGGGTGATAGTGCTCTCGACTGCGGCCGACTCAGCCGGCTGAGTCCTCGAGGAGAACCCGAGGCCACGTGTCGGCGAGCCATTGTTCGAAACGGTCGGCGCTCCAGCCTCGCTCCGAGGTGAGCATGACATAGAACTCGGAGCTGCTCGTTGCCCAGATGGCGTCGGCGGCGTCCTCGTGGGAACGATCATCGCGGAGTTGTCCAGTTGTGGCGAGGTCAGCCACGAGGAGGCGCATGTTGGCTGCTCGCCGGTCGCTGATCTCCTGCCATACGGCGGCGGCCTCGGGCTCAGTCGCCGAGGCATCGCGGAGTGCGAGGAACAAGGGTGCCATCCGGGATTGAATTCGGGTGACGGCGCGTGCGTAGATCTCGAGCTTGGTGGGCGCATCGGGCTCGTCGCGCATAGCGCGCACGTAGTCGCGGTCGGAGCCGGCGATGGGGTGGTCGGTGCCGGACAGCGCTTGCTCGACGAGTTCGCGCAGGATGACGGGCTTGCGGCCAATGAGCTCGTAGATGGTGGCGGTGTTGACCTCTGCCAGCTCGGCGACGGCCGCGAGGGTCGTGGCTCGGTACCCGCGTTCGACGATCAGTTCTCGTGCGCTGTCGATGATGCGTTGACGGGTGGCGGCGGACTGGACTCGACGGCTGGTCGTGTCGTATGTCCGCTTGTTGACAGGGTCTGACATGAGGTCTACTTTAATCCGAAGTAGGTTCGTGTCAATTTGAGGAGGCGGTCATGACGTACGCGTTCACCCAAGATGTGCCGATCGATGCTGCGTTCCACGGCCGCATCATGGACGGTCTGGGCGACGAAGCGCCTGCGGGTCTGATCATGCATCTCGCAACCGAGCGGCCCGATGGCGGGCTCCGTTACGTCGATGTGTGGGAGACAGAAGCGGACTGTGACCGGTTCATCGAGGCACGGCTGCATCCCGTCATCGCAGGGCTGCTCGTCGACGTATTCGGCGAGAACCTTCCTCCAGAACCAGATCGTCAGGTTCTGGGCGTCGTTCACCTCTGGAACCCATAGCGTCTCGACGATCGCCGAGCGAGGCGACTCGTCCCATGACAGGGTGCCCGTCAGGGGCCGGTGATCAGCCCATCGAGCAACCGTGCGAGCGGCCATACGCCGGACGAAGTGTTCGACATCACCGTGTACCGGGAGCCGGAGTCTCGATCAGATGCAGAGCGGAATGAAACGCCGGCGTCCATGCCGACGAGCGAGACGATCCGCCCGTCGGGTGAGAGCCAGAATCCAAGACCGTAGGCCGAGTCGGCGCGGGCTTGTCGACGCACCGAAGTCATCTCGGCGACACGGTCGGCGGACACGATCTCTCCTCGAAACAATGAACTCCAGAAGGCGGTGACGTCGTCAAGCGTCACATAGATCCCACCGTCGCCACATCCGATGACCGGCAGATGTAGCACGTTCGTCCGACCATTCTCGAGGTATCCGAGCGCAGTCATGGGTGGCAGGTCGTCGCTCCGAAAGAAACCAGCCTGCGTCATGCCGGCCGGGGTGAGCACCCGTTCGACGACTGCGTCATGAAACGAACCGGTGATCATCTCGATCACCATCGCGAGCATCACATAGCCGCCGTTGTTGTAGGCGAATCGTTCACCGGGTTCGAACACCTGAGGGAGAGCGTCCATGAGGACGACGTAGTCCGTCGGCTGAACCAACATGTGCGGCGCAACGCCGAGCACGTAGTCATCGACGTCGCCAATCGTCTCCTCATCGAGGAAGTCGCCGACGCCGGCCGTGTGACCGAGGAGGTCTTCGATCGTCACCGCGGAGTCGACAAGCGGCAGCATGTCGCCGGTCAACGACCGGAGCGTCGTGTCGAGCGTGAGGTCTCCGGACTCGACAAGGGAGATGATTGTCAGTGCCGTCAGGCCTTTCGTTGCGCTGGCCACGCCGAAGCGGGTCCCAATCTCGATCGGGATCTCGTGGCGCCGATCGGCCGAGCCCCTCGCCAGCTCAACAACATCCTCGCCCATCCGCTCGAGCCGAACGACGCCAGAAAACCCGATCGAGTCGGCGAGCTCGACAACATCTGTCCACACGGGCGAGGAATTGACCATGATCCGATACTTCTACAGGCGGCCCATCTGCGCTCGCCATTTCGACGGAGGGCCCACTTCCGGAAGGGGATCATGGCTTCTATGGTGTGATTCAAGTGGCATCGTTCGACTTCAACCTTCGGGCTGCATTCGCGGGCAGCGGAGCTCTCGGCGCAGCCGTTGAGATGTTGCGCTCGTGCTTCGGTTGGAACGGTTTCGAACCGTCGAGCTCTGAGGGTCTTCTCGCCGAGCTGCAGCGACCTGAGACACAGTTGCTCGTCGAGTGGCACCAAGACGTCCTTCTGTCTTCGCCCCAACCGTTGGCCGGGGATCGACGAATGATTGCAACCGAGAACCAATCAGTCTGGCAAGCAGCCCAGCGAACGGATGGTTCAGTCGAAGTCGGCGTCGCACGCTCGAGCGGGTGGACGGCGTGGGCGAGCATCGACCTCGCTGAGCTGCTGTGTCGGATGTTGGCGATGGAAGCGGTCGTCGGCCACGGTCCAAGCCTGTCGGCCGCTGAACTGCCGACGGGAAAGATTCGATCATTCGAGCTTCTGCCTCCGCTCGAGTTCCCTCAAGGACCCGCTGAGCTGCCAGCAGTCGTTGCAACCGACGACTGGTTCGGCGTGACGCTGGGAACACGGGAGCAGCGGTGGATCTACGCAGCTCCGATCGAAACGGCCCGGCAGAACCTCGTTCCGATTGCTCCACGCGCCGAATGGCACGAGATCCCCTGACGCTCAACCAATCCGTCCGAAACGAATCAGCCTTGGAAGTCGAACCAAGCATCCAGAAGGCAGCATCTGATGGAAATTGTCATCACCGAAACGCCGGAAATCGCAGCGATCCTGGCAGCGGACATATTCGAACATGCCCTCGCAGCGGTCGAGGCCCCGGTTCTCGGCCTCGCAACGGGTAGCACGCCACTTGCGACCTACCGAGAGTTGATCAGGCGCCACGTCGAGTGCGGCCTGAGTTTCGTCAACGCTCGCGCCTTCCTGCTCGATGAATACGTCGGCCTCCCGCGCGACCACCCCGAGGCCTACCGGCGGTTCATCGCACGCGAGTTCACCGATCACATCGACCTCCCCGCGACGGGACTCCACAGTCCCGACGGCGCGGCGGATGCCATCACCCGAGCGGCGAACGACTACGAGCGCGAGATCGTCGACGCCGGCGGTGTCGACGTCCAGATCCTCGGCATCGGCAGCGACGGTCACATCGGCTTCAACGAGCCGTCGTCCAGCCTGGGATCACGAACGCGGCTCACGACCCTCACGAGCAGGACCCGGATCGACAACGCCCGGTTCTTCGACGACGACCTCGATCAGGTTCCGCGCCACTCCTTGACGCAGGGGATCGGAACGATTCTCGAGGCCCGCCACATCGTGCTGCTGGCCTTCGGTGAATCCAAAGCCCGCCCGCTCGCACATGCCGTCGAGGGACCGATCACGGCGATGGTTCCGGCATCTGCGCTGCAGCTGCATCCACACGTCACCGTCCTCGTCGATGAGGCTGCGGCGACGAAGCTGAGCAACGCCGACTACTACCGCGAGACCTTCGAGCACAAGCCTCACTGGCAGACGTTCTGAATCAACGGCCGAGGGCCTAACCCCGGCGAGGCGGGAGCACCTTCATCTCGAAGGTGACGAAGTCTTCCGGATTGCCGACGGGGACCCCGTCGACGACGACGAGGTCGGCCGATGCGTCAACCTTGTATCTTGTGCCGTCTGGCCCTGTGGCCCACCCGTGCACGGCGTTGAAGACATCAACCACGCCCTCAGGATCGATGGCAACATGAGCCCTGAGGATGCCCGTACCGTTTGCGAATGGCTCTGGAGTCGCTCCGGTCTCGAAGTACTCGTCGCACACCTGCTCGATCCATACCGGTGCTCCCTCGACGTCAGTCTCATAGAGGTAGATGGGCTGACTCTTGTCGAAGACTCGAATGTCGACCGAGCCGTTCTTGCGCTCGAAGATGCGAGCAGTCGTCAAACCGGGCTCGCCGTTGAAGGGATCGTCGGGATACTCATCGCAGAACTCCTCGGCTGGCCCACCGACGAGGAGCTGGATGTTCGGGCTCTGGCCGAACGTTCCGTAGAAGTAGCCGACCCCGATTTCTTGGTCGACGTGGCCTTTCGACTCCGCACTCGACGGAGCAGCAAACGTTGCCAGGGCCGCCGCAACAGCGAGTAGTGCCGTCCCGAACTTTCGTCTCTGGCTTCTGTTCCTCATCGTGACGTGTCCCTTCTTCTCGGGCCTGCGATCACGACGGGCGAGTCGTCGTCCATTTTGGGTGGCGCTTCGACCCCTCCGCTCCACGCCTACTCAACGAGCGAGGGTCGCCTATCCCCTCACCGTTCACGGGAATTCTGCGCGACATCCGATCTCTCGAACGTCCGCTTCTGGGTCAAGACTCGCCCGTAGTTCGCTCCGAGCCCTCGTGACCAGGCCCTCGACGGACTTGACCGAGCGATCAAGATGGTCCGCAAGAGCTGGCACAGCGAACCCGTCGATGCAGTGCAGAGTCAGGACGAGGCGATGGTCGACGGTCAGATCGCTGAGGGCCCGTTCGACTCGTAGCCGTTCCACGAGCTCGTCTGTGTCGCCGGCCGTCGCTCCCGCCACGACGAGCCGAAGTTTGTCCTCATATCGCACCTGTCGTCTGAGCACATCACACAGGCGATTCCGAGCCACGGTGATCAGCCACCCGATCGTGATCGAGGCCTGTTCGTCCGTGCTTTGGATCGCCGCAACGAACGTCTCCTGCGTGACGTCCTCGCTCAGGGAATGATCCCGGCATCGCCGATGCACGAGGCGGTACACCTCCTCCACGTGCGCTTCATAGATGTCGGTGAATGAGGACGTGGCCACGGCCACGCCGTTCGTCGCGACTCGGGTGTCGCTTTGGTCCACTGTCCACTTCAACGAACGTCGCACCTGAACTCCCTCGCAGAGTGCGTTCCAACCATCCAATCACGAAATCACGAACGAATGCCGGTGGACAGCGCGAGCCAATCCGGAAGGCGCCCGCCGCGTCGTCCGATGTGCTCGATGGAACAGTCGCTTCCGGTCGAGGAGGGCTTGCCCGCTCACCCGCGTACGGAGTTGGAGAAACCCGTGGGCGACGAGCACGGCCGCGGCCATCGCATCGCCGCGGCCTGGGAAGGCACGGCTGGTGGCGGCACCGGTAGCTCCTCCGGTTTCGATGATCGCGGACTCCCGTCCGATCGACACCATGCCCGCTGATTCCACCCACGTCGCGAACGATCGGATCGCGTCGCACCGAGTGAGATTCTTCGATCCTCGCCGCGGGCGTCGACGGCAGGGCTCGTGACCAAGAAGACGGTGATCCTGGGGAGGGCTGCAGCGGCGACGGTGGGATCGGTTGAGCGCAAATACCAATCGAGGAGCTTGCTCAGCGAGACCCAACGGGTTGAACCAGGTGCCCGAGACGTGATAGGGGTTGACCTTCTACAACGCGCAAGTTCGTCGGCGGTCGGCGGTCTTCACCACTGAGGAATAGAGGAACAAGATGCGTCGACTCAGGTCGGTAATGGCTCTGACGGTTGCAGCGATGGCGGTGAGCATTGTGCCCACTCCGGCATTGGCGAAGCCAGGCCCGGTGTATGAGATCGACTACGACCAGGTGGCAGAAGAGGTCGAAATGGTCGAAGCGGAAACCGGCCAAGAGGTGCTGTCGGGCGAAATCGCTGGAGCGGCGTGGATTGCTCAGATTCCCGACGACTGGAACGGCGATCTGGTGGTGTACGCCCACGGCTATCGCGGTGAGGGCACCGATCTCACTGTGGATGCTCCCCCGGCGTATCAATTCCTTACGGCCTCGGGTTACGCATGGGCGGCCTCCAGCTACCGACGCAATAGCTACGACCCGGGTGTTGGTGTCATCGACACCAAGAATCTGACCCGCCACATGCAGTCGATGTTGCGGGGCGAGGGCGACCTCGACAAGTCGTATCTGATCGGTGTCTCGATGGGCGGTCACGTGACCGCAGCCGCGATCGAGAAGTATCCGAGCCTGTGGGACGGCGCGATGCCAGCCTGCGGCGTGATCGGCGATGTCGAGCTGTTCGATTACTTCCTCGACTACAACGTGGGCGCAGCAGCATTCGCCGGCTTGAGCCCCGACTACTCATACCCCGACCCCAACTGGACTTTGAACACGGTTCCAGAGATCCGCGCAGCACTGTCGACCGAACCGGCCGGCCAATGGGCCGGCGGCTTCCCCCAGATCCTTGGGGCGCCCTCGCCACTGACCCCGGAAGGTCAACAATTCAAGGACTTCGTCGAGATCGGCTCGGGTGGCGATCGTGTCACATTCGACGTCGCCTGGAATTTCTGGCACGGCCTTGCCAATCCCAGCGGCAATTTCTTCTTCGACCTCGGGAATGGCGACGGGACGATTGCCAATCGCTCCGGCACCGTGTCGCAGAACTCCGACATGACGTACCTCGATGAATACGGGTTCGACATTGACGATCAGGTCTTGCGAGTCGATGGTGCCAACCGGGTGCGCAAGTCGCAAGGCACCAAGCCGGCACCAATCATCAACGGCACGCCGTCGATTCCGGTGCTCACTATTCACACGACCGGCGACCTATTCGTCCCGATCGAGATGGAGCAGCTGTACGCGCGAGAAGTCATCGGAAATGGACTCGGTGATCTCTTGGTCCAGCGGGCGATCCGCGATGTCGGCCACTGCACCTTCACTGGCGAAGAACTCGTGCAGTCCTACACAGATCTGTTCTCGTGGGTTGAAACCGGTGTCAAACCTGCGGGCGAGGACTTGATCGGCGACATCTCGTCACCGACCCTCGGTTGTGACTTCACAACGGGTGCAGGCGGCAGCGGGCTTCGGGGCTTTCTCGAGACATGCCCGCTCGGCTGATCGGCCAGCCCACCGGCCCCGTTGGGGGCCGAACTCAGACGTGGCGATTCACCAGGACGGATAGTCTTGGATCTTGAGACGGCTCAGGATCCGGTGAACCGGGCGGACCACCACAACGAGGGATTGCCGACTGGGCCGTTGAGTTGACGCCAGCCATCGGCGCCGCTGAGGGCTCGGCCGTGTGGCGCGATGAAGAGGTGGACTTCAGCGTCCTGGGAGTCGGCGAGCGGCGCCCCGAACAGCGGTTCCTGACCGAGCCTGATATTGCCCACGAACTGCAGCCGGTCCCCGTCGGCGATGCGCCCGTCGAGTTGATACATGCCGCCCTGGGCGGGAACGTCGGCGCCCACGTCGTCTGCATCGCACTGCCCATCTGTGCACAACGACCCGGCATTGAACGTGGCCAGCCAGAGCGTGAAGACCTCCGGGGCGTCGCGGGCGCCCGGGCTGACCGACGGCTGGGAACCCGCCCAAGGCGGAACCATGTCGGCCGTCGGGTAGGCGTAGCTGCCTGGCTCCGGGACGGGTACGTCGAGTTCGGCGTACAACCCGTCTGACCGACGCGTCAGTCGCGCTCCGTCGGAAGCGAGCATGGCGCCTTCTCCCCCTTGGCCGACGACGTCGGCGGTCTGCGCCTCGTCGCTGGGTTCGGACAGCGTCAACGAAATGACCACCGCCGCAGCGATACCGACTACTAGTGCGCCGACGGCAGCCCACCGTCCTCTGCTCCGGCGCGGCTCGGGATCCATCGGCTCCGGAGTCGGGCCCCGCGTCGTCTGCGTGCCGACCGTGGTTGTCGTATTGGTTGTTCTCTTCGTCATGACGGGCTCACAATCAGTGGGAATGAATACGCGGAATCCAGGCTCGGGACGCCAAGTACACAGTTGATGGCCAACGGCGACTCTGACACGACCGCCGCCGCCGCCGTTCGCCCACCGAGCTGCGCCGTTGTGAGGGCTTGGATGCGCCCGAGCGACTCTGCGGGTCCAGCAGCGGAACGGACTTCCTCGTCGAGGTCTGCGACCGTGGTACCAACGGCGATCGCGCTCAGAACGAGTCCGGCGATATCAGAACCCTCATTGATGAGATGAATTTCCACGACGCTGTCGCGCGCAACGGGGAGAACCTCGCCAATGTCGCCGTTGGCCATCGCGACGCCGGCAATCGTGATGCGGTCGACCGCGCAGGCCCCATCCGCCTGGCTGAGTTCGATGCGCACATCGGCCGGTCTCTGCCAGGCCGGGGGCCGCACTGCATGGGCCGACACGGTGATGTGTCCGGACTCGAGGTCGCCCTCGAGGTTCGTGAGGAGTCCGTCGATCGCTGCGAGCTGGCCACCGGAGCGAGACAGCCCAACGCCCTCGTCGGCAAGACCGAGCAGGGTGTCTCCCGCCGGAAGGTCACCGTCGAGGAAGCCGTCGATCGCCAACTCGACAGCGGTATCGAAGCGCTTGATCGTAGAGCTGAGCACCACGCCGCGGTCGCCGGCCGGGAGCGTCAGGTACTCATCGGCATCCGATCCGATCGTCCAGACCTGATCGTCCGTGCCGGACCATTCGACGGCTGCCTTGATCACACCGGTCCCCGCGAAGCCGGCGTCGTGGAAGATGATGTCAACGCCGTCGGCATACATAGAGCGGGCCAGGTCGTATGCGAGGTCGTCGCTCATCTCGGCCTTGACCCCTGGGTCCACGACTGGACCGAGGAACATCGACAGGACTTCGATATCGGGGTTGATCCAGATGGCGCCCCGCTCGAACCCATTGCGGGATCGCTCGCTTCGGAACGTCTGGTAGCCGGCGATGAACCCGACCTTGTCCGTTCGGGTGGAAAGAGCTGCGGCTGCGCCGGCCAGGAAGGCACTGTCCTCGACTTCGAAGTGCATCTCCGAGACGTTCGGCTGGTCGAGGTGCACGGCCGCCGGATCGACCGCGACCCAGTGCACATCGGGGTAGTCCCGAGCGATTGAGTCGACCTCGAGGTCGAACTCGCTGGTGACAACGATCAGATCAGTGCCCGCCTCGGCCAGGCGCCGCAGGTCTTCCTCGGCGTCGACGAGCGGCTCGACGAGGTCCACCTCCACATCGCGCGCTCGCTCCGCGTCACCGACGCCGGCAATCATCATGTCGCTGATCCCGAGGTCGCCGGCGGCGCCATGAACTACGGCGATCGCCGGTGCCGCTGAGCCGTTGAGAAGCAGCAACGAAGCGACAAGTCCCGCGACCACCGACAACGCCATGGCCGCGAGGCCCCACAGTCGACGCTTTGCCGTCCGGTCGAGCTTGACCTCCCTGGCGAGACGATCCTGTTCGGCAAGCAGCTCGGACTCGCGAGCGAGAATCGACTCTTGGAGGAACCTCTCCTCGGCGCTGTTCAGCCGCAGGGTGCTCAGAGCAGCCCATTCCTCGTAGTCGGTGAGCCGCTGCCCGGACAGCAGGTAGTCGCCCTGGCCGCCCGATGCCTCCCACTCCCTCAACGCGATGTCGAGTCGAGCGTGGGCCAGGACGTCTTTCTGGCCAGCGTCGATCCAGCGACGTAGGCGGGGCCACTGTTGGAGGAGTGCTTCGTGGGCGAGCTCGACTGCCGGGGAACCGGAAACCGGATCGCGGTCCAGGGTCAGCAGCCGATGGGAGGCGAAGCGTTCGACGACAGTTTGCAGCGGCACAAGGTCGGAAGAGATGGTCGTCATTTCCCCGGCAGACACACGCCGCCGGCCCCATGCCCCGTGCTCCGCAGTCGTGACCAATCGGAGGAACAGCTGCTTGACGGCGTCACGCTCATCGACGTCAAGTGCGAGGAACAGGTCCTCGGCTCGACGGGCGATCGCCCCTGTGACACCTCCCATTTCCTCGTAGGCATCAAGCGTCAGAATCGCGCCCTCGCGCCGGTCGAACAGCTCCGTCAGGGTGTACTGAAACAACGGAAGGCCGCCCGCCTGTCCAGCGACGTCGCTGAGCAGTTGCACCAACAACGGCCGCTCGAGTGTCGTGCCAGCATCAGCAGCAGGTCGCTCGGCTGCCAACTCGAGCTCCTCCGGCGTCAGCGGCACGACGTTGGCGATCCCGTCGGCGAGCATCTGGGCGAACGTCGGGTACTCCAACGGGTGACCGTAGAAGTCGGCCCGCAGGCCAAGGGCAACAACCACGCGACCAGACGGGTCATCGAGCACCACCTCGAGATTCCGGATGAAACGATTGCGCTCGAGTTGTGGGGTGCCGAGCGTGAAAAGCTCCTCGAACTGATCGATCACGAGCAGCAGCCGCTGTGAGCCGGCGAGCAGCCGCATCGACGCCCGGAGAAGGCCGTCCTCGGGGTCGCCGAGCAGGTCGCCGAGGTCGTCCGGCGGATCGGGTGCTGCCCCGGCAAGCGCAGCCTCAGTTTCGCGAAACGGGCGGGAGCCGGGGACCATCTTCGCGATCAGCCAGTCGTGAGATTCACCCGCGTGACCCCGACGGACCGCGGGGACGAGACCGGCATGAAGAACGCTCGACTTCCCCGATCCGCTTGCTCCGACCAGCGCCAAAAGTCGGTGCCCTGCAGCGATCCGACACACGAGATCCTCAACGAGGCGGTCGCGCCCGAAGAATCTGTCCAAATCGCCCTCGGTGAACGCGTGCAGACCGATGAACGGGTTCACCTCGTTGACCAGCCCTTGCCCGTCGCTCAAGGGCGCAGCCATTCGGCGGTCGTGGAGGAGGACCTGTTCCTCGATCCGCCGAAGCTCCGGTGAGGGCTCGATGCCCAGTTCCTCGCCGATGGCCTTGCGGTGGCGTTCCATGGTGCGCAGCGCGTCCGCCGGTCGGCCCGACCGGTACAGGGCGATCATTTGCTGGCCCACGAATCGCTCACGATGCGGATGCTCGATCACGAGCTGGTCGAGCTCACCAACCGCCGTGCGATGATTTCCCCCGCGAATGTCGGCTTCGATGCGATCCTCGAGTGCCGTCAAACGCAGGTCTTCGAGTCGAGCCACATCGAACTGGGCGAAGTCGTCGTAGGCGAAGTCTTCGAGCGCCTCACCCCGCCACAGGTCCAGCGCCGAGCGGAGAACGTCCGCCGCCGCGGCCGGATCCTCTCGCAGGAGATCGCTCCCTTGCTGTGCCAGCTCCTCGAATCGATGGGCGTCGATCTCGTCTGGGCCGACGACGAGGGAGTAGCCGTGGTCGTGAGTGACCAGCACCGAGCTCTTGCGGTCTCCCTCGCGATCGGGGTCAAGGATCGACCGCAGACGCGAGATGTAGACCCAGAGGGTCGCTTCCTTGCCCGCCGGGTCGCGGGGCCAGAGGCCCTCGAGGATCCGCTCGGTCGCGACGACCCGATTCGCTTGGAGGAGTAAATTCGCGAGCAAAGCCCGCTGCTGAGGTGTGCCGATGTCAATCGCTTCACCGTCGTCGAGCACCTCGAGCGGCCCGAGGATCCGATAATCCATTGTGCCCCCCTGTCGGAGACGACCCTGACGTTTGACCCCACGTGACACCTTCGACCTTAACGGCTACTGAATTGGCGTGCCGTAGGCGCCCGTTGATGCCGCCGTGCGCTTCTCTCGCAAGCCGGCTGCGTGTTCAACAAGCCGTTAGGGGGACGTTCAGGTCCGCTCGCAATGGTTGCCGCCAAAGGGCTCAATCGACATGAACGAGCCTCGGAGGGGCGCCAACCGTGGTGCCGACAACAAGAGAAAAGGGACCAATCATGAGACGATTCATCGTCGCAATTGCATGTGCCGTGGCGCTCCTGTTCGCAGGTTTGTCAACGGCATCAGCACAAGCACCGGAGAGGGTCGATGTGTGGGATCAAGGTGGCTTGGAGGTGTACGCACCGGATGGCGCCCGGCTGGTTCGCCAGACCAACGGCCTCGCGGCGTCCGTCAAGATGCCGACCCCGGTGTCCGGCGAATACCTCTACCCCGACGGAACCGAACCCGGCCATCCAGAGATCTTCACCCTCTGGATGTTCGTGTTCAACTACCCGGAGAACTGCTCGGGGCCCTGTGGACCGGATGACATGACCAATCCGGCCGTGGAGTTCGGTGCCTACAACGTGGCAGGCCATGTCAACGCCGGCCAGTCGCTGAACCTGAGCGGGCGAATCGGCGTCGGTGAGACGGCGGGCGCTCCGCCCGGAATCATGCCGCACGACCTGGCGAATCCGGCCGGTGCCGAGATCCACCTTGCGGTGACATCGCATGGAGCTCTCGACCCGGCCACGCTGCCGACCGAATTCCGCACGCCGACCGGCAACGGCGGATGCGGATGCTGGTGGGTCGCAATCTTTGACTGATCCGCCCTTGGTGCCGGTCGGGCGCTCCGGCCGGCACCCTGGCGCAACCTCGTTGCCCACGTCACTGCTCCCCCACCGCTGTCAGCCAAACGAGACGATGTCGGCAACCACAGACTCGGCCCACTCGAGCCCGTCTTCGTCTTCGACACCGAATGCGTCTCGCACCATCACCGTCGCCAGGAACAGCGATCCGTTCGGGTGACGGACTTCCCAAATGATGCGGGACGCCGACTCTTCGAAACCCTCGATCACCACTCCGAACGCGTCGTCGCCCCACAGAGCAACATTGGGCTCGCCCGTCGCCGAGATTGCGGCGTCGGCGTCGACCTCGACGAACCACCGAGTTGCCTCGATACCGCCGATGGTCGTCGGCGTTTCGTCAAGCACATTGACGGGCATCTCGACCAGCCACGGTCCAAGTGCATCTGGTGCCGGGATCACGGAACCACCGATATCGCTTGGGTCGGCGACTTCCTCCACGGCCCAGACCTCGAGGGTCGCGGAGTCATCGTCGTTGGTGAACCAGATGAAGTCGTCCCCCGCGATCACCAACAGCGATTCGGGATGATCGAGCGTGAACGGTGCCGGGAACCAGTCGAACCGAGCCGGACCAGACGGCAACTCGGCGAACCCTGCCATCGGGCCGCCAGTCGGGCCGGCTGTTGGATCAACGCCGGCCTGGATCTCGCCGCCCCCTGCTGAATCTTCCGGGAGCTGGAATTCGAAGTCGGCCTCACCCCCGCAGTTGAGGATCGAGTCGGTGATCAACAATCCGGCAGCGAAGATTTCTTGCAAGGGGAAGCAAGCAGCCAGCCGCTCGTCCTCGGCCGATATCTTCTCCGCCAACGCCAAGCCGTACGGATGGTCCAACACAGCGGCCGGCCCTCCGCCGTCGATCAGTTCTTGGATGCCGTCGATGTCGGCTTCGGCTGCGTCACACAGTGCAAGCGTGGCCGCTGTGTAGTTGGCCCTGGCATCGAGATACCCGCTGTAGACCGCATCTTCGAAATCACTTCCGTAGGCGGCAGGCATGGCAGCGTCATGGATCTCGAGGAGATCAGCTTCGGCTCGACACGTCCCGGCGGTCCACTCGACCTCCCGCGACGGATCGAACTCGGCGAAGCGCTCCGCAAACGTCGGCTGCCAATCGGCCGCCTCCGCGTCCACCGCTTCCATCACGCTCATCGCCCATTCCTCGACAGTCCCATCGACCCCATCGGCAGAGCCTTCTTCGGCGGACGCGGTCGTCGGCGTATCCGGAACGAAGTCGGCCGATCCCTCACTGCTCGCGCAGCTCGCCGTCATCAGCGAGATCGCCACCAACAGCCCAGTGCTTCGTCCGTTCAACATCATTTCTCCCTCGATCGACTTCACACCCTTCATCGCCTCACCCCGGCAACAGCGGCTGGTGTGTGCAATCTTTCTTGAAAGATCAACTCGAAACCGGCTGCTCGAGACCCCTCGGAGCGATGACTACGTTGATGAGCTCACACGACGACATCGACGTGACCGAGTGGATCCACTCGGCGACAAGCTCATTCGACGCTGTCTATCGCGCCAACGTGCGCGGGGTCTACAGCTTTGCAAAGGCCCGCCTCGGGCCGACCGACGCCGAAGACGTCGTGGCCGAGGTGTTCCACGCTGCGGTGGTGGCATTTCGATCTGGCCGAGACGAGATGGTCACGCCGGCCTGGTTGATGGCGGTGACCCGGAACAAGGTGATCGACCGTTGGCGCAAGGCCGAACGCCGAATGGCCAAGGCGCATCTCCTACGACCGCCGACCTTCGCAACGTTGCCACCGCA
>RCMY010000787.1_pt1 | contig 30224 bp, 25 predicted proteins | sample 2041341 | NCBI WGS metagenome assembly RCMY01 (sample SAMN09708234, study PRJNA481090) | Marine sediment metagenome, whole genome shotgun sequencing project. | reverse complement strand
ATTTTAACGCAGATTTTCAATTCATAACAACCAAAAATGGCAGATAATAAACCTGTGAATACTCAACCTGGGTCTGATGAGATTGATTTGGGGCAGTTGTTTCGGATGATTGGTCGGGGGTTTGACCGTGTTTTCAAGGCTTTTTTACGGTTATTTCTATATTTAAAACGAAAGGCCCTATGGCTTATCGGAGCGGTTATCATCGGTTTGGCGATTGGGCTTTTCCTTAATTTATCGGTCGATAAACGATTGAAAACGGAAGTCATTGTAAAGCCGAATTTCGAGAGTAAAGATTATTTGTACGATATCATCGAAGAGATACAGGCCAACATTGTCGCCAGAGATACGCAATTTTTGTCCAAATTAGGGGTCGATATTGCCGAAGTGAAGGGCTTTAGGGTAAGTATAGAACCTCTTGAAAAGAAGAAGAAAGATGAGAACAACAACGAAGAACAGAATACATACTTAGAGATTTTACAAAATTTTCAAGACCAAGAATTTATTTCAGAGGTCATAAGATCTGAAATTTTAGATAAAACAGTGCTGACTCACAGAATCACCTTCGAACATAAAAATCCTTTTAACGGACAACAGGTGGTAGGTAAGATTATGGATTATGTTAATGCCAACCCTTATTTTATAGAGATGCGTAATGTGTATGAAAAAAACGCAGCGGATAGAATTGACAGAAACAATGAGCTCATAGCACAAATCGACAAACTGATACAAAATTATACCCAAAAATTGGGGCAGACGAATTCCGGAGGCGCCAGACAGGAGGGTGCGCTGCTGTTAAATGCTGAGGAACCTCTCGATATACCCACCCTGCTGAGTTTGAAAAACGGGTTGGTCAAACAGATAGGTGATAAACAGATAGAGCTGGTCCAGCAAAAGGACCCGGTAAACATTATCAATTTTGGAAAGACGCAGGAGGTAAAAAATCAATTTTTGAACAAGAGCTTGTTTTTATCGCCATTAATTGTCATCGGCTTATTTTTTCTATGGGGGTTACTGAAATATTTGAATAGAAAAGCATCCGATCTTCAAGCTTGACGATTTACATAAAATATTCTTAAATTGCCCACAACGGATTACATATTGAAATAAACTTTTGAACATATGAAAATTTTAATCACAGGAGGGGCTGGATTTATAGGGTCTCACGTTGTCCGCGAATTCGTGAATAAATATCCCGGATATCATATCTTTAACTTGGATGCGCTAACGTATGCAGGGAATCTTGAAAACCTTAAAGATGTTGAAAAGACATCGAACTATACTTTTATTAAAGGCAACATTGTGGATGCAGATTTCATTAACAAGATTTTTGTAAAACACCGATTCGACGCGGTACTGCATCTTGCCGCTGAATCGCATGTAGATCGATCTATTGCTGATCCCATGGCCTTCGTTCACACCAATATTCTGGGCACGGTCAATTTACTCAACGCCGCACGGGAATCTTGGAAGGAAAATTACAAGAATAAACGCTTTTATCATGTAAGCACCGATGAGGTCTACGGTTCTTTAGGCGCAGAGGGTCTATTTACCGAAACTACTGCCTACGACCCCAACTCGCCCTACTCAGCATCGAAAGCGAGTTCCGATCATTTTGTAAGGGCTTATGGAGAAACCTACGGATTCCCGTATATAATTACAAATTGTTCCAATAATTACGGCCCCAACCAGTTCCCCGAAAAACTGATTCCTCTCTTCATTCACAATATCATTGAAAAGAAGCCCCTACCGGTTTATGGTGATGGAAAATACACTCGCGATTGGTTGTTTGTCAAGGATCATGCTACCGCGATTGATTTGGTATTCCATAAGGGCGAAAACCATGAGACCTATAACATCGGTGGTTTCAATGAATGGCAGAACATCGACTTGGTCAAACTACTTTGCCGATTGATGGATCAAAAATTGGACAGGCCTGAACGCAGTTCCGAAAAATTGATAACCTATGTGAAAGATCGACCAGGCCATGATTTGCGTTATGCCATCGATGCCGATAAAATCAATAAAGAATTGAGGTGGGAACCATCGGTCACTTTCGAACAAGGATTGGCGCGCACCATAGATTGGTATTTGAGTAATGAAGAATGGTTAAAAAATGTGACCTCAGGGGATTACCAATCGTATTATAAGAAGATGTACAGCTAATCGGTAAGCAGCTGGCTAAAGCAATTGAAGGGTTCCAAAAAGGAACAATAATTAAGACTAACCAGTGAAATATACATCATCTTTTCAGCACAACTTTTTTCCATGAACCCCGTAAAATATCTTTAGGTCATTAATAGCTCTTTAAAAACCAAACAATGAAAGGAATAATACTAGCAGGTGGTTCGGGAACACGTTTACATCCTTTGACATTATCGGTGAGTAAGCAATTAATGCCTATCTATGACAAACCGATGATCTACTATCCATTATCTACATTAATGTATGCGGGTATTCGGGAAATTCTTATAATTTCAACGCCTAAGGATTTGCCATTGTTCGAAGATTTATTGGGCGATGGTAAAAAATATGGCTGCAGTTTTTCCTATGCCGTGCAGGAGGCGCCCAATGGACTTGCCGAGGCGTTTATAATAGGTGCCGATTTTGTAGGAAGTGACAAGGTTGCTTTGATTTTGGGGGACAACATTTTCTACGGATCAGGTTTAGCTAAACTATTACAGTCGAATAACGACCCCGACGGAGGTATTATCTATGCCTATCGCGTACAAGATCCGGAACGCTATGGGGTGGTTGAATTTGATGAAGACGGAAAAGCCATAAGCATAGAAGAAAAGCCTAAAGAACCCAAATCGAACTTTGCAGTACCGGGCATTTATTTTTACGACAACAATGTAATTGATATCGCAAAAAATATTCCACCAAGTCATAGGGGCGAACTAGAAATAACCGATGTTAACAAAGTGTATCTCGAGCGCGGAAAATTGAGCGTTAGCATTTTGGATCGTGGTACGGCGTGGTTAGATACGGGTACCTTTCAATCCCTCATGCAGGCCTCACAGTTCGTTGAGGTTATCGAAGAACGCCAAGGACTTAAAATAGGAGCTATCGAAGCGGCGGCCTATGAAATGGGCTTTATCGATAAGGCACAGTTCAAGAGTCTTGCGGAACCGTTAATGAAAAGTGGTTACGGTAAAAACCTACTGGGAATTTTGAGGAGGCATCAATGAAAATAACCGAAACCGAGATAAAAGGATGTTTTATAATTGAACCAGCGGTCTTTACCGATGAACGCGGTTATTTTATGGAGTCGTTCAACAAACAGCGATTCAACGAAGCCATAGGTTGGGAAGTGAATTTTGTACAAGATAATCAGTCCTTTTCATCCAAAGGTGTCGTACGGGCGCTACACTACCAGATTGGGGAACATGCCCAGGCAAAATTGGTAAGAGTGCTCAGTGGCAGCGTTTTGGATGTGGCCGTTGATTTACGTGAAAACTCACCGACCTTCGGCCAGCATGTATCGGTCGAATTGAGCTATGAAAACAGAAAACAACTTTTTATACCGAGAGGTTTTGCACATGGATTCATTGTGCTGAGTGAGACCGCGGAGTTTTTCTACAAATGCGACAACTACTATAAGAAAGAATCCGAGGGGGGTATCCTTTATAATGACCCTAAGTTGAACATTGACTGGAAACTATCGCCTGATAAAATTATGGTTTCAGAAAAAGATGTAGTTTTGCCAACGCTTGACAAGGCAAAGTTATGAAACAGATATTGGTAACGGGGGGCAAGGGGCAACTTGCCCAGTGCATAAAAAAACAAGCCGAGGATCTGAAGGAGTATCGGTTCACCTATGTCGATGTTGATGAATTGGATATCACCAAGAAAGCGGAGGTAGACCGTTTTTTCGATGAAAACACCCCCGACTGGTGTATCAACTGTGCGGCATATACGGCCGTTGACAAGGCCGAAACGCAACAGGATATGGCAAAACAGGTCAATACTAAAGGAGCCCAATATCTGGCCGAATCTGCTAAAAAACACAGCACAAGGTTCATTCAAATATCTACGGATTTTGTCTTTAACGGAAAGCAAGGTATGCCGTATACGGAAGGGGATAAGGTCGCGCCATTAAGTGTATACGGAAGTACAAAACTAGAAGGCGAGCATGTGGTCGCGAAAGTACAGCCGCAACATTTTATCGTCAGAACTTCGTGGTTGTATTCTGAATACGGGCATAATTTTTTAAAGACCATGTTGCGGTTGGCCGGTGAAAGAGAAGAAGTGAACGTGGTCTGCGACCAAATCGGCACACCCACTTATGCCGGTGATTTGGCCGGAGTCATCCTCAAGTTGATCACATCGGGATCCGATGTTTACGGGACGTATCATTTCAGCAATGAAGGGGTGGCTAGTTGGTACGACTTTGCTCAAGCTATTTTTAATGAAAGCGGAACGAAGATAAAGGTATCACCCATAAAATCGGAAGATTACCCTCTGCCAGCAAGGCGACCTTCCTATAGCGTTATGGATAAGTCTAAGATTAAAAAGGAGTTGGCCATCGAGATTCCACATTGGAGAGATAGTCTCAAATATTGTTTACAAAAGGTAATTGGTTAAAATTTGGAAATTATGAGTAAAGTTTATGTAGGAATGAGTGCGGACCTTATACATCCGGGACATTTGAACATCTTAAATGAGGCTGCTAAATTAGGAGAAGTGACCGTCGGCCTGCTTACCGACAAGGCGATTGCCAGCTACAAACGATTGCCCTATCTTGAATATGAACAACGAAAGATTGTTCTTGAAAATCTAAAGGCGGTAAAAGAAGTGATTCCTCAGGAAACACTTGACTACCGACCCAATCTGAACAGGGTAAAACCTAATTTTGTAGTACATGGAGACGACTGGAAAGAAGGTGTACAAAGAGAGACTAGGCAACAGGTAGTAGATACCCTGAAGGAATGGGGAGGAAAATTGGTCGAAGTGCCTTATACCAAAGGAATTTCCAGCACAAAACTTAATAACGCACTAAAGGAAATTGGCACTACACCCGATATCAGAAGGGCAAGGCTTAGAAGGCTTATTGAATCAAAGAGCATCGTAAGGGTCATCGAGGCACACAACGGACTTACTGGATTGATAGTAGAGAAAATTAACGTTGAAGTAGACGGACAACTTAGGGAATTCGATGCTATGTGGGCAAGCAGTCTCACGGATTCAACTTCCATGGGGAAACCCGATATAGAGGCTGTCGATATTACTTCTAGGGCCAACAATATCACTAATCTTGTCGAGGTTACCACCAAGCCTATTATTTTTGATGGAGATACGGGAGGGAAAATAGAGCACTTTGTTTTTACGGTTAGAACATTGGAAAGATTGGGTGTATCCGCCGTTATCATCGAGGACAAGGTGGGTTTAAAGAAAAATTCACTGTTCGGCACCGATGTGCAGCAACATCAAGATAGTATCGAAAACTTTTCAAAAAAGATTCAGGCCGGCAGAGAGGCCAGGATCACCAGTGATTTTATGGTAGTCGCCCGTATCGAAAGCCTTATTCTCAAAGCCGGAATGGAGGATGCGCTAAAACGTGCGAAAGCCTATATCGAGGCCGGGGCAGATGCAATTATGATTCATTCCAAAGAGAAATCGCCTGATGAGATTCTGGAATTCTGTCGTAAATTTGGCGAATTTGAGAGAAAGGTGCCGCTGATTGCCGTGCCTTCTAGTTATAACACCATATATGAGGACGAATTGGCCGAAGCGGGGGTAAACATTGTTATATATGCGAATCAATTGCTAAGAAGTGCTTATCCGGCTATGTTGGACACTGCCAAATCTATACTGACTCATAAACGCTCGTATGAAGCCAATGGCAATTGCATGTCCATCAAAGAGATTTTAGAGCTGATTCCCGGAACCAAATAATTCATTAAAACGTGATCGATACTTCAAAATTTTATAAGGCACTGACCTCGAAAGGAGTAGATTTTTTCACAGGGGTTCCCGACTCCTTGCTTAAGGATATCTGTGCCTACATTTCGGATAATGTCCCGGAAGAACGCCATATCATAGCTGCGAACGAGGGAGCCTCCGTGGGTTTGGCCGTTGGCAGTTATCTCGCAAGCGGAAAATTACCTTTGGTATATATGCAAAACTCGGGATTTGGAAATACGGTCAACCCCCTGTTATCCATAGCTGACGACGACGTTTATGGAATTCCTATGCTGCTCTTGATCGGGTGGCGAGGCGAACCCGGGGTAAAGGACGAGCCCCAGCACGTGAAACAAGGCAAGGTCAGCGAAGAATTATTGAAGGCCATGCAAACTCCATATCAGGTGTTGGATGCGGACAGCAATATCGAAACTGTTTTGGAGGAGGCTATCAACGCTGCAACTTCAGCTATGAAACCTTATGCCTTATTGGTTAGAAAAGGGACTTTTGAAAAATATAAACTGAAAAAGGATAAATTGTCCTCCTTTCCGTTGAATAGGGAAGGGGCGGTCCGTTTGATTATAGATAAACTGCAGGATAACGATATAGTGGTCTCCACCACGGGAAAAACGTCCAGAGAAGTTTTTGAGCATCGAGTAGCCTTGGGACAGACCCATGAAAAAGATTTTTTAACGGTGGGCGCCATGGGCCACACAGCTTCTATCGCTATGGGAATCGCTTTGGAAAAACCTGATAGAAAAGTATTTTGTCTAGATGGTGACGGTTCCGTATTGATGCATATGGGCACGTTGGCCATTAATGGACATATGGGTCACTTAGAGAATTTTAAACACATTGTAATCAATAACGGCGCACATGATTCTGTGGGAGGCCAACCTACGCTAGGTTTTGACATAGATTTTCCCAAAGTTGCGGATGCCTGTGGATATACGATGGTTCATACCGCCTCGGAAGTAGAGGAAATCAAGGAAAAGTTAAACGCCATTATGGGCCACAAAGGGAGGGCGTTTTTAGAGATAAAGGTAAACAAAGGCGCAAGGGAAGATTTGGGAAGACCTACAAAGACCCCCAAAGAGAACAAGGCGGCATTTCAACAGTTTCTTAAATGACCCAAAAGCCTATCGAAAACATATCAAGTAAGGATTTGAAAAATCTTGTTGAGCAATATGGAGCCAACAAGATTTTTCTTGTAACTGGCAAAGGTTCCTACCAAAATTCAGGAGCACAGGATTTTGTCGAACGTGCCCTGGAATCTACAGCCTATGTCCGTTTTTTTGAATTCGAGCAAAACCCAAAATATGAAGATGTAGTTCTTGGAACCGAACTTTTTCGGGAATCGCAGTGTGACATAATCATTGCCATTGGTGGTGGAAGCGTAATCGACATGGCAAAACTGATCAACATATTTGTCGCCAACAGCGAAGTCGACGGTTTGGATATTGTTAAAAATTCCGCGCACATCTCCCAGAAAGGAAAACCATTGATAGCTATCCCCACAACCGCTGGAACAGGGAGTGAGGCAACCCATTTCGCCGTGGTTTATCACAACAAAAACAAATACTCGGTAGCCCACGAGTATTTGCTTCCTGAAGTTGCAGTTCTCAACCATCAATTTACGCAGAGCCAATCTGCATATCTAACCGCGTGTGCGGGGATGGATGCACTTTCACAGGCTATCGAATCTTACTGGAGTGTTGGGAGTACCAAAGTATCTGAAAATTATGCCGAAAAGGCCATACGATTACTCTTGTCAAATTTGGAAAAATCGGTAAATACACCTGACACCAAAAGCCGCGAAAGTACAATGAAAGCAGCTTATTTGGCAGGTAAAGCTATCAATATTACCAAAACCACCGCGGCCCATGCGGTGTCGTATGCCTTTACAACCTACTACGGTATTCCCCATGGCCATGCGGTATTTTTGACCTTACCGGAGTTTTTTGAATATAACTATGGTGTTTCAATCGCGGACCTGAACGACCCTCGGGGAGTTGAACATATCCAAAGAAATCTCGACGACCTTTGCCAAATGTTCGGAGTAGCATCGGTCCGGAATGGGAAATGCTTTTTAAAAAACCTTGCCCGGGACATAGGAGTGGAACTATCGCTTGATCAGTTGAAGATTGCCGATTATGAAGCTAGAATAGCCGATAACGTAAATATGGAACGTTTGGGCAACAATCCCAGAAAAATATCCAAAGAGGGCCTTATCAACTTGTTGAAAACTAAATCGAACTGATGACGGTTCTGTTCAATTACCTAAGCTATCTTCTTTTTATACCGTTTTGGTGGCTGCAACTCTTAATTCCTAGAAAAAGGAGTATCTGGATTTTCGGGGCTTGGAACGGACACCGGTTTTCCGATAACAGCAAATACCTGTATGAGTACGTAAAGGAAAACCATCCTGAAATCACACCTATTTGGCTCACTAGAGACCCTGCAATTAAAGTCAAACTAAATCAGATAGGAGAAAAGGCATATCTAATCCAAAGTTTAAAAGGCATCTATTACAGCCTATTGGCAAAAAACGTGATTGTTAGTTCTGGGAAAAGGGATGTCAATTATCTATTTGTGAACGGAGCCAATTGGACACAGCTGTGGCATGGCAATCCGATGAAAAAAATCGGATTGGATGATAAATTTTCCATTGTTCATAGCTTTTTTCACAGGAAGATAGTTCCTATGCTGTTTCCCTTTATAGATAATTTTAACTTTGACTACGTTGTTTCCAATTCCGAAGCATTTAGCGCTAAGATGGCATCGGCGTTCAATATACCGCTAAATAGGATTTTGGAAACCGGATGTCCGAGAAACGATGTTTTTTACCAAACTGAAACCGATAAGTTCAACGATGGGTTGCGGACAAAGTTCAACGGCTGTAAGCTGATATATTATTTGCCAACCTTTAGAAGCCATGACGGGGCGAAAAGCTTGTTTACCTTAGATGACTACAAAAGGAATGTATTGGAAGCATTTTTGGATAGGGAGAATATGGTTTTTGTAAGCAAAGGACACTATGTTGATAACCAGCTGGATAGCAATACAGAAAACCGTGATAGTCGACTGATTAATCTATCCGATGAGAAGGTCGGGGACATCAATTTTATGCTTAAAGATGCCGATTTGTTGATAACCGATTATTCGGGAGCCTATTTCGATTTTCTCTTGACCGAAAAGCCTATCGTTTTCGCAGCATTTGATTTAGAAGAGTATTTGTCAGGTTCACGAGAAATGTATTTTGACTATGAAGATGTGGTTGCAGGCCCTATCGCCAAGAATTGGGCCGAACTTTACGAGGCGTTGAAATCCATTTGGAACGACCAGCAATATAAAGAACTGGTCAAGGTAAAGAACCGGATATTCAACAAATACCACGATGACCAAAATTCAAAGCGAGCATTTGGGGCAATCTCCAAGTTATAGATTCTACAAAATACCGCTCCGCAAAGTCCACCGTCTTTGAGACGCAGTCCCTCAATTTGTGCTTAAAGACCTTTCCAAGACAAAACTTTCTTACTTTAGAACCTTAGCAAAAGAAGTCTATTTTAGTCCCTTAGAGCCCTTCGACTTTGAGGAAGCAACAACCAATATGAAATGAAAACATCAATTTTATTTAAATACGTTTTCTTTCCAGCGTGGTTCATAGTTTTCCTTGTAATGTTTTCCTGTTCCAATTCCGATGATTTTGAAATGCTTCCCATACAATCGTTTCCCGATCGCCAAAAGGACTTTTCATTGTGGCAATTGGACCAATTCAACTTTGAGGTGCAGATGTGCTATATCGTCAGAACCGATGATGGCAAAATCACAGTTTTAGATGGAGGCATGCCCTTATCATCGGAGCATATTAAAAGATATGTGCAGCAACTGAATGGTAGGGTACACACATGGGTTGTAACGCATCCCCATGAAGATCATATTGGGGTTTTAATGGCTTTGATAGCCGATGGAGAAATCAAAATCGATAGAATTTTACATGGCCGACTCGATACCGAATGGGTGTTGCAATACGAACGTAGTTCCTATGATTTGGTGACTGAGTTTTACCAAATTTTAGAGGACTCGGGTATTCAGATAATCGATGTTCAAAAAGGAGAATCGTTTCAATTGGGAGAAGGGGTCGGATTAAAGGTACTCCAGACAAAAAACGAATCTATTACCGAGAATGGCATCAACAATTCTTCCGTGGTCTTTAAAATAAGCAGCATCTCGAAATCGGTTCTATTTTTAGGTGATCTTGGATACAAAGGCGGTGAAGTTCTACTTAAAAATGGTAGCCCCGAAAATTTAAAGGCAGACTATGTGCAAATGGCACATCATGGTCAAAACGGTGTCGATCTAGAATTTTACAAAGCGGTGAAGCCCGATTATGCTCTTTGGCCCACGCCAAAGTGGTTATGGCAAAACAAAGCACCCAATCAGGGGCCAGGTACCGGCAATTATCAAATACCTCAAGTCATTTCTTGGATGGAAAACGAAATAGGAGTTAAAAAGAACTATGTTGCAGGCCTCGAAGGAAATCTGCAAATTGACTGACTATTTTTTAAAGGGCGGAGGATAAAACCGGACTACCATCTAATCCTTAGGCTCCGGATATCTGGTGTCACCCACTAGCCCTTCCAGATCGACGGTGTTCCAATCAAAATTTTCCACTTCCTTTATTTTGTTCCCTAAAAATTCGATATGGCAATACATTCCTGCCAACGGCCTGTTTTTTAGATAGTCATCCGCTAAAGAAGAAAAACGACCGACCACGGGGTTCGAAAATCCTACTTCGAGACATTCAAAGCCATTTGCCGGTGGAAACAAAGTGCGCATTGCCATGTCAGTAAAGTGGAAAAAATGCCAGGGCCGTTCGTGCGAGGAAAACGAGAAATGGGTTTCTACGAAAACAGTTCCTCCGACCTTAAGTAATTTTCCGATTTCGGTAGCCACCACCCAAGGCATCGCAAAATGCTCAAAACAGGCACTTGAGTAAATCAAATCAAATTTTTCTTCTTCTTTAAAATAAGATGAAAGCTTATGCGCATCTCCCACCACATCCACATTATCGCCTTCGTAGAAGTCAAACCCTACATAATGTGCCTCTGAGAACGCATTGCGATCTTCCGATTCACCAGTTACCTCCCTGCTACCAACTTCAAGTATTCGTATACCTGGCTTGTTGAAATTCTCATATAGGTAACCCCTCCATTTTGAGTGACTTATCTTTTTGGCCATAGGCACATCTTTGACCAAAAAGTGTCTATCAAAAAAGGAGCTAAAAAATACAGGTATTTTAAAACCTTGCTTCAATATGCTATTTAAAAAGCTGGCCATTATAAGTTTGTTTAAAATCTTCAGTCGGTAAATATACGGTTTAACAAAAAATATTGTTAATCAAGTAGGGAAATACTTAACATTCGTTGAAGCTTTATTTTCGGGCAAGTGTATTCCATTAATAAAACGGTAAGACATATCTTTGAAAAATCGAACCTAAGGTGACCTCATATTTTTGCACAAAAAGAAGCTGAAAATTTTTTTTACACATGGCAACCGTATCCAAGAATATTTTCTGGTCTACCCTCACATCGGTATTGCAATTGTACACCGGAAGCATCGTTTTTATCGTTTTGGCCAAACTGATGCCGGTACATGATTTTGGCATCCTGAGTTTTGGGTTCTCTTTGTCGGCTCTCGTCGTAATCGTGGCCGATTTTGGTTTTTCGTTGATGATTATGAAAGACTACCCGCATCAAGCATCGGGACACGCAGACTACATTTCAAACAGTATTTGGGCCAAAATGCTTTTGGCGTTTATCAGCACATTGTTGTTCGGCACCTATCTGATCCTTTTTTATGAGGGTGAGTGGCTAAAAGTAGGTGGGCTATATATTGTTTTCGCCGTAGTATTCTCGTTTATCGCTTACTTGCAGGCCCTGCTCAAAGTGCAGAACAGGTTTCACAAATTTACCGAATCTACGGTAGTCTATGCGGTAGCCGTAACTATAGCTATTGTGATTTACTGGCAATTCCCAACAACTTTGGTACAATTGGTATTTTACCTGCTGCTGGCTAAAGTGGCCCAGTTGCTGTGGACGGTGTACCTGAGCCGGGAATCTTTTTCCGGGTTTTCCTATAATGGAAAAATGGTTGCGAACCTGTTGAAGAATAGTTGGTCCTTCGGATTGCACACTATATTGGGCGTGTTCTATTTTATGATAGACACCCAGATTATTTCGCTCTATCTAGGAGCTACGGAAGTTGCCTTATACCAATCGGTTTTTCGAATCGTATTGATTTTACTCATTTTCTCAGATATCGTTTCGAGCGTGTTGCTGCCTTACCTGTCCTTCAAATACTATAATCGGGAAAATATAACGGAACTGGTTTCCAAGATTTTCCTTTATCTTTTAATTATAGGCTGTTCCTTGTTTTTGCTGTTAACATCCTTTAAAAACCAGATTCTGGAAATGCTCTACACCCCCGAATACCAAGAGGCAGCTATTTTGGTGCTACCATTCTCCATAGTGGTCATTCTGCGCACCGTATCCTCGCTGCTGGGTAACCTACTCACCATCAGTAACCGTCAGGTATATCGGGTGATTACCGTTTGCTGTTCGTTGGTGGTAAGTGTGGTCTTGAACTTTATTTTTATTCCGAAGTATGGCATTTGGGCAGCGGCATGGATAAGTGTACTGGTTCATCTGGTCCTTTTCGGAATGTATCTGATGTACAGTAAGTTAGAAATTCCGGAAATGCGACTATTCGGGACATCCAGCTTAATTTTAGCGTCTGTCACCGTCGCGGTCTACGCCGCAGTCCATTATTTGGGCGATGGACGCCTTTGGGTGGTTGCGCTATGTGTGGTTCTCTGGCTGGGGGTTGTACTCTATGTTATGAAACGGGGTAATAACTTTGGGTTTCTACAACAGGTTTTGCGTGAGAAAGGGGTAGGATAGCGAAAAAATGGCAATCTTTGTTCGAGATAACTTTGGTCTATACATGCGAACCCTCCTTAAAATCATTTTTGCTATTACCCTGTTGGAGCTGTTTGTCGGTGGCGGCGGAAGAATTTTCGAAATTGGCCCCATCACCCTGCGGATGGTACTTTTTTTCCTGAATATTGCCCTAGTTGCGGTGCTGTATCTAGAAAGGGGGAGAATACCGACCTACACGGTCGTTCTTTGTATTGTCGCATTGGCCGTTTTGCTTTTCTATTCCCTGTTGGGCTGGATCAACGGTGCACCGCTGACTTTGATAGCCGAAGATGTCAAACCTTTGTCTTATTTTTTTAGCGTCCTATTCTTTGGCTACTATATTGATAGTGAAGAGCGGGTCAGATTGGTGGTTTCCTTGCTCAAGAAAAGTAGTTTGTTTATGGCCTTGGGCTATATTACGATACAAGCACTTTTCTATCTGGGCAAAATCCCTTTTTTACCGTTCTATGATTATATGACCACCCAAGTCTCCGAAACGGACTTCAGTTTTAGGGGATTGGAGGGCCTTTTCTTTTACAAGGGGTTTATGTATATGGTTGTAGGGCTTATTTTTTGGATACATAGCCCTGGTTCAAAGCGCAAATCATTGGCAATCCTGATAATTACGGCTGCCATGATCCTTACGGGCACTCGTGGTTTTATAGTGATGTTCGGCTTTGTCTACGCCTTGTTTTACGGTATTCCGTTGCTCTTGAAACTCAATATCAAGATGCTGGTTTTGGCGGCCGTCCTTGTTTTCGGCAGTGTTTTTTTCTTTGGAAGCCGTGATATTGGCGACAAAGACCTTAGTGATTCCATCAGGATTCAACAGTTGACGCAGGTTGTGCAGGATATCGACCCAATTAGTTTCTTTATCGGCCACGGCTTTGGCAATGGAGTACCCATACGCCCGGTACATATGGAAATCGCTTATCTGGAAACTTTCCATAAACAAGGCGTTTTGGGCTTGTGCCTCTGGGGGCTCTTTTTTCTGGTGCTGTACAATGCCTATGTGCGAAAAAGCAATTTCCCTGCAATTCGAAAGGCCTTCTTTCTAAGCTTGTTGTTTATGGTACTGCTCTCCCTGACCAATCCCTTCTTCAACAACCCTATTGGAATATCGTTGTTCATGATTTCGCTAGCGACCTTTACCGCACTTAATCACATGGACGAAGAACACCCTGATTCCGTACTACCCAATGAGCAAAAAGAATGGACCGAATAAGAAACTTGTCTTCTTTGTCAAGAGTAGGGCTGTGCATGGTAATAACCGTGGCACTTAATGTCATTATAGGTCAATACTTGAAGTCTTCCTTATCCAAAGGAAATTTTACGGTTACGGTAGACTCCGTTTACGGGGCCGATGCAACTATGGAACTGATGTACGATACGGGAGAGGATTTTAACCAACGTCAGCGGGTACCTAGACCGTGGAAAAAAGGGCAAGATACAGTCCAATTTCCCTTTGAATTGAAAGAAGGCGAGCAACTGAGATATCTACGGTTGGATTTTGGCACGAATACCGATCTCAAAAAAGTGGAGATTAATTCAATAACCTTATCCTCCAAAGGAAAAACGCTGTTTCGATTAAAAAAGGATGAAATAAGCGCGAGAATAGGGCTTTTGACCGGCATTTCAGAAGTTGACGCATCTACTGCCGCCTTTACACTTGACACCCAAAGAAAACCTTTTGACCCCTACATCGTATTCGAAGCGGTAAACGAATTGATCTTTCCTAATTGGCAGCGTACCTTGACACTGGTGCTGCCTTGGCTAATGTTGTTGTTTTTGCCTTTGTTAAAGTGGTTGAAGGATTTAGTTAGGGAAGGGGAATATGTCTTAATTTTTGTGGGTCTGTTCTGCGCCGCGATTCCGCTAAAGATTGCCTGGGTCACTTTTACGACACTTTTATTGGTGGTCTATGCGCTATTTAACTATTACAAAAAACGACAGTTCAAGTTCGATGTTATTTATACGGCATTACTTCTATTTTTTTTGATTCCGTTGGTGTTTGTTCGGGATGGAGATGTATCGAAATTGGGTATTCCGATCGGGTTCGTACTTTTTGTCATTAGCGGCTCATTGATAGATTTTTCAGGGAAAAGAAATCAGATTAAAAAAATATACATTACGGTATTTTTTCTGGTCGCTTCCATTACTGCTGTTAGTTGGTTACTTCTGATGTCGTACTACGGCTATTATTACAAAATCGATTTGCCCGGTTATTTTATGGATATTAAAACGCACGCACATGCGACGATGTTCTGGCTCTATTATCCACATACCACGTTCCTTTCTTTTTTTATTGTTATCGGTGGTATATTCTGTTTTGATCTTTACGAAAAGAAAGAGATAGGCCGTGCCTATGGACTGTTTTATGGCGTTTTTGGCTTTTGCGCCTTGTTGCTTTTAGGCTCTCGTTTTGCGGTGTTGATGGGTATTTCATTACCCATTTTGGTTCGGTTTTCCGCAAAAAAAATCGGTAGTTGGTTGGTGCCAGCTTGGGCCGTAATCGCTGCACTGGTTGTCTTTTTTATCGGAGATATCGACTTACGAAGAAATCAACTGTGGCGCATATCTTGGGCAGCGTTCAAGGAAAGGCCATGGCTGGGCCACGGAACGGGAAGTTCGGAAACTATTTTGAACAATTTGGAGCGGGTTCGAAGTGCCGGTTTTGATGCGATACTTGAAATGAATCACCCCCATAATCAATTTCTGACCTATTTACTCGAAAACGGGCTGTTGGGAACCCTAATGTTTTTTGGGGCTTTTTTATATATAGTATACCGGTTTACAAAACAGGACAACAAGAGCATGTTGTTGATTTGCCTTATGGTTCTGTTGCTTATGATTACCGAATCGCCGTTTCGAACCACTACCCCTTTATACGTAATCGGCTTCTTATTTTCGATTTTCGCTTCGGAACAAAAGCCCAACGCTTCCAACCTCAACAAATAATCTCAAGTGAATGGGGCAACATACCGATGTCTAGTGTATCGGTATCTAGTTCCAGTTGTTCGCCGTCCAATTGAATTTTCAAGGGTTTTTCGGTGCTTGCTAAGCGTATGGCATCCAACTGCACGCGATGAACTTTGGCGACAGGCGGAAATTTCCGAAAGAACGCGAAGAACATAAAAGAAGAGAGCAGCAGCGGATGAGCCTTTTCTACCCGGATCATATCGAGTTTTCCATCAAACAGACTTGCGTTCGGGGTAAGCGTTCTGTCGTAGCCCAGCTGATTGGTATTGGACAGTAGGAGTAAAAAGGGGGTCGATTTTACCGGGTTGCCATTTTCCGAAAGTTCAAAATCTTTATAGGAAAAAGAAGTAACGGCTTTGAGAAAGGCACGGGTATAGGCGGTGAAGCCTCTTCGCTTTTGTTGGCTGTAGCAATGAATGACCTGTGCGGAAAACGCGACGCTGACATTACAGAAAAAGTAGCGGTCATTGGCTGTCCCGACATCCATTTTTTTGGTGTGAAACTTTTTTATCGTTTCGAGGGCGGTCGAAATACGGGTCGAAATGTTCAAATGCCGGGCCAACCCATTGCCCGAACCGATGGGAAGCAAGCCTAAAATTATGGGGGTATTCACCAAACAGCTGGCGACCTCGTTGACAGTTCCATCACCGCCACAGGCCACAATAACTTCGGCCCCTTCGGAAATGGATGCCATGGTAAGGGCCACGGAATGCCCTTTGTAATCCGAAGACTTGATAGAAACCTCAAAATCGACATTATTGAAATGGTGATGGATTTCCTTTTCGGCCAAATAGGCATTGGGAGAAAGCGAATTTATGATAAAGTGAATATTTCCCAACACCGTACTTTATGGTTTTTGTGCAGAATTGGCCTGGGGCATAAAGGCAGGAATCCATTGATCGGCATACATACCATAAACCAGCCCTATTTCATTTTGCAATACGTACTCTTCGTCTTTTCCGGCATCAAAATTTAGGTGGTATACATATACTTTAATGTCGTATTCCCTATATTCTTTAAGCAGCTCTTTATTTGCAGGAATGCTTCTTCGCGATAATCCCAAATAGCGGATGTTATTTTCAACTAAGAAGGTCGGAATATCCCCTTTTATTTGGCTCAGAGCTGTTTCCGAAAGTAGGGGAGCCACCCCGGCCCTAAGGGCCTTTTTTACCGCCTCGAGGCTAAAAAGCTCCATGACCAACCTTTGCTTGTCCACAAATTGACCGGCGAACCGTACTGGGTCGTTTACTTTATCGGTCACCAAAACAGCATCGGGATGGGTTCGGAACCATTCGTTGATTCCTTCCATATCCATTGCCATGTATTTGCCCCGAATCTTATGCTTTAAAAATTCGGTTCGGGTAACCGGGGTTGGCCCCGAATACTTAGTCTCTTTCGCCCAATGTGCCCAGTCATGGGTCGCTACGAAAGCCCCGTCAGATGTTTCGCTGATATCGAGTTCGAACATCCGGAACCCCTGTGCGTAGTTGTAATCCAATGCCTCTTTTGAATTGGTATACTTAATACCGTCGATACTTCCGCCAGCATGGGCGATATAACGGTCTATTTTGGGTTCGAAATCTATTTTGGGCTCTGAAAAGTAAACCGTTTTACTTTTTATGTTCTTTGGGAAAAGCAGTTCTTCGCTTACGCTAGTGTCATTAACGAACTCCTTCAAATTGCCTTCTAAATTATGGGCCAAATAGGCCTGCCTTCCTTTTAGGCCACTTAGTTTGGTAAAACCAGATGTCTTTAAACCTTCTGCGAACGAGGTTAGGTTTTGGGCTGCCGAATCATGGGCCAATACGAGGTAGGGCGTATTCGCATCCTTTAACTTTTGTAAGGTTTTAACCAAGGCTTCCGTGTCGTCAGCACTTCCATAAGTGTCAAAGGTGCGAAACTCGTATTTGTCTCCATCGTAAAAACTGATGACCGTAAGCCCTCGTGACAACTTTTCTTCCTTACCTCCGATCGTAAAACTACTTGACTTTTTAGCGTTCCAACTATTACTGGTGAACATCATATAATTCACCTTATCTTGATCGATTTTAATGTCGTTGAGAACCGCCAGATCATCGGCATCAAAAACAACCTCGTGCTCGCCGTTTTTGGTGATGCCGAATTGGTGCCTTTCCTTAAAGGATCCGTAAAGAAGCCCGTTGGTCACAAACACATCCAAATAGGCAATTCCCTTTGGTCTTTCAACGGTTTTCGAAACGTCTAGGTTGAAGTTATCGACAGGTCTTAAATTTTCATCGAAGAGAATACGGTGTAAAGTACCCCTGGGAGGCAAGGTTTCGGATAAAACTAAAACGCCTTCGTTGTTCTTGATTTGGAATCTTCCTTTTTCATCGTCCTTAACGATATGGATACCGTCTTTACAATTCAAGGTTTGAAGTGCGGCATCGTTTAACTGCAGTAGATTCTTGGCATTTTCACTCAGAAATGTGTTTTTGTCGGTGTCCGCTATAAAGTCGGTCAAAAATTTCACATTGGTCTCGATGCCCGCTCCTTTCAAAATAATTTTTGGAATGTCTATTTGCGTGATTTTCTTGTCGGTAGGATAACCAATATCAGCGGGGTCGGCATTGGTCAAAAGATAAAGGGACCGCTCGTCAAAATCGTTTACGACCCGAGATTTTGTACCCATCAATAAATGATCCGGGTAAATGTAGAAGACCGTGTTAGCGAGCATACCTTCCTTCCCAAGGAAATCGATGAGGTCGCCAACAAAATAGTCCGTAGCGGAAGCCATTAGTTCCAATCGGCTTTTTTGGGGCGGCAAGAGACTGTCAATACGCTTATCGGGCACCCCGTTTGGAAAATGGGTAGAGATTGTCGATAGGAAAAGAGCAAACGGGGTTTCGAAATCCTTTTTCAACTTTAGTTCTTTCTTAAATTCAAGAAATAGGTCTTTGTCCTGTATTCCCCAGGATACTTCTTCATATTTTTCTTGGAAGTCTTTTTCCGATTTCACGGTAAAGCCAAGGGTTGTTAACATATCGTCGATACCGGAATACTCCTTTTTCCCAATAAAATACTCTAAATCGTAACCTGCGGCTTTAAGCACATCGGCCACAGAAGTGAGCTTGTTTTCATAACTGCTCTGGAATACGCTGTTGCCATGCGTTCCAAAAAATGCAGGTACCCCCGTAATGGCAGTATACATAGAAGCCGAGGTCCAACCCCCGGCGGGGGATTGTTGCATATCGAGAAGCGTATATTCTTTTGACAACCGTCTTAAATTGGGGGTAAGATGGGCCAATTTCTTGCCTAGATATCCTTTTTCGAGGGATTCAAGGGACAGTACAATAATATTTTTCCCTTTGGATGCCTTTATTTCATCCTTGAAAACATAGTCCTTTTTATCGATTTTAAGGGATGCTAGTGCTTCGTCGAACGAGGCGTTTCCGGCAAATTTTAAGCTCACTGTATCGTAAAGATTATTGACGATACCACCGCGAAGGCTTAATACGCCGATACCAACTAAAAGCACTGCTAAGGCAATGGACTTTCTCTTGAACTGGTTTCTAATAAACCATCCGGAATAATGAAGCAAAAAAAGGGCAATGATGAGCGCCAATGCGATGATAATCCCCTCTTTTCCAAAAAAGTCGGCAACCGATATGGCATCCCCGATATTAAAATTCTCGTAGAACCGATAATCTGCAATTTCCCCGGTAACGATTACTGAGCTTAGCTGGACAATGAATAGGAACGCTAGCAAAAAGGATAATACAAATGAAATAAATCGGTTTCTTATCGAAATAAAAGACCTTACCAGTGCTAAAACGAAAAAAAGAACCAACAGTTGAACCACCAACATACCAAAGTGTTTGGTTAATTGCATGCAAAGATAGGGTTTTGTTCGGTGGCAAGAATATCAAGGTTCGAAACCAAGTAAGAGGCAAATTTCCTATTTTTGAAAATCGCATACAGCATTGAACGAAAACAATTATTAATGAAAAACATACTGATTACCGGCGGAGCAGGCTTTATAGGTTCGAATTTGGCACTGAAACTTATTGAGAAAGGCTATCAAATTACCGTTTTGGACAATCTCTCGGAGCAGATTCATGGCGAGAATCCCGAAAGCTCGTCCCCGCTCTACAATTCTATTAAAGATAAGGTACGATTTATAAAAGGTGACGTCACCCAAGTTGCCGACTGGAAAAAAGCTCTAAAGGATCAGGATGCCATCGTGCACTATGCCGCCGAAACCGGAACTGGACAATCGATGTATGAGGTAAACAAATATGCTTTGGTGAATGTGCAGGGCACCGCAATTATGTTGGATCTGTTGGTGAATACGCCTAATTCTGTCAAAAAGGTAATTGTTGCCTCGTCGAGATCTATCTACGGCGAGGGAAGGTATTTGAGCAAAGAACTGGGCTACGTGTATCCCAAGCACCGATTGGACAAGGATATGGGCGAAAAGGATTTTGAGGTAAAATATCCCGGCACTTCTTCATTGAAATTGGTCGCTACGGACGAGGAATCGAAGATACATCCCTCTTCCGTTTATGGAATCACCAAACAGAACCAAGAGCAAATGGTGATGACAGTCTGCCCCATCATGGGTATTGCCCCGGTGGCGTTCCGGTATCAAAACGTATATGGTCCAGGGCAGTCATTGTCCAATCCGTATACCGGCATTTTATCCATTTTTTCTACGCAGATCAAAAATGGTAACGGAATCAATATTTTCGAGGATGGCATGGAAACCCGTGATTTTGTGTTTATCGACGATGTGGTCGATGCCACCATTCTGGGATTGGAAAAGGTCGCGGCCAATGGCGAAGTGTTCAATGTAGGTACCGGTGTAGCTACCGATGTGATTACGGTCGCGGAAACCCTGATCAAAAACTATGGTATCGAAACTCCAATGAAGATTACCGGTAATTATAGATTGGGCGATATTCGGCACAATTACGCCGATATGACAAAAATAAAATCCAAATTGGGCTTTGTCCCAAAGATTGATTTTGATGAAGGCATCAAACGCTTTTCCTCATGGGTGAATACGCAGGAAGTGCAGGTGGATAATTATGAAAAATCAATAACGGAGATGAAGGAAAAGGGGATGTATAAATAAATTATGGATGAGTTTGTAGAATCCCTGCTGATTATTGTTGTTCTCTACAATATTCCCGTAGAGGAATCCGAATCTTTTCGATCTATACGTGAAATGGATAGTGGGGGTGGCGACTTGGGACTTTTCGTATACGATAATTCCAAGCAGCCCCAAACCATAAAAGGATACGATGGGTTACATATTTCCTATGTGCACGATTCTAAAAACTCAGGGGTAAGCAAAGCCTATAACGAAGGAACTGCCCATGCCCGAAAACACCAAAAAAAATGGGTGCTACTCTTGGACCAAGATACCACTCTGCCCGTGACCCTACTGAAAAGATATAGGGTAGCAACGAAACAAAACCCCGAACTGAAACTGTTTGTTCCCGTATTGACGTTGAAAAACGGAAAAATATTCTCCCCCTGCACCTATAGGTTCAAAAGAGGATTTTATTTGGATACCATTGAAAAGGGCATCCACTCCTTACAAAAACTTTCGCCCGTAAATAGTGGCATGCTCATCGATGTCCACGCTTTTTTTGAAGTCGGTGGGTATAACGACCAGGTAAAACTGGACTTTAGCGATTTTCAGTTCATCGAGCGTTTTCGCAAACGATATTCCGACTTCTATGTGATGGATGTAGAATGCGACCAAGACTTCTCCGATGACGAGGTATCGCTTGGTAGTCAGGCCAATCGTTTCCGCTATTATTGCGAAGGGGCGAGAAATATCGAGAAAAACGGAATTTGGGACTGGCTTCAGTATAGCGCGGGGGTCTTCTTACGTGCCGTACGACTTGGACTTAGATACAAAGATTCGCGCTTTTTGAGTATTTATGTCGATACTTTTTTGTTTCCGAAAAGCACAAAGGTTTAAGAGGCATCTAGATTTGTACTAAGTTTGCAAACGACAACCACCACAGACCCTATGAAGATTTCAGTTTGCATGGCCACGTACAATGGGGAAAAGTTTCTTAAGGAGCAACTGGATTCTATTCTGCCCCAATTGTCCGATGAAGACGAGGTCATAATCTCCGACGACGGTTCTACAGATGCTACTCTGCAAATTCTTGAATCTTATAAGGATAAAAGAATACATCTTTACCATTCCACCCATAAAAACCTCATCTTCAACTTTGAAAATGCGCTACAGCGGGCGACCGGCGACCTTATTTTTTTATGCGACCAAGACGATATTTGGTTTGACGATAAAGTAGAAAAATATAAAAAGCAGCTAAAAAAATATTATCTGATCTTTTCAAATGCAGCTATGTTCTGGGGAAACGATAAGAATGATTATGAACTCTTTTTTAAAGACTACGTCAGAAAAACGGGGTTATGGAACAACCTTTATAAAGTAAACTTTTTAGGAGCCACGTTGGCTTTTCGGAAATCGGTGTTGCAGAAGGCACTACCTTTTCCGAAAAAAATTGCCATGCATGACATTTGGATCGGACTTGTAGCCGAAACCATGGGGAAAACATATTTTATCGAAGAGCCATTGATTTATTATCGAAGGCATGAAAACGCAGCCTCGACGACGGGGGGCAAAAGCGAAAATTCATTGGCGATCAAATTAAAGATCCGTTTCGATCTGGGAGTCGCTTTATTGCGGCGTACGCTATCTGGCCGTTCAAAATCAAAAAAGGGATAAAAATGGTTTTTAGCTCAACGGTCTTCCTTTTTATTTTCCTACCGCTGGTACTGATTCTTAATTTCCTGCTCAAGCAAGAATATCGAAACTTCTTCCTGTTGCTGGCCAGTTTGGGTTTCTATGCATGGGGAGAGGGAATTCTGGTCGTGTTGATGTTGTTTTCTATCAGTATCAATTACATCTCCGGCTTGGGCATTTCGTATTTCCGGGAACGGAACCTTTCGTACTCAAAATCTGTTTTGGGAATTGCCGTTGCGATTAACCTGGGGCTCTTGTTCTATTATAAGTATGCCAACTTTATTGTCGATACCCTTCAAGAAATCGGCCTTTACCTCGAATTTGACCACGAAAGCATTATGTTGCCGATAGGGATATCGTTTTTTACCTTTCAAGGCATTTCCTATTTGGTAGATGTGTATCGCAAGGAGACCGAAGTACAGCGCAACCTATTTCATTTGGGACTTTACATATCTTTTTTCCCCCAACTGATTGCGGGTCCTATCGTTCGCTATCATGACATAGCCCAAGAAATCAGGAAACGTACCATTGATGTCCCCTTATTCACCGAAGGCGTCATCCGGTTTGTCCGGGGTCTTGCCAAAAAGGTGGTAATCGCCAATATTGCAGCATTGATCGCAGATCAGGTATTTTCATTGCCGGGTAAGGAAATTTCCGTGGTCTCGGCATGGCTAGGCGTTTTCTGCTATACCGTTCAGATCTATTTCGATTTTTCGGGCTATTCTGATATGGCGATAGGCCTAGGAAAAATGTTGGGGTTCAACTTCAAGGAGAATTTCAATTATCCTTATATATCCAGATCCATTCAGGAATTCTGGCGAAGGTGGCATATTTCACTTTCCACATGGTTTAGGGACTATCTTTACATTCCGTTGGGCGGCAACCGTAAAGGAACAGGAAGAACTTACTTCAATCTTATTTTCGTTTTTTTCGTAACAGGCCTATGGCATGGTGCCAGTTGGAACTTCATTTTTTGGGGACTTTTTCACGGGCTTTTCCTAATTTTGGAACGCAGCAAATTTCTCGACACCCAAAAATGGCCTGTGGCACTACAACATATATACGTGATGGTGGTAGTGGTCATAGGATGGGTGTTCTTTAGGGCGGAAACCATGAAAGAGGCCTTTCGCTATTTACGCAGTATGGCTGGTCTCACGAGGGGCGATAATACGACCGCTTTGATTTACGTGAACGCCTATTCCCTGACCATACTGGCATTGGCGATTATTTTTTCGATGCCCGTACGTCGTTATATGAACGACTATATTGAAAAATCATCATCCGTGTTTTTGAGGAAGTTATATGGCACGGGAATTTATTTCTTTTATATTACCTTATTCGCACTTACGGTGATCGAGCTGGCACAATCGAGCTACAACCCGTTCATTTACTTTAGATTTTAAGGCTATGGTATTGAAAAATAAAAATAATAAGAATTATCTAATCGCACTTTTGGCAATAGTGCTTTTTGTCGTGTTGGGCAGTTACCTAAAGAAAAACCAGTGTAACGTTTTGAACGATGTGAAGGTTATATTGACCGCCAAGGTGCCCAAAGATGATGTCTTTCAATTGTTTTATTGGGTGAAGACCGAGACCAAGTTCCAGATAGAAAAATCAGTACGTACAAACGTAAAGGGAGCAGAAGGGTATCAAGAGATCTCCTTTCAATTGCCTAAAATCACAGACCTGTACAGATTGCGGTTGGATATCGGCGAGAATGCCGGTCAAGGCACGGTCGAGGTCAAGCAAATAGAGTTCATTAAGGAAGATGAAGAACTGATATTCGAGGCAGCGGATTTCAACCGTTTATTCGCTTCTAACGATTATGTGACCAAGACCGACACAGCAAGCTTTGTAGGCAAGGCCAAGGTGATAAACGGAAGAACTATCTACGACCCTTATTTTATTTCCGTAGACGGCTCCGAGGAGATGAATTCAATCCGTATTGACAGACTTACCCATTTTCCCTACGTTATTTCGGCATTTATATGTTTGGTGCTGTTTCTGTTTGCAGTGTACAATATTAAAATGGGTTCGATTAGTCGACAGGGTCTTTTTATTGCCGTGTTCTTTATTGTTCTGTTGTTGCCTTCCGTTCAAAATGAAATCCATTTTACCGAACCCTTGGAAAATTTGGAGAAACGGGAACTTGCCAAAAAGCCCAAATTCGCTTTCACCACTGAATTTGCCCGTGATTTTGAGGAATACTACAATGATAATTTCGGATTGCGCAACAACCTAATTAATTGGGGAGGCACCTATCGCACGAAGTTGTTCAGGGCATCCATGCATCCAGAACTGGTAATGTTCGGTAAGGATAAATGGCTTTTTTACAACAAGGTAAATGGCCGCATGTATCGAAGTTATAGCCGAAGTAGTATACTCTCAAGGGATAGGACGAAGAAAATCGTAGACCAATGGATGGCCAACCTTGAACGTTATGAAGCCAGTGGCAGAAAATACTTTTTGGCATTTTGGCCCAACAAACACTCCATCTATCCGGAATTTTTGCCGAATATGATGAAGATTCAGATCAAGGATACGCTCGCCCGCGCCGATCAACTGATCGAATATATCGACAAAAGTGACACCCCTTTGAAATTCACCGATGTAAGACCCGCCTTGCTCGAGAACAAGGGGGCCAAACCTTTGTACCATAAGTTTGATTCGCACTGGAACGACTATGGGGCATTTTTGGCGTATAAAGATTTTTTCGAACAGAACAAAGCCCTTGGAATGAAACCCAAGACTGAGGACGATTTTGATATAACATGGGCCGATTATTCGTGGGGTGAGCTCATACAAATGTTGGGCGTTCGAAACAAAGGCTTTTTTGTTGAGAAGAACCCGAAATTCACCTTAAAAAAGCACAAAGACCAGATCGAATATTTACCTATAGATGGTTTTCCTAAACTTACAGTCATTACCAGAAACGAACATTGTGGTAACAAACAAAGGGCACTTATTTTTAGGGATTCGTTTACCAACAGCCTAATACAGTTTTTTTCCCTTCATTTTCATGAAGTATACTACATTTGGGGTCGCCATGAAGAATATGTTGAAAAATTGCAGCCAGATGTGGTAATAGACGGCTTTGTGGAGCGGGAAATTGGAGAAAAGGTACAGTAACCGAAAACGGGAAGATGCAACAGAAGTTCAATCATAAAAATATACTTATTTTCTCCCCTCAATTTTTCGATTATGGAAAGGAGGTGGCCAAAAAACTTGAATCATTAGGGGCAACGGTAGATTATCACGACGAAAGGCCCGGAAACGATTTTGTCACCAAAGCCGTAATCAGGATAAAGAAATCGTTGCTATCCCAAAAAATAGATGCCTATTATAGTAACATTATCTCTAACCTGATTAGTGATCACTACGATTTTGTGCTATTTCTGAATCCGGAGGCCATATCAACGAAAAAAATCCAGCAGTTACGAAAATGTCAGCCTAATGCCACTTTTATCATGTATATGTGGGATTCTTTACTGAACAAAAAATACACTTTGGATCTTTTGCCCTATTTTGATCATAAACACACCTTTGACAAAGAAGATAGCGCTAATAGTGAGTATGGATTTAATTTCAGGCCTCTTTTTTTTCTCGATGCCTATAAAAATGTAAACACCGATTTCGCGCAATTAACTACCGATCTGCTTTTTGTGGGAACCGTGCATAGTGATCGGTATAAATTATTGATGGAAATCGGGCAAGCGTGCAGAAAAATGGGCAAAAGCCTTGATTTTTATATGTTCTTTCAAAGCAAAAAACTGTATTATGCGCAGAAGGCAACGAACAAGGCCTTTAGAAATGCCAAAAAAGAAGATTTCGCTTTCGATTCAATTTCCAAAGAACAAATTATCGACAAAATAGGAAATAGCCGTGTCGTACTAGATATACAGCATCCCGACCAAAAAGGATTGACCATGAGGACCATTGAAATGATCGGGGCTCGAAAGAAAATCATTACCACCAACATGCATATAAAAAACTATGACTTTTACGATCCGATCAATATTCAGTGTATCGACCGCGAGAATATTGAATTGAACAGCTCGTTTTTTGAAACCGATTACAAGAGACTAAATACCCCGATTTATCACAAATATTCCATTGACGGCTGGCTTGAAGATGTGTTTTCTGTCTAATGAAAACACTGAACTTGGGTTGCTTTTGTATAACTTTGATCAGTTTTGTGAATTTTATTTGAATTAGCGCAGTTAACAACTACCACATATTGTTTTTCTTAGAAACCGCAATATTACTTTTTTTAGGCAGCTTTTTGCTTACGTATTTGACTATCCCTAAGATTATAAAGGTGGTCGAGCATAAGCGTCTAATGGATGATCCGAACAACCGAAGTTCCCATACCATGCGGACCCCTACCTTAGGGGGGGTCGCTTTTTTCTACACTTTAATCTTTGCCTTATTTTTCATCAACGGCCGTGACGCCTTCAACGAAGCCATGTATATCATTCCCGGCCTTACAATCCTTTTTATAGTCGGTCTCAAAGATGATCTAGTAGTAATATCCCCGGGGGCAAAGCTTATTTCCCAGGTTTGTGCCATCGCCTTTATCCTCGCCAACCCCAGCTTCACCATCCACTCCCTAAACGGCTTCTTGAACATCAACGAGATACCTTATTACCTATATCTGATCATTGGCGGTTTTATGATGATCACCATCATCAACTCGTACAACCTAATTGATGGCATCGACGGCTTGGCTTCTGTGGTGGGTATTGTTATCCTGGTAATCTACACTACCATTTTTTATTTAACGGAAGAATATTTTTTCGCCTTGTTAGCTATTGCCTTGAACGCCAGTCTTATGTCATTTTTAGGTTTTAACCTGTCTTCGAACAAAAAGATTTTTATGGGCGACACAGGCTCTTTGATTGTAGGCTTCATCATCAGCGTGCTTACGCTTAAGTTTTTGGCACTACGTCCTGTGGTTTATACTGATCTCCCCTTTCTATTGGAAAATGCACCCCTAATCGCCATAAGCATCTTGATTGTCCCACTTTTTGATACTGCCAGGGTGTTTACAATCCGTATCGCGAATAAAAAGGGGCCATTTTCGCCCGATCGTAACCATACCCACCATGTACTTATCGATTATTGGGGACTCACCCATAAACAAGCAAGCTTTATCATCGGCTGTTTCAACTTACTTTTCGTAACGCTGTTCATTGTTTTGGGGAGTACGGCCAAGAACTTGGGCATGGTAATTATGTTGGTGTCCGTAGTTGTCTTTTTGGGATATATTTTCTTTAAATACAATTACAACTTTACGACCTTGAAGCAGAAAATATTACTGAAGCGAAAGGTGAATCGTTTTAAATCAAAAGTGGAGGAGAAAAGTCCTAAGAAAAAGAGGAAGAAAGAGAAAAATAGGGATGAGGACTCATCGATTGACGAGGCTTAGGTAAAATTCTATATTCCTCCAATATATTCCACCACAAACCCTATTTTTGCCCAAAACCACTTCAACACCGACAGTAATGAACATCCTTGTATTAGGCGCAGGCGGCCGAGAGCATACCTTGGCATGGAAACTTAAACAAAGTCCGAAATTAGGACAGCTTTTCGTCGCCCCGGGCAATGCGGGAACGGCAGAGATTGCTAAGAATATACCGATAGGTGTAAATGATTTTGACGCTATCAAGAAATTAGTGTCGGAAGAAAGTATCGATATGGTAATCGTCGGCCCTGAAGACCCTTTGGTCAATGGCATACATGATTTTTTCTTAGGGGACTGGAAGTTAGCACACATCCCTGTTATCGGACCGCAAAAAGCCGCAGCGGAGTTGGAGGGCAGCAAGGAATTCGCCAAAAAGTTTATGATGCGGCATGATATACCAACGGCGGCCTATAAAAGCTTTAAAGCCGGCACCTTGCAGGAGGGTTTCGCTTTTTTGGAATCCCTCGATCCACCCTACGTTTTGAAAGCGGATGGTCTTGCAGCAGGTAAAGGCGTGGTTATCTTGAACGATTTACAAGAAGCCAAAACCGAACTAGCGTCCATGTTGGTCGATGCGAAATTTGGGGCCGCTAGTGCCACTGTGGTGATTGAGGAGTTTCTTTCAGGAATAGAACTTAGCGTTTTCGTGCTGACAGATGGAAAGGGTTATAAGGTACTTCCCACCGCAAAAGATTACAAGTGCATCGGAGAAGGTGACACCGGGCTTAACACGGGCGGTATGGGCGCAGTTTCACCCGTTCCCTTTGCTGACGCTGCTTTTATGGACAAAGTGCATGAGCGCGTGGTCAAACCGACGGTAGGGGGGCTTAAAAAAGATGGTTTGCCCTATAAGGGTTTTATTTTCATAGGCCTGATAAAGGTGGGCGATGATCCTAAGGTCATTGAGTACAACGTGCGTATGGGTGATCCGGAAACTGAGGTGGTCATTCCGCGGATCAAAAACGATATGGTTTCTCTTTTTGAAGCTGTCGCTAATCAGACTTTGGATGCCGTTGAACTGGAAATCGACGAGCGAACAGCGGCCACGGTCATGTTGGTTTCGGGAGGTTATCCTGGACCCTACGAAAAAGGAAAGCCAATCATAGGTTTTGAGGACATCGATGATTCACTGGTGTTCCATGCAGGCACAGCGAACAAAGAAGGCAAAACTGTCACGAACGGTGGAAGGGTAATGGCAATAACATCCTATGGAAAAGATTTCAAGGGCGCCCTCGGCATATCCTATAAAAATATTGAAAAGATAAGCTTTGAAGGGATGAACTATCGAAAGGATATCGGATTCGATCTATAGACGAGGCTACAAAAATGAATGTGAAGTGCTAGACATGTCTTCCTCGTCGTTGTCGTGATATTTCTTAAGTTCCAACATCCAATAGATGAACCCGGCAAAACCGATTGCCATCAAGATCCAGTTGAAGAAATTGGCACCCCACCAATTTTCCATATATCGTATCTGGTCCAATGGCCAAAAAAGATAGTTTACGAACAAATCCTCTATTCCTCTAAAAAATGAAGTCATCTTAGCTATATTTACGCAATACAAATATAAAAAGTTTTAGATAGCATCTAATATGATTTCCATCATTTTTGGCAAAACAAAGCCAATCAACTACATAATTGTTTTAACGTTTCTGTTCGTATTTTATTGGGGGGTTCATTTTTTCCTGTTCGGTAGAATTTATTCTCCCCCGCAGTTGTTGGAGAAGATGGTTGTTCTAGGGGCTTTGCTTTTCAGTATTTTCTTGGTCAATTTTATCGTAAAGCGGAACAAGATTACAGGTTCCAATTCGTTTTCTATACTTTTTTATGCGATGTTGACCGTTGTATTTCCGGAAACACTGCTCGATCCGAATGCCATTTTATGTAGCTTTTTTCTCTTGTTGGCCACGAGAAGGTTGATCAGCATGCGGTCTTCGCGGGAAACCAAGTTCAAGATTTTTGACGCCACGATATGGGTTTTGGTCTCCAGTTTGTTCTACGATTGGTCCATACTGTTCGTCATCTTGGTCTTTGCCGCTATTTATTTTTATGAGCGTAAAAACATCCGGAACTGGTTGGTGCCCTTTGCTGGTTTGTTCGCGGTGTATATGATTACAAAATGTATATTGATCTTGGCAGGCAATGAGCAATT
>RCMY010000786.1_pt1 | contig 30230 bp, 25 predicted proteins | sample 2041341 | NCBI WGS metagenome assembly RCMY01 (sample SAMN09708234, study PRJNA481090) | Marine sediment metagenome, whole genome shotgun sequencing project. | reverse complement strand
GACGGCGCGGGAGGCCTCATGGATGGCCACGGGGTGGTGGCCGAACTCCGCCACCAGTTCGACGACGCTGGCCGCCATCTGGCGCGACTGGCCGTCCATCCCGGGAATCATGAACCACGGCACGTCGGCCACGAAGCTGCCAGCGGGCAGCGCCGGGAGGATGATGCGCATGGATCGGGTGAACGTCTCCACGTCATGCCCGGGGAACACGACGTCGTTGGCGCCGATGTCCATGGTCACGATGTCAGGGGTGAACGGCAGATCCGCCAGCTGCGGCAGTTGACGTGCGACGACATCTCCACTCACCGCCCCCGAGACGGACATGTTCGTGACCGCCACTTCGCGACCGGTTGCCTCGGCCAGACGCGCTGCCACAAGAGCCACGTAGGACGCCTCCACCCGGGACGCCCCCACTCCCTGGGCGGCCGAATCACCCAGGGCGACGTAGTGCAACACGTCGTCGGGAAAGTCACTGGGCCGGACGCTCCAGTGTTGGGCATAGTCAGCCACGTGCGCGTCGATGACCCGCCGACCCACCACGTAGGTGGTCACCGCAGCCGCGAATCCCGCTCCGGCAACGGCGGGCAGCACCCAGTTCATCGGCGACGGTAGGGGCCGGGGATGGCGGGGTTGCCCTCCCTGATCCAGGCGAACAGTCCCCCGGCAATGGACTCGGCCAGCATGCCTTTGGACCGCAGCTCTGCAGCGGCCACCGATGATCGCAGCCCGTTGTCGCACATCACGATGACGGCGGCATCACGCTCGGCCAGGGGATCATCGCCGTGGATGGCCAGCTCCGCATCATCGTGGAGAGCCTTCGGATCCACTGGGCGCGCGCCGGGCGCGTGGCCATTCTCGTACTCGGCCTTGGTGCGAACGTCGATCAACACCGCCCCCTTGCTGAGCGCCATCAACGTCTCGTCGATGCTCAGACCCGGCATGCGCTTGCCGAGGAAATCCATCAGTCCCATGGGTCACATGGTGCCCCCAAGCACCCCCGTACGCAAAGGACGTTGTGCAAGGGGCCTCTCAGATGATGCCCAGTGTCCACAACCCCGCGCCGAGGATCGCGGCGCTGACGGCGAGCAGCAACAACACCCAGCCGAGCCACATCTTTCGGGCAACCACCACGACGGCAACCGGGACGGCAAGGGAAGCGACGCCGAGGGCGACATGGACGATCCGCCACCCGAGGCCGACGCCGTTGATGGCCTCGAGGTCAGTGCCGGAGACATCCGTCGCCGGCATCACGGCGATGACAAGCAGCGCGGCCGCCGTCGCCCCCGCCAGCGCCAGGGACAATGCCCCCAACGCCAGCGCTCCGGGCCATGTGGACCACCAGATCCTTCGCGTCACCAAGGTAGTGGGATCAGCGATCCGAGCGCCGACGATCCAGGCGCTCGTACATGTCCTCGATCGCCGTCTTGAACCGCTCCTCCACCTGACGGCGCTTCACCTTGAGGGTGGGCGTCAACATGTCGTTGTCCATGGTGAGATCGTCGTCCATCACTGCGGTCTCACGTGGACGTTCCTGGCTGGGAAGCATCGCCGTCAGTTCGGCGACCCGACGCCTGACCTCGTCGCCGAACTCTGAACTGGCCAACCAATCGGCCAGTTCTCCCGGCCACTGTGCCATCTTTGCCAGCTCCTCCACCTGGGGCAGAGACGGCTTGACCAGCAGTGTGAGGTACGGGCGGTTGTCACCCAGCAGAACCGCATACTCGAACAGTGGATCGGCCAGGATCAGACCCTCGATGGGCTGCGGTGCCACGTTCTTGCCACCGAGCGTGACGATGATGTCCTTCAACCTGTCCGTGATCACGAGATAGCCGTCGGTGTCCACGTACCCGATGTCGCCGGTGTGGAGCCAGCCGTCAACGATGGCCTCGGCGCTGGCCTCCTCGTTGCGCCAGTAGCCGGCCATCAGGTTTGGGCCCTTGTAGAGGATCTCCCCGAGCTCCCCGATACGCAGTTCACCGCCGCTGATCACACGGCCAGCGGTGCCGAACTTGAAGCCGCCCGGCGAGTTGAAACTCACGAGCGGCGATGCCTCGGTGAGGCCGTAGCCGGTGTAGATGGGCATGCCGATGGACGAGAAGAACTCCTCCACCTGCTTGCGGATTGGGGCTCCACCACAGGCCAGGACGGTCTTGGTGCCACCCATGGCGGCGCGCACGTTGGAGTGGACCAGTTTGTCCGCGAGAGGCAACTGGGCGCGCCACCACCAGGAGGGGGTGCGGCCCTTGCGGAAGGAGTGCTGGTTGCGTGCACCCACCTTCAGTGCCCACGTGAAGATCTTGCGCTTCACGGCCGACGACGACACCTTGGCGTGCGCCGTCGCGTAAACGGTCTCGAACAACTTCGGCACGCTCGCGAGCAGCGTCGGCTTGGCCAGCACCAGTTGCTCAGCCACGGTGCGCGCATTCTCCACGTAGGTGTTCATGCAGCCCTTGAGGAGCACGACTGTGGTCCAGGCGCGCTCCAATGCGTGCGAGAGCGGCAGGAAGGCAAGTGAGTGGTCGTCAGGCCCGAACTCGAAGAACTTCTCGAGGGATTCTTTCTGCCGCACCAGCGCCTGGTGTTGCAGCATGACGCCCTTGGGCTCCCCCGTTGTGCCGGAGGTGTAAATGATGGACGCCAGATCCTCACCGGAGGCCTCCGCCAGCCTTGCCGAGAGAGCGGCCTGATCGGCAGCGACGCGGAAGTCGTCGTAGGAAATGACTCCATCCGGCATGCCCTCGAAGGGCTTGACGATGACGATCGTTTCCAGACTGGGCAACTCCGATTGCACGGAAAGGACGCGCTCGCACTCGCTCTCGTTGCCCACGAACATGACACGCAGTTCGGAGTCACCGACGATGTGGCGGATCTGAGTGGGTGTGGAGGTGGCATACATCGGGACGAGAACGCCGCAAGCCGTCGCGACACCGAAATCGATCTCGGACCATTCCGGGCAGTTGCTCAGAAACAGGCCGACACGATCCCGCGCATCAAGACCCAGGTTCAGTAAACCCTGGGCGACTTCGTCGACCTTTGTTCCGAACTCGCGGTACGTCTGCGTCCGCCAGCCCTCACCAATGCGTATCCGGGTGGCGGTGCGGTCCGCATGCTCGGCAACGGTGGCGCGAAGACGCACGGCAATGTGTTCCATCATCGCGTCTTTGTCCCCTTGTTCCTTCATGACTGTTATCCCCTATCGATCATGTTCCGATCAGCTTAGCTACGCGACCGTAACCCATGTCGCGAAGACTGATTACCGCAAACCATCCACCAAGGCCCGGAGTAATGAAAAGAGGCCCAGCCCCCCGGCGCAGACGTGACAACAACTCCCGCGTGGGCGGCCCTTACCGTCGGCGCCCATGCGGGAGTTGCAGCAACTGGATCAGACGAGCTCGGGACCCGGATTACTGGAGCCTTCGCCCCGAACCTCGGGCTCGTCGGGAAGCTCAGGTCCGGGGTTGCCGGCGCCCTGAGTATGGATCTGCTCGTCTTCATGTCCGAGGTTGGGGCCCGGGTTGTCGGAGCCCTCCCCCGGAACCTTCTCGGGGACGTTCGGGTCATGTCCGCCCGGGTTGTCCGAGCCCTCGTGGGGATGATCGCGCACTTCACTCATCGTCAAGACTCCTTCGTCTTTGGTTCACGCATCGGCCTACGGCCGGTGACTGCTTAAGTATCACCGGCCGAGATGCGCATCGACAAGAGCCGACGGCATTGTCGCGGGTCCATCTCCACGGCGCTGCACCTTTTCCCGAAGCCCCACTCCACCAAGTGACCAACTTTGGTCTCGTCGATCCGTGGCTGGGACCATGCGCAACATTGCCGAATTCGCGAGGAAGGGCCGGGCTGTCGTGCAACACTGGCGCGATGAGCGGTCTTGGGGGGACCCCGACTTCGATCGCCCCCGGAGTGCGGCGCACCCAGCTGAGCTTCGGGCTCGGCACGCTGGGCCGGGACATGGTGGCCGCCATGGTCAGCCTGTACCTGATCTATTACCTCACGGACGTCGTCGGCGTCTCCAACGGACAGCTCGCGGCCATCACCACCATCATCGTCGCGCTGCGAATCTTCGACGCCGTCAACGACCCCGTTATGGGTGTCATCGTGGACAACACCCACACGCGCTGGGGCAAATTCAAGCCGTGGATCGCAATCGGGGCCGGGCTGTGGGGCGCCGCCACCCTGCTGCTGTTCGCCGGTCTCCCCGTTTCGGGTGAAGGCTTCATCGTCGTTTTCTTCATCGGTTATCTGATCTGGGGCATCAGCTACACCATCAATGACATCTCCTTCTACGGAATGCTGCCCTCGCTGTCCCGAAACCTCAAGGAACGCGAAGGCATCGCCGTCGTCGCCCGGATCATGGCCAACATCGGCCTGTTCTCCGTCGTCGTGGGCATTGTGCCGATCACCGAATGGCTGACCGGTTCCCTCGGGAGCCCCCAGAAGGCATGGTTCCTCTTCGCCGCCGTGACTGTGGCGATCATGCTTGTGTTCCAATCCCTCACCCTGATTTTCACGAAACAGAAGGTGGTGGCCGCCACACCCCACACCCCCATCCGTGAGCTCTTCCGCATCATCGGCCGAAACGACCAACTCTTGTGGGTAACGGTGGCAATGGTCCTGTTCATGGCCGGCTACACCGCCACCACCAGCCTGGGCATCTACTATTTTGAATACATCTACGGCGATCTGGGGATGTATGCGATCTTCGCGGGCATCCTCGGCGTGGCACAGCTGAGCGGACTGGCCATTTTCCCGTTGGTGTCCGCCCGCCTCACCCGGCGCCAGATCCATGCATTGGCCTCCGCGATGTGCACCGTCGGCCTGGCGGTCTTCGCGCTTGCCGGATCATCGATGATCATCATCGGCGTGGCTGGGGTGCTGCTCTTCATGGGTCAGGCGTTCATCCAGCTCCTGATGCTGCTCTACATCGCCGATTGCGTCGAGTATGGGGAGTGGAAGCTGGGTAAGCGCACCGAATCGATCACGTTCTCCCTCCAACCGTTCATCTACAAGTCCTCCAACGCTCTGGGCACTTCAATGGTGGGGCTGGCCCTGCTCATCTCCGGGGTCAACCAGGCCGAGTCGGCAGCAGACATCACCGTCGGCGGCCAGCTGGCCTTCAAGGTGGTCATGATGGCGGTGCCCATGGTGCTGGTCATCATCAGCTGGGCCGTTCTGCGTCGGACGTACACCCTCGACGAGGGGCGCTACACCGAAATCGTCGCGGAGCTCCGCGCCAGGGAGGAACGCAAGTGACGCAGAGCGGTGCCATCGATCGCGCCTCCACCATCGGCGACGTGTACGACCATCCCCTGGGGCGCGACATCATCGACAAGCTCCTGCTGCAGCTCGGCCGCTCCCAGAGGTGGGTGGACAATCCCATCGTCCGCAGGTTGCGAGTGCGCACCGTGGAGCGGCTGGGTCACGGGTTCACCGGCGACGGCTTCATTGACACCCTGCTGACGCTGCTCAACGACGTGTCAGACTCCCCAACCCGCACCACCGGCCCTGTAACGCCGCGCTGGTGGAAGGAGGCCGTCTTCTATCAGGTGTATCCACGCTCCTTCGCGGATTCCGACGGCGACGGCATCGGTGACCTGCGGGGCATCATCAACCACCTCGACCACCTCGAGGACCTGGGGATCGACTGCCTGTGGCTGTCGCCGATCTTCGCCTCCCCCAACGAGGACAACGGCTACGACATCTCCGACTACCGCGCCGTGATGACCGAGATGGGGACCCTCGACGACGTCGATGAGCTCATCGCCGCCTGCCACGCCCGAGGCATGCGGATCATCCTGGATCTGGTGGTGAATCACACCTCGGACCAGCACGAATGGTTCAAGGAGGCGCGCCGGGATCCGGACGGCCCCTTCGGCGAGTACTACATCCTGCGCGACGGAGACTCCACCACGCTGCCCAACAACTGGGCGTCATACTTTTCCGGCCCCGCCTGGACGTGGCTCGAGGACACGAAGCGGTGGTGCATGCGTCTGTTTGCCCCCGGGCAGCCGGACCTCAACTGGGACAACCCTGCGGTGCGTCGCGAAGTGGCCGACGTCGTCAGCTGGTGGCTTGAACGTGGCATCGACGGCTTCCGCCTCGACGTCATCAATTTCATCTCCAAACGTGAGGGACTGCCCGAGGGCAACGAATTCGTCGGCTCCCTGATGGAATTCACCGGTGTTGAGCACTACTTTCACGGACCGCATCTGCACGCATACCTCGCGGAGCTGCGGCGAGACGGCTTCCAGCGCAAGGGGGAGGTCAAGGAGGCGCCAGGACACGATCCGACGGCAGTCATGATCGGGGAGACACCGGGCATCGGAATAGAGACGGGACGGCTCCTCACGGCCGAGAACCGCCACGAACTTGATCTCGTCTTCAGCTTTGACCATCTGGAGAATCCCGGAAAGACACGTTGGGATGACTACGCGTATGACCTCAACCACCTGAAGGCGTACATGATCCAGCGACAGTCCCGTCTGGGTTCCGGGGATTGGGTCAGCCTCTTCTGGGAGAACCACGACAACCCCCGCATGATCTCCAAGGTCAATGCCGATCCGCTCTACCGGACACCGCTCGGCAAGGCCCTGGCCGCCATCCAACTCCTGGGGCGAGGTACCCCGTTCATCTACCAGGGCCAGGAGATCGCCGCCATCAACCAGGACTTCCAGAATGTCTCCGATTTCAGGGACATCGAATCGATCAACCGCCTGTCACATCATCACGGCGGCCCGGTGAACATCGACGTGGTGCGGCCGGGTTCCCGGGACCACGCACGCACGCCCATGCGCTGGGATGACTCTCAATGCCACGGCTTCACCACCGGCGAGCCGTGGATCGGCTTCCATGAGCACTCCACGGGTTACACCGTCGCCGAACAACAGAAGGATCCGGATTCGGTCTTCACCTTCTACAAGCAACTCATTGCCCTGCGTCGCGAACATCCAGCACTGCGTCTGGGCGATGTGCGGTTCGCCTACCCGCGCCGTCGCGACTACTTCGCCTGGTTCCGCGAGCTCGACGGTGAGTCGTTCCTCACAGAGGTCAACCTGTCCGCACGATCCATTCGTCGCCCCCACTACACGGCCGTGTTGCGCGACGTGTTGACGACTGGCCGCGACGAAGTCAGGCTCGGCCCCTACGAGGTGCGGGTGCATCGGGTCCTCTCCTGACGTCGATTCCGGGTTGGACAAGCTCACACAAAAGCATATGCTTGCATCATGCAACTAACTGATGAGTTGGCGAGACTGTTCACCAACATGGGCCAAACCCTGGCTCGACGCGCACACCAGGGCATGGACCACCAGGACTTCTCGACGCTCGTCGCGCTCTCATCCGGGGCCTGCCCCGACGGCACGAGGCTCAGCGATCTGGCCGCGATGCGTGGCTTCGACGCCTCCACCATGAGCCGACGCGTCTCCCAACTTTGCGAGACCGGACTCCTGGAACGCAGCCCCGATCCCCAGGACGGCCGTGCGCAGTTGCTGCACGTCAGTAACGAGGGCCGCCACGCCCTGACAGAGGAACGCACCCGACGAGTGCGCCTCATCACCGAATCGCTGGGCGAGTGGACACCCGATGACAAAAGTGAGCTCGCCCGCCTGCTCAGCCGCTTGAACGACAGCTTGGAGAACGCATGAAGAAACCCACCCCCACGCCGCGGGTGGCATACAAGCTCGCGCCGCAGGATCGGCAGGTCTTCATCGGCCTCATGATCGGCATGCTCGTGGCGTCCGTGAGCCAGACCATCGTCGGCCCCGCGATGCCCCGCATCGTCGCCGACCTCGGCGGGATTGACCACTACTCCTGGGTGGCCACTGCCGCCATGCTGACCTCGGCCGTCAGCGTGCCCATCATGGGCAAACTTTCTGACCTGTACGGCCGCCGACTGTTCTACATCGGTGGTCTGACTGTCTTCATGATCGGCTCGATCGTCAGCGGTTTCAGCGTCAACTTCTGGATGCTGATCGCAGGACGGGCCATCCAGGGCCTCGGCATGGGAACCATCATGCCGCTGTCTCAAACGATCATCGGCGACATCATCCCGCCACGTCAGCGCGGCAAGTACCAGGGCTTCATGGGCGCCGTCTTCGGCGTGACCGCCGTGGCGGGTCCGCTGGCGGGCGGCCTCATCACCGACAATCTCGGCTGGCGCTGGAACTTCTTCGCGACGCTGCCCCTCGGCATCATCGCCCTCTTCTTCGTCGTGCGCTTCCTGCAGGTCCCCCACGTGCAGCGCAAGGCGGTCGTGGACGTCCTCGGCATCGTGACACTCGCCCCCGCGCTGGTGATGATCCTTCTGGCCACCTCGTGGGGCGGCACCACCTACCCGTGGGGCTCGGCTGTCATCATCGCCCTCTACGTGGCCGGCGGGCTCTTCCTGGGTCTGTTCATCTTCGTGGAATTCAGGGCTGAGGAGCCGCTGCTCCCATTGAGGCTCTTCCGGAACTCGGTTTTCACCGCCAGCAACATCGCCGCCTTCTCCGTCTCCATGGTGCTCTTCGGGGCCACCATCTACATTCCCGTCTACGCGCAGGGCGTCCTGGGTGTCAGCGCCACCGATTCGGGGCTCATCCTGCTGCCGCTCATGATCGGGTTCATCCTGGTGGGCATCGGTGCAGGGCTGCTGATCACACGCACCGGTCGGTACAAGGAGATCATGCTGCTGGGTGTGATCACCATGTTTGCCGGAGTCTGGCTCATGACCCGTCTCGATGCCGCCTCGTCACAGCTGCAACTCAGCGTTGCCATGGTGGTGCTCGGCGTGGGTCTGGGCGCCTCGATGCAGCAGTACACGCTCGTGGTACAGAACGCCGTGGCCAAGCGTGACCTCGGCATCGCCACGGCCTCGACGCAGTTCTTCCGCAACGTGGGCGCCACCGTCGGTATCGCGGTGTTCGGCTCGTTGATGACAGGTGGACTGTCCCGGGCCATCATGGATCGCCTTCCCCCCGGCGTTGCCGAGGAGATGGGTGATTCCGTGTCCACGATTGGCGTGGGGGACGTTCTCGATCCTTCTGGGACGGCCGGGCTGCCGCCAGCGGTCGTCGACGCCATCCGGGAGGGTCTTGCGGACAGGCTGCACGTGGTATTCCTGGCGATCCTGCCCATCCTGGTGATCGCGTTCTTCGCCACGCTCGCCATCAGGGCAATGCCACTGCGCGACACCATCTCCACACCTGAGGAGGCGCGTCGGGAGTTCCTGGACACGATGAGCCAGAGCAGTGGTCGGGACGAACTCGTGCCCAGCCTGAACCACTACGACAACGAGGGCGCCCGCACTCGCGAGCGTGTCCTCGGGCTCCAAATGGATCTCCTGGTGCGGGAGTCCCGACGAGAGGATCGAGGCCTACTACGGCGGGCTGTCACCGAAATTGGCGACGGCGACCTCAGCCATGGCCAGGCAATCCTGGAACGCACCGCCGCGATGCTCTCCTCCGACGACCCGGAGCAGGTGGCCGAAGCCGAGAAGTACGCGTGCGCCCTGGCGAATCGCGCAGCCCGCAAGGGCGGTGTCCTCAGCGAGGACATCCGCAAGGACATCGCCGTACAGGTGGCTGCAGGACGGGAACGCAAGGACGTGCTCGCAGGCCACGAGAAGGCGATGGCGGACAACTTCGAGGCGGTCGACGTCGCGCAACTCCGTGGAGCCGCCAACGACCTGGCCACAGTTCTGCTGCTGGACCTTGACGTCAAGGCCCCAGTGGGAGCAGGCGCCACGAAGTCCTGATCCCCGCCAGACAGGAGAGCGACCCTGCCGGCCACAGTTGTGGACGGCGGGGTCGCTGTCGTTTGCAGCACCGGCCTGCTCAGTGGTCGTTGATTTCCGAGAGGAACTCCTGGGCGCGCTGTGACTGCGGATTGTCCAGCACCTGATCGGGGGGACCCTGTTCCGCGATCCCCTTGTCTGCGATGAGCACCACCCGGTCCGCCACGCGGCGGGCGAAGCGCATCTCGTGCGTCACACACATCATCGTCATGCCCTCTTCCGCGAGGTCCTTCATGACGGCCAGCACCTCACCCACGAGCTCAGGGTCCAGCGCCGAGGTGGGCTCGTCGAAGAGCATCACGGCGGGATCCATGGCCAGCGCCCGTGCGATTGCGACCCGCTGCTGCTGGCCACCCGAGAGACTGCCCGGATAGGCGTCGGCCTTGTGTGCCAGACCGACGCGCTCCAGCAGACTGCGGGCCTTCTCCACGGCCTCGTCCTTGCCACGACCCAGCACGTCGCGCTGCGCCACGGCAATGTTCTCCGTCACGTTCATGTGCGGAAACAGGTTGAACGCCTGAAACACCATGCCGATCCGGGAGCGGATGCGGTTGAGGTGCTTCTGGTCGTAGCTCAGGGTCTGCCCCGCCACGACGATGTCGCCGGAAGTGATCTGCTCCAAACCGTTGACGCATCGGAGAAGCGTGGATTTGCCGGCGCCGGAGGGGCCGATGAGGACCACCACTTCGCTCACGCCCACGTCGAGATCGACATCCTTGAACACGACGGTGTCGCCGAACTTCTTCGTGACGCCACGGAGTTGAACGATTGCCTCGCCCTTGTCCGCATCCCCACTCAGGAAACGATCCGCAGCCGCGGCTTCAAGTTCTTCTTGTGAATCAGTCATGGTCACCTCAGGACTTGTATCGGCCCAGGCGCTTCTCCATGCGGTTCACCACAGCGGTCAGCACGAGGACGATCGCCAGGTAGTACACGGAGACGATCGCGTAGGTGGACAGGGGTTTGTAGGTGGCGGCAGCCGTGTTCTGTGCCGTCCGGAACAGCTCCGTCAGGCCGATGAAGGCGACCAGTGAGGAGTCCTTCACAGCGATGATGAACTGGCTGCCGAGCACCGGGAGGATGGCGCGGAAGGACAACGGCGCCTGAACCCGCAGAAGGGTGCGTTTCCGGGACATGCCAAGAGAGCGTGCAGCCTCCACGAGCCCCTTGGGCACTGACTGGAACCCCGAGCGAATGATCTCGGCTATGTAGGCGGAGTTGTGGACGCCCAATGCGATCGCACCAGCCCAGAACTTGTCCAGCACAATGAGGCTGGAGAGCCCGAAGTAGAGCAGGAAGAGCTGAGCGATCAGCGGCGTGCCTCGAATCAGGCCGATGAAGCCCGCCGCCAGCCACTTCAGCGGAGGAATCCCGCTCATGGACATGGCCGCCACCCCCGCCCCCATCACGAGGGCGAAGAGCAGCGCGACGGCCGTCAACCCGAGTGTGACGCCGGTCGCCTCAATGAAGATTGGTGCGTACTTGGCGAACATCTCGAAGAAGTCCACTATGAGATGTCCTCGCCGAACCACTTTTTGCTGATCTCGGCGTAGGTGCCGTCGTCCTTGATGGCCTGCAGCGCACCATCAATGTCGTCCTTGAGGGGGTTGTCCTTGGCGACGGCAATCGCGGGGCTCTCGGTGTACAGCGGTTCCCCGCACTGACGGAGGTCGCGTTCCGCGTCCTGGATCTGGAAGAGGCCCACGAGCAGACCTGTGATGGTGCCGTCCAGACGACCGGCCTCGGTGTCCTCGAGGGCCGTGATGTCGGACTCGAAGCTGACCACCTCACCCTTGAAGCCTTCTTCCTTCAAGTAGGCGTCATAGGTGGTGCCGTTGGCGACGCCCACCTTGAGATCGGCCTCAATGTCGAAAGTCTCGCAGTCGGAGTCCGTCGGCACGAAGTAGCCCGCACCATCGGTGTAGTAGGGCTCCGTGAAGTCCACCACTTCAGCGCGCTCCTCCGTCGGTGTGACCGATGCGATGAGCGCGTCGTACCTGTTGGACTGCAAGCCCTGGATCAGCGACGCGAAGGCTGCGGTCTCGGTCTTGAGTTCGAGACCTAGCTCGTCGGCGATCGCGGCGGCGATGTCGTAGTCGAAGCCCGTGAGGTTGTTGCCCTCATCGAAGTGGCTGAAGGGCTTGAACTCACCGCTCATGGCGATGACGATCTCACCATCGTTGACCAGCTTGGCGCCACCTTCTTCGCCGCCTCCGTCGTTGCCGGAGCAGGCGGTCAGTGCCAGGGCGCAGGCTGCTGTGAAAGCGACCGCGCGTGCGTGGTGTCGAAAGTTCTTCACTGGTGTCATCTCCTCGGAGTCCGGAGCCGGAGAGTTCCGGCACCTCCCACCCACCACCACGCATGGTGTGACACATGCGTCGAGGCTGAAAAACCTGCAGGCGCAGCGGATGAACTTCGTTGACCCTACGGAGATCAGGGTGCATTAGAGACACTGAAGCGGCTTCCGTTATCAATCCGTTACCTTTCCTGCAGTGCCGGACTGGGCTTGGCCACCCCTCTCCCGCCCGCCTTCTGGCTGGCCACACGGAGGCTCGCCCCCTGCTTGTCCCCGCGGGCGCACGACCCCATGGCAAGGCCGTTCAGCGTGGCACGACGGCGTCGAGATCTGCAGCCAGGTCACCCCTTGCTGCCACCACCACATCCGGCAGTCCCAGCCAGTCCGCCATCCTGCGCAGCTCGCCAGCGAGTTCTGTCGCGGTCTCCGCAGGGGCTTCGGGTTCCCGCCACGCAGATTGCACCAGGAGCCGCCCGGAGGCCCGGTCTGCCTTGAGATCCACCCGGCCGACGAGTGCGTCGTCGAGAAGAAAAGGCAGCACGTAGTACCCGTGCACCCGCTGGGAGGCTGGGGTGTAGATACCGATCCGGTAGTGGAAGTTGAACAGCCACTGGGTGCGGGCGCGTTCCCAGATGAGCGGGTCGAACGGACTCAGCAGGGCTCGCGTCGTGACCCGTCGGGGGATCGGCAGACCAGCGCTCAGGTAGGCCACGGTGCCGTCCACGGACACAACCTCCAGCTCCCCCTCCTCGACGAGTTCCCTGATGGCCTGCCGCGTTGGTGAGGCCTTCGTGCGCCAGTAATCGGCCAGACACTTCACCGTCGCCACTCCATGCGCCCGGGCGGCAATGAGGACCAACTCCCGCATCGCCTCATCGGCCGACGGCGTGGGCGCGGCCACCACCTCGTAGGGCAGGACACGCTCCGGGAGATCGAAAACACGTTCGAACTGGGTGTTGCGTTCCACCACGCAGAGCTGGCCCGTGAAGAAGAGGAACTCGCAGGCAGTCTTCACCACGGACCAGTTCCACCCCCAGTGCTCCCGCAGGGCATCGGGAGCATGACCGAGTTCTGCGGTCAGTCGTCTCGCTGAGCTCGGCCCCAGCTCACCCACAGCGGCCAGCACCTCCACCACCACGTCCGCGTGCTCCGCCCCCGCGCGCTGGATCGATCCCCATGCCTCGTTCCGGTAGGCCTCCATGCGCCACCGGAACAGTGGGTGCAGCGCGACGGGAACGAAAGCCGCCTGGTGGGCCCAGTATTCGGTGATTCGCCGCGGCTGCCTCCCAGCGGCCTGTGCCAGGAGGCACTGGTCGTAGACACCGAGACGCGAAAACAGGGGAAGGAACTGGCTGCGCGCCAGGACGTTCACCGAATCGATCTGCAGTACGCCCATCCGCTGGATAGTCGCGTCGATCTGCCTCATCGTCACCGTCGTCGGGCGGGGGCGCGCCAGCCCCTGCGCGGTAATGGCGATTCGCCGTGCCTCTGCCAGCGAGAGTGTGGACCGTTTCGGCGGTGGGGAGGGCATGGGTGCCAGTTTGGCAGTCGTGTTGAGTGGCCGTTGGGCGCTGCCTGCTTATCGTGGGCCCCAGATGCCGGTCTACCGGCATCCAGAGCCCACACTAAACTGAACGTTGCCTGACCCGCGGCTTCGGCGACTGACCCCGCTAGGCTACCCACCCATGAGTAGTCTGCAATTCGGAGCACACGTTCGCCACGAGGACCCCATCGTTGAGGCCCGAAAGACCCGCGCGGACATCGTCCAACTCTTCCTGGGTGAACCACAGAGTTGGAAGAAGCCCCAGGCTCAGTATCCGGGTGGTGCCGAGGCGCTTCGCTTGGCCGCCGAGGAAGCCGGCGTCGGGATCTACGTGCATGCGCCCTACATCGTCAATGTGGCGTCGACGAACAACCGCATCCGGATCCCGTCACGCAAACTGCTGCAGCAGACCGTCACGGAAGCGGCCGCCGTCGGGGCCCGTGGAGTCATCGTGCACGGTGGCCACGTCACAGCTGACGACGATCCCGAAAAGGGCTATGACAACTGGCGCAAAGCCGTCGATGGACTGAAGCTCGAAGTGCCAATCCTCATCGAGAACACTGCCGGCGGCAACAACGCGATGACCCGTCACCTGGAGGCCATCCAAGGAGTTTGGGAAGCCATCTCCACCTCCGCCAACATCGATTCGGTGGGGTTCTGCCTCGACACCTGCCACGCACACGCTGCCGGGCTGGATCTGAAAACAGTGGTCGACGACATCCGGGGCATTACCGGCAGGATCGATCTGGTCCACTGCAACGATTCCCGCGACGTGGCGGGCTCGGGGGCAGACAGACACATCGGACTGGGCAACGGCAATATCAACGTCAACGACATCGCCGCCATCGTTCGCGCGGCAGCGGCCCCCGTCATCCTGGAGACCCCCAGCGACGGCCACGCTGCAGAGATTGAGTGGCTTCGCTCGTTGTGAGGTTAGATGGTGGCCATGAAGGTCTTGCTGCCCAACACCGTAGAACTCAATCCCCAGTTGCCTGAGGGATCCACTACTGTCACCTTTGACTCGGCGGCCCCCATCCCCGATGAGCACCTCGACGCCGAGGTTCTGGTGGATTGGCTGATCAGACGCAAAACGATGGCCGACGCTGCGGAGCGCTTGCCAAACCTGAAGCTGGTCCAGTCGCTCTCTGCGGGTGCCGACAACGTGCTCAGCGCACCTTTCGATGAGGACGTGGCGATCTGCTCGGGCGTCGGGCTTCACGACCATGCGGTCACCGAACATGCGATGGCGCTCACCCTGGCGCTGCTGCGGCGCCTGCCCGCGTGCATGAAGGCCCAACAACGGGGCAAATGGGCCAAGGAGTTGGGCGGTTCCCAGACGCTGCTGACTGACGAACACATCACGACGTTGCTCGACGCCCGCGTCCTGGTCTGGGGGTTCGGCTCCATCGCGCAAACACTGGCACCCGTTCTTCAGTCCCTGGGCGCACGCGTCACGGGCGTGGCACGCACAGCCGGTGAACGCTCCGGATTCCCGGTCATCACCGAGGATGACCTTCCCCGCGAACTCCCACACACCGATCTGCTCATAATGGTCCTCCCCGGAGTGTCCGCCACCGAGAACGCACTCAACGCCGAACGGCTGGCGCTGCTTCCTGAGACTGCTCTGGTGGTCAACGTCGGACGCGGGACCACCGTCGACGAGGATGCGCTGCTTTCTGCACTGAAGGATGGCTCCATCGCCGGAGCCGCCCTGGACGTCACAGCCCAGGAGCCCCTGCCGGAGAATTCTCCGCTGTGGAATGCACCAAACCTCATCATCACCCCCCACGCTGCAGGCGGCAGACCCTTTGGCTCTGACGAACTCATAGCGGCCAACGTCACGGCGCTACTCAACGGCGACGACCTGCGCAACCGAATCCGCTGAAACGGCCCCAGCCCGCGACTGAACGCCGGACCGTCTGCGTTGATCCGCCCACCGGGATGATCCTCGATCTCGACGGCTCAGCTTTTGCCGGGCACGACACCGCTGAAGTGGAGCAGATTGTCCACTGCGAGCACGCTGTCCAGCGTCGCTTCATCCAGCAACCCGCGCTCCAGAACAATCTCACGGACGCTGCGCCCTGTCGACGCCGCCTCTTTTCCCACCTCATCCCCAGCCGCATGGCCGATGAGGTTGTTGAGGAAGGTCACGACGGAGATGGAATTGGTCACGTAGGCGAGGCAGACGTCACGGTTGGCAGTGATGCCCTCGATGCACTTGGTTCGCAGCGTGTCGCAGGCATTGTGCAGCAGTGAAATGGATTCAAAGAGTGCCTGGGCGATCACTGGCTCCATGGCGTTGAGCTGCAGTTGGCCAGCTTCCGCGCTGACTGTGACGCAGACGTCGTTGCCGAACACCTTGAAACAGGCCTGGTTCACCACCTCGGGGATCACTGGGTTGACCTTGGCCGGCATGATGGAGGACCCGGCCTGCACCTCTGGGAGGTTGATTTCATTGAAGCCAGCCCGGGGCCCGGACGACAGCAGCCTGAGGTCATTGCAGGTTTTCGACAACTTCACCGCCAGTCGTTTGCACACGCCGTGCGCGGTGACGTAGACGCCGGTGTCGCTGGTGGCCTCGATGAGATCGGGGGCGGTGCCACACGGTCGCCCGGTGATATCGGCGAGGTGCCGGATCACCACCTCCGCATAGCCGGGAGGTGCGTTCGCGCCCGTACCTATGGCGGTGGCCCCCAGATTCACCTCCAACAGGAAGCCGCGCACGGTGTCGATATGGCGCAGTTCCTCCGAGATTGTCACCGCGAAAGCCGTGAACTCCTGACCCAGCGTCATCGGTATCGCATCCTGCAGTTGCGTCCGGCCCATGGTCAGGACGTCGGCGAGTTCATTTCCCTTCGCACGCAATGCTTCGACCAGTTGCTCCACTCCAACCGCCAGCTCACCGAGCCTGGTGTCCAGCGCCAGACGAAGCCCTGTGGGATAGGCGTCGTTGGTGGACTGGCTCCGGTTGACGTGGTCAAGCGGACTGACGATGTCATAGCTGCCTTTGGCACAGCCAAGGTGCTCAAGCGCCAGATTCGCGAGCACCTCGTTGACGTTCATGTTGGTCGAGGTCCCAGCACCACCCTGGAACACGTCGATGGGGAACTGATCCAGGCAGCGGCCATTGTCCAGGATCTGGTCGCACGCCCACACGATGGCGTTGACCACGTCCGGATTCACCACGCCCAGATCCCCATTGGCGAGCACCGCGGCCTTCTTCACCTGCACCAGTCCGCGAATCAGATCTGGCAGATCGCTGATGGTGTCCGGGCTGATGCGAAAATTCTCCATGGCGCGCACGGTGTGGACACCGAAGTAGGCCTCAGCCGGTACGTCCCGGGAGCCGAGCAGGTCCGTTTCGACTCTTGTGCTCGTCAACCTGGGGCTCCTTGGGACAGTGGTTTGACTCCCACCGTAGCCAACGACGCGCATCACGTGGGGCGGCCCGCGTCAGAGACCCGCTGGCGCTAAGGTGGGGCCTGTGACTCGCAGCGTATTCATTGCCTCGTCGGAGCGGCAGGTCAGCAAGAGTGTGATCGCCCTCGGCGTCGTCGAACTCTTCAACCGCCAGGTTCGCAACGTGGGGGTGTTCCGGCCCCTCGTGGAATCCACGACGTTCGACGCCGTCGCCACGGCCCTGCTTGATCTCAAGAGCATGCGGAGGCAGACCTTCGAGGAAGCCGTCGGTGTCACGCACGCTGACTTCGCCGAGGACCCCTCCGGATCGATCGATCAGATCGTGGCCAAGTACACGCAGCTGACTGCCCGCTGCGACGCCGTCGTGGTGGTGGGCTCCGATTACAGCGGCCACTACTCCAGCACCGAACTGGACCACAACGCCGTCATCGCCGCGAACCTGAATACCCCGGTGCTCTATGTCTGTAGCGCCACTGATCGCACGCCCGAAGAGGTGCGCGGCATCGTCGAGGAGACCATCGAGTCCTTCGAGGAACGCCACAACACCGTCGTGGGCGTGGCAATCACCCGCGTCGATCCTGACGGCGTGGAAGCCATGCGCGAGGCCGTGTCCCACGTGCGGGAAGCCACGTTCATCGTTCCGAACGATCCAGTGCTGCGCGCCCCATCGGTGCGCATGCAGTGGGAAGCCGTCGGCGCCACGCAGTGGCTGGGGAACCCTGCCTTCCTGGACAAGGAGGCCGTCCACATCTTCGTGGCCGCCATGACGCTGCCGAACCTGTTGACGCGCCTCAAGCCCGAGTGCACGGTCATCATGCCCTCGGATCGTCTCGATCTGCTGCCCGGCCTGCTGATGGCCCACGCCTCCCCAGCGTTCGGCCCGCTCGCATCCATCATCCTGACCGGCGGTTTCGACATCCCCGAATCCGTCCACACCCTGCTCGACGGCATCGAAGTTGACCTGCCGATTGCTTTCACGGACAAGGACACCTTCGCCACCGCGGCCAAGCTGCAACTGGTCACCGGCGTCTCCACCTCGACATCCCGCAAGACGGATGTCTCACGCATCCTGTTCGGTGCCCATGTGAGCGAGGACGAAATCCTGCGGGCGATCGACCTTCCCCGCTCCGAAATTCGCACACCCACGATGTTTGAGCACCAACTGATGCGGCTGGCCCGCTCAGACAGGAAGCGCATTGTGCTGCCGGAGGGCTCCGATGATCGTGTCCTGAAGGCGGCAGCCATCGTGCTTCAGCGTCAGGTGGCCGAGATCATCATCCTCGGCGAACGCGCTGTCATCAGCCGACGCGCATCCGAGCTCGGCATCAACCTGCGCAGCGCCGAGGTGGTCAACCCACGCGACGCGGAAATGCTTGACCGGTTTGCCGAAGAGTACGCAAAGCTGCGCGCCCATAAGGGCATCTCGCTCGAGCAGGCACGCAAGCAGTTTGAGGACCCGTCCTACGTCGGCACGATGATGGTGCACCTGGGCATGGCCGACGGCATGGTCTCAGGCGCCATGAACACGACCGCCAACACGATCCGGCCGTCCCTGGAGTTCATCAAGACCAAGCCCGGCGTGAGCGTCGTCTCCGGCTCCTTCCTGATGGCGATGAGCAACCGTGTCGTGGTGTACGCAGATTGTGCCGTGAACCCGGATCCCACACCCGAGCAGTTGGCTGACATCGCCATCTCCTCGGCGGAAACGGCGCGGGCGTTCGACATCGAACCGCGCGTCGCCATGCTCAGCTACTCCACCGGCACGTCCGGCAGCGGCGCGGACGTGGACAAGGTCCGGGAGGCCACCCGCATCGTGCGGGAGCGGGATCCCGAACTGAAGGTGGAGGGCCCCATCCAGTTCGACGCAGCCGTCGACGCCACGGTTGCTGCGAAGAAGATGCCGAACTCGGAGGTTGCCGGACAGGCATCTGTCTTCATCTTCCCCGATCTCAATACGGGCAACAACACCTACAAGGCTGTGCAGCGCACCTCCGGTGCGGTGGCCGTCGGCCCGATTCTGCAGGGGCTGAGGAAGCCGGTCAACGATCTTTCCCGCGGTGCGCTGGTGGAAGACATCGTGTCCACCATCACCATCACCGCCATCCAGGCCCAGAAGAACCGCTGAGCACCACCCCCGACATTCAAGGAAGTGCACTCCACGTGTCCCACCCGATCCTGCTCCTGAACTGTGGTTCGTCCTCCATCAAGTACCAGCTCCTCCAGACGGATACCGAGGAGGCGAGCGCGGTGGGGATCGTGCAACGCATCGGCGAGCAGGGCAGCACGCTGGACCATGAGGTGGGCCGCGACGAATTCCATCTGGATCAGGACTTCGCCAATCACACTGAGGCAGTCGCCGCCGTCGTGGGGATGTTCGAGTCCAACGGTCCCAGCCTCGAAGGCGTCATCGCCGTCGGGCACCGGACCGTGCATGGCGGCGACACCTTTCAGGAGTCGGTGCGCATCAATGATGAGGTCATCGCGAAGCTCGTCGAACTCTCTGACCTGGCGCCCCTGCACAACCCTCCTGCCATCGCCGGCATCGAGGCCGCCATGCGCGTGCTGCCCGACGTGCCTCACGTTGCCATCTTCGACACCGCTTTCTTCTCCACTCTTCCCCCCGAGGCGTACACCTACGCCCTGGATCGAGACGTCATGCGCGAGCACGGCATCCGCAAGTACGGCTTCCATGGCACCTCACACCAGTACGTCTCGCAGCAGGCTGCAGTGTTCCTGGACCGTCCCCTGTCAGAGTTGAAGACCATTGTGTGCCATCTCGGCAACGGTGCCTCCATCTCTGCCGTTGATGGCGGAGTGGCTGTGGAAACCTCCATGGGGCTCACTCCCCTGGCCGGTCTGGTGATGGGCACGCGCTCCGGCGACGTCGATCCCGGCCTCCACAAGTTCTTGAACAGCAAGGGCATGAGCCTCAACGAGGTCGACACCTTTCTCAACAAGAAATCGGGAATGCTCGGCCTCTGCGGCTACACCGACATGCGTGATGTGGGCACCGAAATTGAAGCTGGCAACGAGGACGCAAGACTGGCCCGTGACGTCTATGTTCACCGTCTTGTGAGCTACATCGGCTCCTACATGGCCCTCATGGGTGGCGTGGACGCACTGTGCTTCACCGCAGGTGTCGGGGAGAACGCAGCCCATATCCGCGGCCCGATCATCGAACGCCTCACTGCCATGGGCTTCGAACTCGACGCCGAGGCAAACCAGGTGCGCTCCAAGGAGTCGCGCGAGATCTCCACTCCGGCCTCCAAGGTTCGCGTTCTGGTGATCCCCACGAACGAGGAACTGGCCATGGCACGCGAAACGCTGAAGGTCTTGAGCGCCTGACGCAGAACACGTCGAGGTTCGCCAACATCTGGGCTGGTCTGCCCACCGAGATGTTGGCGAAGCTCTACTGCCTCGAAAAGCCTTGGCGCCAAACTTGTGACAACCCCACAAGTTTGGCCAGACACATCTGACCGCGCATCAGCTTCGGAGCGGGTGTCCTCATTGACGCAACTGCTAGGCGTCAAGCCAGCTCAGGGGTGTCAATATGAGTTCCGGGACCAGCACCAGCACGATGACGAGCACGGTCTGGGCGAGGAGGTACGGCATCACCGGTTTGACGGTTGCACCTACCTTCACCTTTCCGACCGCAGCGGCCACGTTCAAGGACGGGCCAACCGGCGGCGTGATGAGACCGAGGACATTGGCCAGTGTGAAGACGATGCCGAAGTAGATGAGGTTGATTCCAGCCTCATTGAGGAGCGGAAGGAAGATCGGCGTAAAGATGAGGATCGTCGGTATGACGTCAAGGATGGTTCCCACCGCGATGATGAACAGCAACAGGATGATCATGAGGAGCATCGGATGATCGGTGAGGGTTCCGAAGACCCTGGTGACGGTCGCGGGCAGACCGGAGATCGCCATGTAGTAGGCGGCGACTTGTGCGGCAGCCGCCAGGAACATGACGACCGCTGACATTTTGGCGGACGAGATCAACGCGCTGAGAAGCTCGTTGAATTTGATCTCCCGATAGACCACCAAACCCACGAACAGCGCGTACACGACCGCGACGACGCCTGCCTCGGTGGCTGTGAATACGCCACTCCTCAGGCCAACCAGAATGATGACTGGCAGCAGTAGTGCCCAGATGGCACCGAAGAACAACTTGATGTGCCCCGTGATCGAGGTCTTGGGGATGTCAACCTTGATGTTCTCGTGTTTGCGGGCAATCAGGAACCACACGACGGCCATGGTGACTGTCATGTACACAGCCGGCGCAATGCCCGCAAGGAACAGCGAACTGATCGAAACACCAGCTGTTGCGCCGAAGATAATGAGTGGCACGGAGGGTGGCATGATCGGCGCCACGAGGTTGGCAGAAGCGAGCAGGCCGACAGAGCGCTCACGGTTGTACCCCTCGCGCACCATCATTGGGATGAGGATCGCACCCAGGGCAGCGGTGCTGGCCACGGCCGAACCGACGAGGCTGCCGAAGAGAAGGCAGGCGAGGATGGTCACGTATCCGAATCCGCCCCGGAAGCGACCCACGGTGGCCCGGGCAAGAGCGATGATCCGGCGGGTCAAACCGCCACGATTCATGAGTTCGCCAGTGAGAATGAAGAATGGCAGTGCCATCATCGCGACGGAATCGGTGCCGCGCATGAGCTGCGCAGCCATGATCTGCGGATCGCCGGAGCGACCTCCCATCTGGATGCCGGTGGCGACCGACGTGAAGAGAAGCGCGAAGGCAATCGGTACACCGATGGCGATCGCACCAATGAGGTATCCGAACAAAGGTCCAAGAACTCGCATGATGACTACTCCTTGGTCCCTTGAGAATCCTGTGCGTCGACGATGACTTCGACGTCCGAATCCTTGGTGGCGATGAGTTCACTGACGGACAGCTTGAGGAAGAACAGCCGGTAGAGGTTTGCACCTGCGATGATCAGGACCGCGGCCCCGGTGACAACGCCGACCCCAAAGATGAGCGCCCGCGGGTATTGGGTGGCGACCATCCGGGCGCCCAGGTTCTGCACGGAGAGGTCCCAGCTGCCCTTCACGAGCAGCCACATCGTCCACATGATGATGAGCTGCACGAGCGTGTAAAGAACCTTCTGAGCCTTCTCGGGCACGCGATCGATGAGAGTGTCCACACCGAGATGCTGGTTGTCACGAAACGCGCCGATCGTCCCGAGGTACACCAGGTAGATGAAGCACAGTCGCGTCACCTCTTCGGACCAGACGAAACCGGTGGAAAACACGAAGCGCAGGACAACGTTCAGGAACATGAGGGCAACCATCATGAACAGGAACGCAGCCATGAGCACTTCAACAGATCGGAACAGTGAGTTGAAGATCTTTGTCACGCGACCCCTCCTTGCCTAGTGGCAGTGGGGTGCCGGAACGTCGGCACCCCACCGCCGGGCGGTCAGTTGACCTCTTGGATTTTCGACGTGAGCTCTGGCGCCCAGTCGTTTTCGCTGAGAAGCTTCTCCGTGAGAGGAGCGATAAGATCGATCATCTTTTCACGGTCGGCGTCCGTCATGGGCGTGACGGTGACCCCATTCTCCTCAAGAAATTCTCGGTCGGTGTCGACACTTGAAAGATAGTTGTCCCACGCCTCGGCGACTGTGGCGTCGGCAGCGTCGCGTACGATCTTCTGGTTCTCCTCGCTGAGGCTGTCCATGAACGGCGCGCTCACGATGAGCTCGAGTGTGGCGATGATGTGGTTCGTCTCGTAGACGTAATCCTGCACCTCGTAGAACGCTTCACTGATGATCGTGACCATGCCGTTGTCCTGGCCGTCAACGACACCCGTCTCGAGCGCGGTGAACAACTCACCGAGCGGAATCACCTGCGGGTTCGCACCGACGGCCTCCACGATGCCGATGTGGATCGGGTTGCCCGGCATCCGGAACTTCTGTCCGGCGAAGTCATCGACCGACTCCAGCGGCTTCGAGCTCGAGAACGTCCGGGCGCTGTTCGGACCCCAGCCGAGGAGGTAGGTCGTGGGGAACTGCTCATTGAACTGCTCGCTCATGTCCTTGGCAATATCACCAGTCCACACGTTCTTGGCGTGCTCAAGGTCGCGGTAGAGGAACGGCCAGTCGGAGATGAGCATCTTCGGGTACTCCTCGTTCATCGGCGTACCGACGACGACGGCTTCGAGGGTGCCGTTGCGGACGCCATCCCAAAGATCAGACTCATTGCCCAGGGTGCCTGAGTGGTGAACTTCGACAGTCAGCGCACCATCGGAGGCTTCTTCGATCTGAGTCTTGAAGACCTCGTCGAGTGCCGCGGCCATGGGGTGGCTCGCAGACCAGTTGTCCGCCACGCGGATGGTGGTGGTCCCACCGTCGGACGGTTCACCGTTGTCCGAGCCGCACGCGGCCAACCCGACCGCCATGAGGGCGGTTGTCAGAATGGCAAGTGGTCGTTTCATAGTTACTCCTTTGTTGATGTGCATGGTGTTCTCAGTTGTAGATAAATTGGGGGCTCAAACCGTCTTCGGTCAACAGGACCGCTGTCACACGGCGGCGTTGGTCATCCAGCCAAGTGGAGCATCACCTTGCTCGAGCCGGTGGATCGATCGGCGGCCACGGCGAAAGCCTCGATGGCTTCGTCGATGGTGAAGTCGTGGGTGAGGATCGGTTCGACGTTCAGCCCATCAGATAGGAGCTGGACGGCCTCGGTCATCTCGTCGACAAAACGGAACGAGCCTCCCCAGAGGATTTCCCGGGTCACCAGATCCCCCAGGACGGCCGACACCTCAGCTACTGGGAGATTGCCGACCTGAACGACGGCACCCCCACGCGCCGTCGCACGCAGAACGGGACCCAACGCCCCCGGCGCACCGGAAGCCTCGATGACAATCTCGTATTCCCGTGAGAACGGGGCAGAAGTGACATCCACTGTCTCATCGGCACCCACTTGCGTAGCAATCGCCAACGCGGCCGGCGAGACGTCCGCAGCCGTCACTGATGCAGCTCCCAGGTGCTTGGCTGCTGCGACGACAAGCAGACCGATCGGGCCGGACCCGTTGACAAGAATCTCTCGACCCACGACTCCACCCGGCACAAGGTCTGCGGCTCTTCGGACGGCGTGGAGCGCGACAGCAAGGGGTTCAACGACCGCGCCGAGACGCGTGTTGACACCGTCGGGCAGAACAATGAGTTGTTCAGCCCGGAGTACCTTGAGCGAAACGAATCCGCCGTCGGTGTGTGGGTCCAGCGCGGCGGATCCGAAGTAGCGCACCGAGGGGTACAGGTTGGTGCGGCCAGCGAGGCGCTCGGGCATCGCACCGTCACCGACAAGGGTTGGAGGGTAGGCCGCGACGGCCTGGCCCACGAGTGCTTCGTCGACGTCACCACCCACTGCGACGACGCGGCCAGCGAACTCATGCCCAAGCACCATGGGGTGTTTGAGCACCGCGGTGCCCGATATCCCACGTGCGACGTAAGCCAAATCTGACCCGCAGACGCCACCCCATTCGACGGCAAGAAGAACCTCCCCCGGGCCGGGCGTCGGTTCGGGCAGGTCGTCGATCCGAAGATCTCCTACCCCGTGGACGACTACTGCCTTCATCGCTTCCTCCATCTCGTCTGCACGAAAATCGCGGAAGAACGTTCTATGGACGACATCGTATGCAGCTCCCTTCGCCTCGTTGCGCAGTTGCCGGATTCTCAGAAAGATCGCCCGACAACTTGTATGGTCTACTGGTATACAAGCATTGCATGGAAGCAAAAGTCAATAGCAGTAGGATGGACCTTTGCACCAGGCCAAGGAGGGCACCATGACGTTACGGACCGTGAGGGTAGGGCGGCGTGAGGTCTATGAGCACTTGCGGTCTCGCATCATTCGGCTTGAACTACCACCCGGAACGGCAGTCTCTGAAAAAGAGGTCGGTCTCACTCTCGGGGTCTCGAGAACCCCAGTCCGCGAGGCCTTGCTCCTTCTTGCCAGCGAGGGACTCGTCGAGGTCATACCGCAGGTGGGCACCTTCGTCTCACGCGTCGATCCTCGCCGGGTGGCCGAGGCTCAGTTCCTGCGCGAGGCGGTGGAGTTGGCGTCACTACGATCGTTGAAACCTCCATTCGACCCCAAAATCCTCGCAGCGCTGCGGAAGAACCTCGACAACCAGCAACGGACCACCGATGACCTCAGCGCTTTTTTTGAGCTCGACGAAGCGTTCCACAAGGGCCTCATGACCCTCGCTGACCACGGAACCTCCTGGGAGATCGTGGTTGCCGCGAAGGGGCACCTCGACCGGGCACGCCTGCTCGGCTACCAACAGGAGCCATCAACGCGCAGGTTCGTCGACGAACACCTCGCCATCTTTGAGGCCGTGTGCTCCGAGGACTTGGAGGGCGCTGAGGACTTTCTCCGTAGCCATGTGCGCGTCATATTCGAGGACATCCAGTCCGTCCAGCGCACATCCCCGGAGTTGTTCGTCATCGACCCCGACGCACGTCCGGTACGCAAATCCGTCATCGTGTGGGAGGCCGCAGCCGCCAGCCCATGATCTGAATCCGACCCAATCCACTAGAGAGCCAGAGGGACTCCGTGAGCACAATCGAGAAGGCCGAGGTACTTGTCTCCTCGCCGGGGCGGAACTACGTCACGTTACGCATCACCACGTCAGACGGGGTCACAGGTCTGGGCGACGCCACGCTCAACGGACGCGAGTTGGCAGTCGCCTCCTACTTGCGGGACCACGTGGTCCCGCTGCTGATCGGTCGCGACCCGTCGCGCATCGAGGACACCTGGCAGTACCTCTACAGGGGAGGATATTGGCGTCGCGGCCCGGTGACCATGACCGCGATCGCTGCCGTGGATGTCGCGCTGTGGGACATCAAAGGCAAAGTCGCCGGGCTTCCTGTCTACCAATTGTTGGGTGGTCGATCCCGGGATGCGGTGATGGTCTACGGTCACGCCAGCGGTGTCGACGTTGAAGAACTCCTGAACGACATCGCCCGCTTTCAGGATGCTGGCTACCAAGCCATTCGCGCGCAGACGGGTGTGCCCGGCCTCGCCGGCAGCTACGGGGTGCGGAAAGGGTCTGTCTACGAACCCGCAGCCACTTCGCTCCCCGCTGAACAGTCGTGGTCAACGGAGCGGTATCTCAGCTTCGCTCCTGACTACCTTCGCCAGGTGCGCGAGCGCTTCGGGTTCAACTTCCACCTCCTTCATGACATTCACCATCGCCTCACCCCAATCGAGGCAGCTCGCTTTGGCAAGGAAGTCGAAGAAGTTCGTCTGTTCTGGATGGAAGACCCCACGCCAGCAGAAAACCAGGAAAGCTTCCGTCTCATTCGTCAGCACACCACCACACCGATCGCTGTTGGAGAGGTTCTCAACAGCATCTGGGATGTCCAGCAGCTCATCACGGAGCAACTCATCGACTACGTACGTACTTCAGTGTCGCACTCCGGAGGCATCACCCACCTGCGTCGCATCCTCGATCTGGCGGCGCTCTACCAGGTCCGCAGTGGCTCCCACGGTCCCACCGACCTCTCACCGGTTTCGCTCTCCGCAGCGACGAACATTGACGTTTCCATCCCCAACTTTGGAATACAGGAGTACATGGCATTTGCCCCAGAGACCCTGAATGTATTTCAGGGCGGGCCCACCTTCCGGGATGGGGCGCTGTACGTATCCGAGGAACCCGGCCTCGGCGTTTTCTACGACGACAGAGCCGCCGCACGCTACCCCTATGATCCCAAGTATCTGCCGGTGGCTCGTCGCTTGGACGGGTCTGTGCACGACTGGTGATGATTGCTTGTCATAACCCGACAACTTTCTATGCGTCTGGTTGTGCAATTGCGACCGACGCCACTCCGGCGCCGCGCATCAGCTTCCACACCTTCAACAGGGGGGATACCGTAGGCCCATGGCCACAGCTATGATCACCGGCGGCACTTCCGGCATTGGACTCGCGTTCGCCCAAGAACTGGCCGGACGCGGTACAGATCTGGTGCTGGTTGCGCGCGACGCACAGCGGCTCGGCGAGATCTCCGAAATGCTGAAGTCCACCCACGGCGTCACCGTCGAGACCTTCCCTGCAGATCTCTCCGATCGTGCCGGGATGGACAGCGTCGCCAAGCGGATCGAGTCTGAAGACTCCCCCATAGACATGCTGATCAACAACGCCGGCTTCGGACTGCACTCCACAGTCCTCGATCCGGCCGACATCGACACTCACGCCAAGGCCCTCGACGTCATGTGCCTCGCGCTCCTGGTGCTGGGCGGCGCCGCTGGCCGCGTCATGCGCGAGCGTGGTCGCGGACAGATCATCAACGTCGCATCCTCCTCCTCCACCATCTTCACGGGAAACTACTCGGCAGTGAAGGCATGGGCGCGCACGTACTCCATGAGCCTCGCCCTCGAACTCCGGGGCAGCGGCGTGACCGTCACGGCTCTGCTACCCGGCTGGGTCCGGACCGAGTTCCATGAGCGCGCCGGAATCACGGCCACGAACCTCCCCGATGTTGTGTGGATCGATCCCGACGTCCTGGTCCGCGAGTGCCTCGCTGATGTGGACAAGGGCAAGCTGGAGTCTGTCCCCACGCTCAAGTGGAAAGCCGCCATGCTTCTCGCCGACCACGGCCCCAAGTGGTTCGTGCGCTGGTTCTCCATCAAGCTCACCAACAGTCGCAAGAAGCGCTGAGGCCCCCGCACCGTGGCCAGAGACAAGGGTCTGAACAAGGACGAGCGGGAACGATACTCGTCCAGGGTCGGGGCGACGACACGCCAGGCAGCGCAGATGCTTCTGTTGAAGCCCTACCTGTGGCGGTTGTTGCGCGTGCACGTTCACGGTGCCGCCAATGTGGAGGCTCTCGAAGGGCCGTTCGTCGTATTTTCCAACCACTCGTCCCACCTCGACGCCCCATTGGTTCTGGGTGCACTCCCACACCGGTTGTCCCGCTACGTCGCAACAGGTGCAGCCGCCGACACGTTCTACGACAAGTGGTGGAAGACGGGCCCGATGTCGCTGTTCTTCAACAGCTTCCCCGTTGACCGGGGCAAGGAAAGAGGCGATTCGAAGGCGCCCGGACGAACCCAGAAGCGGGGCATGTCCGCCGCGCTGCTCGCTGACGGCATCCCCCTCCTCATCTTCCCCGAGGGCACACGTTCACGGACCGGCGCGATGGCGCCGTTCAAGCCGGGGGTTGCCGCGTTGTGCATCTCCCGAGATGCTCCGGCGCTGCCCGTGGCACTGGTCGGCGCCTACTCCGCCTGGCCGTCGCAACAGAAACACCTGCCCCGGGGGCGCCCCCAGGTGCATGTGGTCATCGGACGCCCGATGCATCCACTGCCCGGGGAGATCGCCCACGAATTCAGTGAGCGGATGCGCCGACAGGTGCTGGAACTGCACGATTCGACGGCCCGCGCCTACGGGGCGAAAACCCTGGCCGAGTACGCCCGCGTTGTGGCAATCGAAAAGTCAACGAAAGACGAGATCACCGCGCTGGCAGAGGATGCCAGGCAACGTGCGAACAAGCAGGAGGATCGATGATCGACGGTGTGAAGCAGCAGAAGTGGTGGGGCTGGGGCGAGGAAGGCAAGGCCTACAGCCATCACGACAAGCCCAAGTTCGCGCCGTTCGTGAAGAAGATCGTCGGGGTGGACATCAACCACTCCAAGACCTCCGTGCCTCCCTTCTCGTCGCTGGACGTGCCCGCCACACAACTCACTGACGAACTGCGCGCCACGCTGGAGCGCATCGTCGGTGCTGAGTACGCACAGACTGATGATGAGACCCGCGTCGTCCACGCCTTCGGCAAGGGTGTTCGTGACCTCGTGCGCGTCCGTCGCGGCGAACTCGGCCGCGTTCCTGACGTCGTGGTGTACCCCGCGGATGAGGACCAGGTTGTCGCCCTGGTCAACGCCGCCGTCGAGCATGACTTCGTGCTAATCCCCTTTGGCGGTGGTTCCAACATCGTCGCCGCCACTGAAGCGGTGCCCGGCGAGAGCCGCAACGTGGTCATCGTGAACCTGGGCCGCATGAGGAGTCTCGTCGAGATCGACGAAACCTCCGGTATCGCCCGCATCCAGGCCGGAGCGTTCGGCCCGGACATGGAGGAGCAACTCCGTGCACGCGGATGGACGATGGGTCACCAGCCGGACTCGTTCGTGTGGTCGACGCTCGGTGGCTGGATCGCCAGCCGCAGCTCCGGCATGCAGTCCGACAAGTACGGCGACATCTCCGACATCGTCCGCGGCCTGCGCATGGTGATGCCCGGCCAGACGCTGGTGCTACGCCCGCTGCCGTCCACGTCCTCGGGTCCCAGCGTCCGCGAAATGGTGCTCGGCTCGGAGGGTCGCCTCGGCGTCATCACCGAGGCATGGGTGCAGGTGCACCGCATCCCAGAGGAGCGCGAACTACAAGCGTACTTCTTCGCCAGCTACGCAGACGGACTGAAGGCCTGCGAACAGATTGCCGCCTCCGATGCCAATGTGATGCTGGCGCGTATCTCCGATCCGCTGGAGACGCAGTACATCATGGCCAACGGCAAGAAGTCGGGCCGCATGGGCAAGCTGGCCAGCAAGACCATTCAGACGATGATGGTGCGCAAGGGCTGGGATCTGGAAAAGATCTGCATGTCCTTCGTGGGGTTTGAGGGCAGCGCCAACCATGTGCGCTACCACAAGGGGCTCGTTACCAAAATCATCAAGGCCAACAACGGCATGGGTGTGGGCAAGGGCCCGGGCGCGCTGTACGACCAGAAGAAGTACGACACCCCCTACATCCGCGACTTCATGCTGGACCATGGCCTCGTCGCCGACGTCTCCGAAACTGCGACGCCGTGGGCCTACACCGAGCAGATCCACACGAACACCGTCGCCGCCGCCCACAAAGCACTCGAGGAGCGGGGAGTTCGAGGCGTCGTGTTCTGCCACCTGAGCCACTCGTACCATTCGGGCGCGTGCCAGTACTTCACGTTCGCCATCGCGGATGACTCCGAGGAGAACCTGGTCACCTACGACCACGTGAAGCGGGCCATCCAGCAGTCGTTCATGGACAACCACGGCACCGTCTCCCACCACCACGGTGTGGGCGAGGAACACAGCCCATGGCTGGACCAGGACATCTCACCAGCCGGCGTCCACATGCAGCGCAAACTCTTCGAAGGAATCGATCCGGGCAGCAACTTCAACCCCGGCAAGATCATCCACGACGGCAAGCCGGGCAT
>RCMY010000785.1_pt1 | contig 30242 bp, 31 predicted proteins | sample 2041341 | NCBI WGS metagenome assembly RCMY01 (sample SAMN09708234, study PRJNA481090) | Marine sediment metagenome, whole genome shotgun sequencing project. | reverse complement strand
AGTACGCCGAACAGGAGCACAGCTGCCACCCAGCCGGCCTTGCGACCGCGGCCAGCGGTTTCACGGCGCGAGGCAACCTGCGCGCGATGGGAATCGATGGCCCGCAGCACCGCGGCGGTGCGGGCGGTGTAGTCGTCACGCAGCGTCTCGTAGTCGGCCCGGTCGATGTCGCCCGCCGCACGCTCGGCATCGAGATCCTCGAGCGAGGCGAGCAGGTGGGTCTTTTGATCTTCGAGTGCCGCGAGCTGATCGGGGCTCAGTTCACGCGCCGCCACTGCGCTCCCCCGTTCCGTCCGACCCTATTCCGTCCGACCCTGGCCCCGCTTTTGCGCGAGCCCGCGCCACAAGATCCTCGTCGGCCCGGGTCGCCGTCGTCAGCGGAGCCTTCTGCCACCGCCGGAACGCCATCGCCAACGCCGCCACAGCAGCGGTGAGCCCGATGACCGGCAACATCCAGACCAGGCCGGTCACCCCTGACGCGCTCGGGTTGAGGTCGATGTCGTCGCCGTTGGTCCGGACCAGGTACGCCGTGATCTGCTCGTCGGTTTCACCGGCGTCGACTCGGGTCCGGATCTCGGCTCGTATCGTCCGCGCGATTGGAACGTCGCTCTCGGCCACCGACTGCCCGTTGCACACCGGACACGCGTAGCGATTCGCCAACGCGTAGGCCCGGTCGCTGTTGGTGCGCGGCGCTCCCTCGTCGATGGTGCCGAACACAAGTGCGCCGAGCGCGACAGCAAAGGCCGCCAGCCAGAGGAGCGAGCGACGGGACTTCATTGACCATCCTCGGGAGCGGTGTACCGATCGATGATCTCGTCCATACCGTCGGCGGTGACTCCACCGATGAGTTTCACCACGACCTGTCCCGACGGCGCAACGATGTAGGTCTCGGGAACCTGGGCGACCGACCAATCGAGTGCGATCGAACCCGTGTCCTCGACCAGCACGGGCCAATCGCCGCCCGCCTTCCGAAAGAACTCGGCGACATCTTCGGGTTGATCGTCGAACGCGATACTGACGACGGCGGCATCCCCCTCGACAGCGTGACGCTCGGCGAACGTGACGAGTTCGGGGTGTTCCCGGATGCACGGACCGCACCACGTCGCAAAGAAGTTCACCACCACCCACCGGCCGCGGTAGTCGTCGATGTCGAACGCATTGCCCTGGCTGTCGGTGCTGATCGTGGACGGGGCGAGTTTGCCGAGGAGCGGCGAATCGACGCCCCGCTCACTCGATGGAGCTCGGGTGGCCAACACCACGACGAAAACCGCCAACACCAAAAGCATGACGCCGGCGATGACCTTCGACGAGGCGCGCCCGGGTTCTGGCACGGTGACTTCGTCGGTCATGTCGTCACGTTGGCCGGCGCCTCGCCCACGGGAGCCGACACAGGATCCATGGGTCGACGACGCGATCCGGGGAACATCGCGAGCCCGGTGCCGAAGGCCATGGTTGCACCGCCGAGCCACAGCCACATAATGAGCGGCTGGATGGTCGCTCGCAGCACGATTCTCCCGTCGTCTTCGACCTCGATGAGCGAAAGCGCGATGTCCTCGGTGAACTTCGATCGGATCGACGGGGTGCCGATGGTTTGGCCGCCGCTCGCAAACTCACTCACGGCGGGCCGGAAGTCGCCTTCGCCGTCGATCTGGATGGAGGTCTCGACGACGTGCTTGGCGCCCTCGTCGAATTCGGTCAGGCCGACAAAGGTGAGTTCGTGGCCGGCGATCGAGACCGTGTCACCCTCGGCCATGGTGAACTCGCCCTGTCGGACGTAGGAGGAACTGGCGGCATAGGCCACCGCGATGAGGATGACGCCGAGATGCACGATCATGCCGCCGTTGGTTCGGCCGACAAAGCCGCGCCAGCCCTGACGACGCGACGCGAGGAACACCTGGCGCAGTGCGGCGCCGGCGGCGAACCCGGCGATGAGGAATGCCAGCAGCGGTGCGAAGCCTCGGGCCCCGACCAGGAGCGCCAGAATCAGGCAGCCGATCCCGATCCATGCCGGCACGATGAGTCGCTTCGACAGCACCTCACCGCTGGCCTTGCGCCAAGGAAGCACCGGGGCCACCGCCATGAGGAACAGCATCGTGAAACCGATCGGGGCGGTCATGCGATCGAAGTACGGATTTCCGATCGAGATGCGGTTTCCGTTGATCGACTCGACGATCAGCGGAAAGACCGTTCCGAGCAACACCACAAAGGCAAACGCGCCGAACAGGACGTTGTTCGCCAAGAACGCCCCTTCGCGCGACAGCGGTGAGTCGATTCGGCCGACGGTACGAAGTCGGTCGCCGCGCCATCCGATGAGGCCGATGGTGACCACGCAGATCAGTGCGAAGAAGCCGAGCAAGAGCGGGCCGATGTTCGAGTCACTGAAGGCATGCACGGAGTCGAGCACGCCCGAGCGCGTGAGGAACGTGCCCAGAATCGTGAGCGCGAAGGTGGCGCACACGAGCGAGAGGTTCCATACGCGGAGCATGCCGCGACGCTCTTGCACCATGACCGAATGGAGGAACGCCGTACCGGTGAGCCATGGAAGGAACGACGCGTTCTCCACCGGGTCCCAGGCCCAATACCCACCCCAGCCGAGCACCTCGTAGCTCCACCACGAGCCGAGGATGATACCGACGGTGAGGAACGCCCACGCCACGAGGGTCCAGCGACGGATCTCGAGCAGCCAGCCCTCCCCCACCCGGCCGGTCACGAGCGCGCCGACCGCGAAGGCGAACGGGACCGTGAACCCGACGTAACCGATGTACAGAATCGGCGGGTGCAACGCCATGAGCCAGTGGTTCTGGAGAAGCGGGTTCGGGCCGTCGCCGACGAAACCGGGCGGCGGCGAGAACGATTGGAACGGGTTGGCCGGGCCGACCATGAGCATGAAGAAGAACGCGCTCGTAATGAAGATGGTGAGCATCGCCCAGCCCACCAGCGGGTCGGTGAGCCGGTCGCGGAAGCGGTGGGCAATGAGCGCGAGATAGCCGGCGAGGATCAAGGCCCACAACAAAATCGAACCCTCGAGTGCCGACCAGAGCGCGGCAAAATTGAACAACGCGGGAGTGTCGGGCGAACCTTGCTCGGCCACGTATCGCACGGTGTAGTCGCGAGCAAACAGCGCTCGCTCCATCACCACGAATGCCACGATCGCGCCGCCCAGAACGACCAGCGAAAATGGCCGGGCCATCAGCACATAGTTGCGGCGTTTGGCGAAAAGCCCGTACGCCATTGCACCGGCGCCGACGACCGACGCGACGAACCCGAGTGAGATCGCCAGATAGCCCAGCGTGGTGTTCACTTCTCGCCGCCGAGCTGTGCTTCCTCGAGACGTTCCTCGTTGTTGTCGGTGTAGTCGTTGTCGTGCTTCACCCGTAACTCGTCGCCGAGGAAGTAGTAGCCGTCATTGGCGCCGCCGGAAAACGCCTCGACTTGATCGGGCGAACCCTGCACCCAGTGGCCCTCGAGAAACACCGGAATGCCCGGTTTGAACAACTCGGAGGGCTCGGGTCCGACGTACAACACATCGGCGAGCACGTCGTCGAAGACCACGGTGAATGCGGCGGCATTCTCGCCGTCGATCGTGAACGTCTCGATGTTGTCGATGGGCGAACCGATCAATCGGAATCGATCGTCGTTGAGCTCTGCCCGGTTGGCGATGGCGTCGTCGGCTTCGTAGACGAACAGGCTGGCGTCCTTGAGAAAGACCCAGACGATCGCGACGAGGGCCAGCACGATCGCCGCAACAACCGCGGTACTGATCAGGCCGCGGCGCGGTACAGCCGTGGCTGCGCGCGGCGTGAGGTCGCTCAGCGGTACCGCATCGTTGTCGGCGTCGTCGAAGAACTCTTGGTTGTCGTCCGGACGGTCGTTCATGCGGGCGCATCCTCGTCGGTGGTCATCCACCGCTGCCGGTCGGCGGGCACGAGCTTGGAAAGGCGGCGGCCTTGCACCGCCAAGCGCAGCGCGTAGGCGCTGATCGAACCGACACCGACGATCCAACCGGCAATGACGTAACTCATCGGCTGACTCCTTGTGTGGCTTCGGCCCGACGTTCGGCCAAGGCCTTGTCGAGTCCCACATCGTCGATCTGTCGAGCGAGCCACACCAAGCGGAACTCGTGGATGATCAGCCACACCAACACGAGCAGGCCCGTCACGAACGCTATGAACGTGGTGAAGGCGTTGATGTCCTCGATCTTGCCCTCGATGATCGTGCTCTCCTGATGCAGCGTGCGGTTCCCCCACCACGCCACCGAGCGGTTGATGATCGGGATGTCGATCAGGGCGACCAGCGCCACGACCGCGGCCTGCTTGCCGCGGGCAACCGGATCGCCAGGCACGCTACGTAGTGCGAGATAGCCGGCGAACAGCAGCACCAAGATGAGCGATGAAACCAGGCAGACGTCGCCCCAATCCCAGTAGGTACCCCAGGTTGGTCGCCCCCAGATCGCACCGGTCACCAACGTGAGCAGGCCAAAGAGCACGCCGACGCGGGCCGAGGCATGGGCCACGATGTCGCCCCAGGTCGACCGTTTCCACAGGAACAAGGCGCTGCCGATGCCACACAGAACAAAGGCGGCGTACGTGAGCGAGGCCACCGGCACGTGCAGGTAGAAGAGCCGGACGATCTCGCCTTGGTCGCGGTCGGGTTCGCTCCACACGAAGGCACCGAGCAACGTCAGCACGGTACCCACCAATGCGGCGGCGCCGATGACTCGACTCGCCCGCGACGAGGTGGTCGCCGAGGGTGTGGCGGCCGGGGCTTCGATGGTGGTAGCGGTCGGCGGGGGCACGGTCTACGACTCCTCGAGCAGAACGCCGTACGCGAGCGTTCCGAACACTACGTAGATCACTGCAAATAGTCCGAGTACGCCAAGCCAAGCCCAGCCGTCGGTGGCTTCGAGACCGAGCGCGTCGGCAAACGAGCGCGTCGCTGCCACCAGCACCGGGGCGAGCACCGGTAACAGCAGAAACGGCAACAGGCTGTCGCGCACGGAAAGATCGGAAGCCAACACGCCATACAGCGTGCCAGCTGCGGCGACGCCAACGGCCGCGGCCACCGACGTCACCACGACGAGCGCCGGCTCTTCAATCGAGGCGTTGAACAGCAGTACCCCCCCGCCGATGAGCACCACCTCGAGGGCCAACAGTTGGAGTGCGATGGCCAGCGCCTTGCCGAGAAAGATCTTGGCGGGGTCGAGACCGCTGAGCCGCAGGGCATCGGGCACACCGTCTGCGCTGTCGATGGTGAAGGACCGCTGAATCATCAAAATGCCCGCGAACAACACCGTGACCCAGAACAGGCCCGGTGTCATCTGTTGGAGCTCGGCATTGTTGGCGCTGAGTGCCAGGCCGAACAGCACGAGCACCAACAACGCGAACGGGACGATTTGCGTGAGGCCCACTTTGGTGCGCGCCTCGACGCGGAGGTCTTTGCTGGCGATCAGCCACATCTCACGCACGGGGCTGCCCCTTCGCATGGCCCGGGTCGGCGGCGCTTTCGTCGGCCGACACCAAACCACCGGCGATGGTAATTCGGCGGGGGGCAAGCGGCAGCACGCGGTCGAGTTCATGGCTCGCGACCAGCACGGTCGCCCCGGCAGCGGCGGCGTCGATGATGAGCGCGTCGACGATGTCGCGACCGCCCTGGTCGAGGCCGGCGTGGGGTTCATCCATCAGCCACAACTCGGGTCGGCGGGCCGCGATCGACGCAATGGCCGTACGGCGCTTCTGTCCGGCCGACAGGCGGTTCACGTTGACGTCGAGCAACCGTTCGGCCACCTCGAGGCGCGCCAGCGCAGCGAGCCCGTCGGCCTTGTCGGCGCCTGCGGCCTGCGCCCAGAACTCTGCGTTTTCCCGCACGGTGAGGTCGGCGAACAAGCCAGACGTGTGTCCGACCAGGCCCACCCGCCGGCGCACCGAGCGGCGATCGGTGACGAGGTCGTGACCGAGCACCGTGGCCGAACCCGATGCGGGGGCCAACAGTCCGGCGCACAGCCGCAACAGCGAAGTTTTCCCGGCGCCGTTGCCGCCCTGGAGAAGCACGATCTCGCCTGCGTCGACGGTGAGATCGATGCCGGCGAGCGCCGGAAAACGACCCAGGAGTGCGACGACGTCGCGCAGTGCAATGACGGCCACCTCGCCAGGATATCTGGCGCCATGTCAAGAGTAGGGTGGCGCGGGCCGATACCTTGCGGGATATGACCTCCCGCGCGCTCGGCGCCCTCGGACGATTTTTCATCACCACCGGCGTGGTGCTCCTGTTGTTTGCCGCGTTCCAACTCTGGGGCACCGGCATTCAAGAAGCTCGGGCCCAGGACAGCCTCGAGACCGAGTTCGAGGAAGTGCTCGAGGCTTCCGACGATGTCGAAGAGGCGGTACAGGAAATCCTCGACGCGGTGCCGGACCACTCGATCGACCCGGTGGCGGCCGCAGAGCCGATCCCGGCATCGGCGTTTGATCCCGAAGTCCTCCGCTACTTCTTCCCCGACGGCGGCGAACCGATAGCGCGTCTCGGCATACCGGCGATCGGTGTCGACAAGATCGTGGTCGAAGGCGTCAACGTCGAAGATCTTCGCCAAGGACCTGGCCACTACCAATCGACGCCGAGCGCGTGTCAGGCGGGCAACGTGGCCATCGCTGGTCACCGCACCACCTACGGACAGCCATTTCACAACATCGACCAGTTGCGCGTCGGCGACGAGATCAGCCTCGAGGGCCGCCTGGGCGCGTGCACGTATCGGGTGATCGCCCCCGAAAAACAGAACTATGACACCGGCGAGTACTGCCGGGAGTTCGAAGCCGACCGAACCGAGCGTCTGAGCTCCGGCATCAACGTCGGTGCCTTTACCGAGGGTTTTGTCGAACTCGATCTGCCCGACGACTTTGCCATCGGCGCAACCGACGACATCACCTACTTCGACACCAGCGATCAGCAGGTCGGCGATGCCGCACCGGTCGCCCCGGCAGTGACCGACGAACCCGGCTGGTTCGTCGTCGACCCCCGAAGCACCTGCGTGATCGAGAACTACGGCGACAACCGGATCACGCTCACGGCGTGTCATCCGAAATACACCGCCCGCCAGCGCATCGTGGTGCAAGCCGAACTCATCGGATCGCCCGTGAAAACTCCGAACATCGCCCGGCCCGAGGCCCAAACCGACTCCCTCGCATCGGAGTTCGACGAGCCGAGCCAGCCCCTGACCACTTCCGAGCCGGCCACGACGGAGACGACCACGCCAGGGACCGCCACGAGTGCCACCGCACCCGACACCACATCTCCGGCAACTGCGACGACCGAGCCGGTCGAGGTCGACGCCAGTATCTCCTTTGCCTCCGACGAGACGCTCGACGGCGGGCTCGGTTGGAGCTGGGAATTCCTTCCCGCCGCCCTCCTGTGGGGATTCATCACGTTGATCCTCTGGACGGCCACTCGAATGCTTGCGGCGCGCTGGCGAGCGCTTCCCACCTACGTCCTGTCGGCGATGCCACTCATCGTGTGCCTGTACTTCGCCTTCGAAAAGGTCGACAAGGTCCTGCCCGCGTACTGAGGGGGCGTACTGAAGACGCCACGGTCTCACTACGCTGCCGACGTGGTTCACCGCGCGCCCAGTGTGCCGATCGCTTTGCTCTTCGCCCTCCTCCTCCTGGGCGCAGCATGCTCGAGCGCGACCGACGAGCCGGCGGCCACCGACTCGACGGTGGCGGTACCGCCCGACCTCATCGGCACGGCTCCGCCGGTTACCGAACCCGCCATTCCCGAGTGGACCGGCGATGTCGTCAACGCCCTCGATGTGCACCTCGGCGAGTGCATCAACAAGTACTCGTGGATCGAAAACGATCGGCGGGTGCAGTTGACCACCCAGGTTCCCTGCGATGGCCCGCACGATCGTGAGGTGTACTTCGAGACCAACTTTCCCGCCGAGTTCGGCGCGCCCTACCCCGGAGCGGACTTTCTGAGCGAATACGCCCAGACCGTCTGCTACCGCGAGTTCGAGACCTTCGTCGGCGCCGCGTACGAAGTCTCCGAACTCGAGCTCGACTTCACGATTCCCCCCGAGGACGCCTTCATGGACCGGGCAGCCCGCTATCGCGGCATCGTGTGTTACCTCCTTCGAGGGGACAAGCAGCCACTCCTCGGGACGGCCCGCAATCTCGGCCGGTAGCCCGGCGCTTGGATGCAGAGCGCGCGCATTACACCACGTTGCGCGCGATGACGACTAACGTGGCCCCGTGATTCTCACCATTTTGGCCATCGCCACCGGCTTGTTGATCGGGGTGCTTTCCGGCGGCTCGCTCCGCCGCTTGCCCGCCACGCCGATTCGATTCGCATGGCTCATGCTCGTCGGCTTGGTCCTTCCTGCGCTCGCCGACCAGTTCGATGTACCGGGCGGGACGTTTTTGGTACTGATCGCGCTCATGGCGGTCGCCGCGTTCGCGGCGATGAACCTGCATCTCGTCGGGATGGGCGTGGTGCTCGTCGGGCTCGGGATGAACCTCATCCCGGTGGCGATCAACGGTGCGATGCCGGTCCGCGCCGACTCCCTCGTGGCAGCAGGCCTGGTCGAAGCGGAGAACGTCGAGCGAGCCGAGGTGTCGGGGGCACGCCGCATCGAGGCACCGGGCGATCACTTCACGTTCTTGGGCGACATCATTCCGATTCGCCTGACGAAGCAGGTGCTGTCGTTCGGTGACCTTGTCATTCTGTTCGGCGTCGCCGACATCGCCTGCAATCTGGTGCGTCGTCGTCGCAAGCGAGGCGACCTCCCCAGCGGTGCCGAGGAAGCGCTGGCGGCGATCTCGGGCGACGACACGAGTCAGGACATCGATCTGACGAACACGCTTCAGTTGCCGGACGAATCCAGCCAAACCTCCATCGCGACCGCCAACGTCGCCCACGACTGAGGAATTGCACCGAGCCCTGCGCCGGTGTCGGGGTTCCAGTATTCGGCCCACTCTGAGACCGAGGCTCCGGCGACGGTTTGCCTGGCGATCTGGGCCGCGAGCGCGGTCCGACCGCCCCGGTATGCCGCCACCCACAGGAGATAGCTGAGTTGCGGCCATGCCGGGCCACGCCAGTACGTGTCCGGTGCGAACATCGCTTCGCCGCGGTGCACGCCCGCTGGACCGAAGGGCGCGCCATACGCATCGGGGTCGACGAGCGCTGAGAACCCCGCATCGAGTTGGGACGGATCGGGCACGACCAGCAACGGAAGCATCGCATCGAGTGTTCGATAGCGGCCCGAACCAGCCGCGGTCGGTCCGGCATCGACCCAGGACACGAGTTCGCTATCGAAGCGCGCCGACAGGGCATCGGACAGCGTGGTGGCGAGGTCGAACAGCCCGCCGACATCGATCACCGTCGCCAACTCGAAGACATTGAACGCGACGAGGGCATTGAAGCCGACCGACGCGACGGCGAAGTCGGGGTTGCGGAGCGGGGCCCCCGTCAAGGAACGCTCGCACGTGCCCACCAACGTGGTCTTGTGCGATCTCCACCGTTCGATGGAAAACCCGCCGGGACACATGTCGTCCCAGCGCGGCGAGTCGTCGGCACCGCTTTCCCACGGGTGGCACAGCAACACCAGTCCACTCGCCTCGTCGCGGTGGCGTTCGGTGAGGAGGAACCACAATGCCGACCTGGCCCGCTCGAGCAACTCGCCGGGCACATCCACGCCGAGACGGGCCAGTTCGGCAACAGCGTGACCGAACATCGGCGGCTGGGTGATCGAGCTCGAGCCCGAACGACCCCACAGATCGGCGTGGGCGTCGGGCTGGCGCACATAGTTCATGTGCGGCACGAATCCCATGGCGTCTTGCGTCGAGAGCGCCGACGTCAGTTCTGCCACCGCCCGATCGCCGTCGCCGAGCACGCCCCAGACGATCGCGTGGAAACAGGAATCCCACAACCACTGCCACGGATAGACGGTGCTGTTGGGCGCCGCGTACCCTTCAGGCACCCAGTGCCTTGTCAACATCGCCCGCGCCTGCTCGCGTCGTAGCTGCGCGTGGTCGGAAGACAGAGTCATGCCTCTGTTGTAGCCGCTGGCGATCCTCCGTCCCCGATCCTCCCGATGCCGTCCGCCATGTCTCCCACCGACCCACCCGACCGAAAGGCACCCGACCTCGGTGCCGTAGCGATCGTGTCCTTTCGGTTGGGAATGTCAGACGGTGTGTCGATCGTGGCCGGTGGCTGGCGACGCGCGCTCGAGGAGATCGGGTTCCGCACCTACACCGTCGCGGCCGAAGGTGTCGTCGATGTCGTGGTTCCGGGGTTGGCCATCGATGCTCCCGGCCCGCCGTCGATCGACGAACTCGGACGCGCCCTCGACGGGGCATCGCTCGTGGTCGTCGAGAACCTGCTGTCGATCCCCCTGAACCTGCCTGCCTCGCGCCAGGTCGCCGAGTATCTCCGCGGCCGGCCGGCCATCCTGCATCATCACGATCCGCCGTGGCAGCGCGAGCGTTTCGCCCACATCACCGAACTCCCCCCTGACGATCCGGCGTGGCGCCATGTGGTGATCAATCAACTCACGCAGGTCGAGATGGCCGAACGATCGATTGCCTCGACGGTCATCTACAACGGCTTCGATGCGCATCCCGAACTCGGCGATCGTCGATCCACTCGGGAGCGCCTCGAGTTCGCAGACGACGAGGTGGTGCTGTGCCATCCGGTTCGGGCGATCGCTCGGAAGGACATCGGTCGGGCCATCGAGATCGCCGAAGAACTCGGAGCCACCTATTGGCTGCTCGGACAACCCGAAGAGGGCTACGGCGACGAACTCGACCGTCTGTTGCGGGAAGCCAAATGCCGTGTCGTTCACCGCAGCATCGATGGCGTCAACAACATCTACGCAGCGGCGGATGCCGTGGCGTTTCCGTCGCTGTGGGAGGGATTCGGCAATCCACCGATCGAAGCTGCCTTCCATCGCAAACCGGTGATCGTCGGGCCCTACCCCGTCGGCGAAGAGCTTCGAAGGCTGGGATTTCGCTGGTTCGACGCCGACGACGTCGCGCCCCTTCGCGCCTACCTGGCGGCGCCCAATCGCGAGCTTCTCGACCACAACGAAGCCATCGCGCGAGCGCACTTCTCCCAATCGGCGATGACCCAACGGTTGAGAACGCTGCTCGACGAGGCAGGCTGGCTCCCGTGACCCAGCCCGCCGCAGCCCCCGTGCCCGAGATTCCCGAGCCCGACCCGAACGATCCCGTCCTCATCAAACGCGCCCGTATCGCCAAACTCGTCTCGAAGGGGCAGCGGACCGGCTACCTGCTCTTTCTGCTCGCGATCGTGTTGTTCGTCGTCGGTTTCATCGTCGAGTTCAACACCACCATCACGTCGATCATCGTGGCTTGCCTCATCATCGGTTCTATCGTGCTCGCGCCCGCCATCATCTTTGGGTATGCCGTGAAGGCCGCCGACCGCGAAGATCGGATGCGGGCGTTGGGCCTTCCACCCGACACTGGTCACTAACGACACGGGCACGAAAGACACGGTCACCGAAGCAAACGGTCACGAAGGAAAAGAAATGACAGTTCGCATGCAAGCCGCCGATCGCCGAGCGCAGCTGCTGGTCGTCGCGCTCGATGTGTTCGGCGCGCAGGGTTACCACAACACGTCGATGAACGCCGTCGCCGAGGCCGCTGGGGTGACCAAGCCGGTGTTGTACCAACACTTCGCCTCGAAGCAGGAGCTCTTTCTCGAACTGCTTCGCGATACAGCGCACCAGGTCGCCCACGTGGTGACGGCCGAGGTTGTGGCCACGGGAGATCAGCGGGGTCAGGTCAACGCCGGTATGGCCGCCTACTTCGGCTACTTCGCGGCGAACCCCTCGGCGTTCACCGTGTTGTTCGGCGATGGGGTTCGTGCCGTCGACCAATTCGCCGCCGAGCGACGGCAGCTCGAGGCCCACCTGGCGACCAACCTCGCAACGCTCATTCACATCGAGGACATCGACGACGACACCAGAATGACCTGGTCCTACGGTCTCCTCGGACTCGCCGAAGGCGTCCTGCGGAACTGGTTCGAACGCGATCGGCCAATTTCGCAAGCTGCGGTGGTCGAGATGACCGCCGAATTTGCCTGGTTCGGCTTGCGGGGTTCGCGCCACTGACTCTTTCCACGAGCCCTCTTTCCACGAGCCGCGAGCGGCGAACCTATTCCGGCGAGATGTCGAGGGGTGGTTCGGGCAGGTCGCCGGCCACGATGCGAGGCAGGTGATCCTTCAGGTTGACGGGAAGGGTCGGGACGTCCGATTCCAGCAGTTCGGCGATCGGCCACCACCGGGCACCTTGAAACGCCATGGCCTCGAGAAATTCGAGCCCCTGCGGGTTGTACTCGCCGCCGTCGGACCACGCGACGTGAATTCGTTCGTCGGAATCGAAGTGATACCCGCCGAAGTCGAACTCGACGTGTTGCACCCAGATGCACGGCCCGATTTCGACCTCGGTGATTCCGGCCTCTTCCACCAATTCGCGGCGACACGCATCCGCAGAATCTTCACCCGGATCGACGCCGCCACCGGGAATCTCCCACCAGGCCGGCTTGGTGCGATCCGCCGGATCGATGGCCTTCATGAGAAAGATATGACCGTCGTGGTCGAGCAGCACCACCCGTGCGGCAGGCCTTTTGAGGGTAAACATCGTTTCCGAAGCTAGCCCGCTCGGGGCGCTTGCGGTGAGGCAATGCGGCGCCTACACCGCACCCCTCTGGCCCTTTCATGAGTTTTCATGTAATTTTATGAGTCTTCCCTGGCGTGAAATGTGCATGCCCTCGGGCTCTGCCCCTGAAACGTAGGAATGACCGTGACGACCCGAACGCCGAACCCGCAGACCGCAACCCAACGACTGCTCCCCACCCCGGGTCGCTACGTGGCACCGGCTGCGGTCCAGCAGACGGGAGCCCGCCACGGCCGACCCCCTGCGGCTCCCATCTCGCCCACGGCTGCGCCGGCTCGCATGCACGACGTCTCCCAACCCGCCTCCGGATCCGAATCGGAGAGCGCCGTCATCGAAAACGGAATCGCAAGCCCCGCGAGCCTCATACCGACCGTCGCGACCACAGCGACCGACGACTCCGCGTTTGCGATCGACCCGCAGCCGAGCAGGTCGAAGCGCAGCCGATGGCTCTGGTTGCCCCTCCTGCTCGCGCTCATCGCCGGCCTCGTCGCGCTCGCACTTTTTCTCGACGATGACGATGACGGTCCGCCACCCGATCAAGGGCCGACGACCACGTCGGCGTTGCTCCAGGAAGAGGCCGACACGTCGATCGAGGATGGCACCGAAGCACCCCGGATCGAAACGATTCCGGGCTCGGCGCTCAGACCGATAAGCCCCGAGGCGATCGCCGACGCGATCAGCGGGACACTCCGTAACCAAGCCGCTATCGACGCCACCGACCTCACACCCGAACAGATCGCCGACGCAATCGGCAACGCCCTTCGTGATCAGTAGAGCGTGATCAGTAGAGCTGTGATCGGTGAAGGAGCGAGCAGATCTGGACGGGCGACACCGTCCCCACCAGACTGAGCCGATGACCGACCGTCTCGTCGTCGACCTTCTCGACCCCGGCTTCTACCAACGCAACCCCCATGCCGACTATGCATGGATGCGGGCCAACGAGCCGGTGTACCGGGACGGCCGCAATGGTTTGTGGGGGATCAGCCGGCACGCCGATGTGCTCGAGGTGGAACGTCGCAACGACGTGTTCGTCAGCGGACTCGGGTACCGCAATCTGCATTCGCCCACCGAGTCGAACATGATCGCGCAAGACGACCCGCGTCATCAGCAACAACGTCGGTTGGTGAATCGACGCTTCACCCCGAAGGCGGTTCGAGGACACACCGGGGAATTCACCGAACTCATCGACGAGCTGATCGACAACGTGATCGACGACGGACACTGCGAGGTGATCGACGCGTGGGCGGGTCAACTCCCTTCACGGCTCACCGCTCGAATGTTGGGCTTTCCCGAAGATCGCTGGCGGGACGTGAAACGGTGGTCAGAACAGTTGATGCGCACGGACAGTCGCGACCGGGACGGTCAGGTCTTCACCGACTTCATCCAGGCCAACCGCGAGTTCATCGCGCTCCTCCAAGAGGTTGCGCCCGAGAAGGTCGGCTGCCCGGCAGACGATCTGCTGTCCACGTGGCTGCACGCCGAAATCGACGGACAACCGCTGCCGCCCGAGTCCATCGTGCACGAAACCGGCCTCTTCATCGCGGGTGGGGCCGAAACCACGCGTACCGCCATCGCCCACGGTTTGCGAGCGTTCTGCGACCACCCAGATCAATGGGAGCTGTTGGCCCACCATCCCGAACTCGCGCCGCAAGCGGTCGAGGAGGTGGTCCGCTTCGTAACACCGCTCAACAACTTCTTCCGACGCGCCATCGCCCCCGCGACCGTCGGCGGCCAGGCCATCGGTTCGGGAGACCGGATCATCTTGCTGTACCCATCGGCCAACCGCGACGAAGCGGTCTTCGATCGCCCGATGGAGTTCGACATCACGCGTTCTCAGAACCCGCACGTCGGGTTCGGCCACGGCACCCACTTTTGCCTCGGTGCCAACTTCGCCCGCCACGAGTTGGCGATCCTGTTCAGCCGGTTGTCGCAGCGCATCACCGGTCTCACCGCCCGCACCGAACCCGACGTCGAACCGAACATTTTCGCCCGAGCAGTCCGGTCGTTCGAACTCGACTTCGCACGGCGAAGCTGACCGCGAGGGCTGGCCGACCTTGTCCGTCTTGATCTTGAACCTGGCCTACCTGGCCCTCGTCTCCTCGACATTTTTCCGCCGGGTGTTGTGGCTGCGCGCCATGCTCGTCGCGGGCGCCATCGGCTTCGTCGCCTACGGCGCGATAAACGGCATTACGTCGATGGTCGTGTGGAATATCATCATCGGGGTCCTGCACGGTCGCCAGCTCTTGCGATTCGTGCTGGCGCGCCGGGCCGTCGAGTTGTCCGAGGAGGACGAGCGGCTGCGGGTGGCCTTGTTCCCACGCCTCGACCGCTTCGACTTTCATTCGCTCTGGTCCATGGGCATCGACGACGAATTCGTCGATGTCCGGCTCACCGTCGCCGGCCAGCCCAGCCATGCGGTGTACCTGATACTCGACGGCATCGTCGAGGTACGTGCCGGGGAAGCGGTCGTTGCCGAGCTCGGGCCCGGCGCACTGGTCGGCGAAATCAGTTTCGTGGCCGACGGAGTAGCGAGCGCCGATACCTTCACGATCGGAAGGGTCCGCGTCCGTGAGTGGGACCAGACGCGCCTCGCAACGCTCGACCAGCTCAACCCCACCGCCGCCCGGGCCCTTCAGCTCTACATCGGCCAGGACCTCGCGAAGAAACTGCTCTAGCGGCTGTCCAGCTCAGTTCTGCAGACAACTCAGTTCTGTAAGAGTTGATTGAACGGCGTGGTCTTGTCGGGGCCGGGCTCTTTCGGAAGGCCCAACACCCGTTCTCCGATGATGTTGCGCTGCACCTGATCGGTGCCGCCGTAGATCGAGGGTCCGGGAGAGAACAGCGTGATCTCCTGCACCACCGCGCTGTACTCGCTGTCGTCGCCGACGAGCATGCCTTCGGCCCCGATCACCAGGTTGCCAACCTCACGGAAGCCCCGGTACATCTCGCTCATGTTGAGTTTCGCGATGTTGCCTTCGGCGCCGGTGCGTCCCGGCGGGTACGCCTTGGCGCGCAGAATATTCATGCGATTCACGCGGCACAACATGTACATCTTCATCAGCTCGTCGCGAACCACGGGGTCTCCGCCGCGACCGAGCTTGTCGGCGATCTCGGCCAACCAGATGACGAGCTCAGCGCTGACGCCGGGGACGCCGTCCTCGCCGCGAGCCCGATCGGTGAACTCGCTGCACTTGCGGCCGCGATGATTCATGATCGAGCCGGCCCCGGCGCGGGCCATCGGCACGGAACCGCCGCCGAGCGAACTGCGCTCGACCATGAGTGTCGTGTTCGCAACCCGCCAACCATCGCCGAGTTCGCCGATACGCGCCGAGTCGAGCACGCGGCCGTCGTCGATGAACACCTCGTTGAACATCGCCCGACCCGTGATTTCCTTCAGCGGCCGCACATCGACGCCAGGCTGATCCATGTCGAAAGCGAAGTAGCTGATGCCGCGGTGCTTGGGCGCAGCGGGGTCGGTGCGGGCGATGAGCATGCCCTTGTCCGCCACCTGACCGCCCGACGTCCATACCTTTTGGCCGTTGATCAACCACTCTTCTCCGTCGAGTTCTGCCTTGCACTGGAGGCCGGCGAGGTCTGACCCGGCGCCAGGCTCGGAAAAGAGCTGACACCAGGCTTCCTCGCCGTTCAGGATCTTCGGTATGTACTCCTGGATCTGCTCCGGGGAGCCATGGGCCGCAATCGTCGGCGCGGCCAACATCATGCCGAGTCCCGTCGGCGGGCCCAGCACGCCCTTCTTGGCGATGGTGCGCATGACCGCGGTATTCAGATCGACGCCCCACCCTTTGCCGCCGGCCTCTTCGGGGAGCATCGGGTGGGCATACCCGGAATCGGCCAGCTTCTGCCACCACTCCCCAACGGTGTCCTCGGGGTCCCAATTGGCGTCGACAAACGCCTCGACATCGGCTTTGACCTGATCGACGGTTGGCTGGCTCATGGGGCTCCTCAAAGCAGGCGGCGGGTACGGGCGATTATGTCACTACGACTGACAACAGTCACGATCACCGCCCGATGTCACCACCGCAACGCGGCATCGCACCGGGCGCCCTACGTGGTGTAGTCGGCATTGATGCGGACATAGCCGTCGGTGAGGTCGCATCCGTACACCGTGCTTGCCCCGCTACCGATGTGCAGATCGACGTGGATGTGCACCTCATCGCCGCCCATGTACGACTCGAGCGCCGACAATCCAACCTCGTCGACGAGGGTCGGATACACCTCTTGGTTCCCGAAGCGAATGGTGACCGCGTCCTGGTCGATGTCCAGATCGTCTTCGCACTTCCCGATGGCCATCGCAACCCGACCCCAGTTGGGATCGGCGCCGTGCACGGCGGTTTTCACGAGCGGCGAGTTGACGATCGCCTTGGCAACACGTTTTGCCTGGGCCCGATCGCGGCCGCCGGTCACCGCCACGACCAAGAGCGTCTCGGCCCCCTCACCGTCGAAGGCCAACATGCGGGTGAGTTCGAGACACACGTCGTAGATGGCGGATTCGAGATCACCCGCATCGACCGGCCCCGCCGCCCCGCTGGCGAGAATCGCCGCCGTGTCGCTGGTGGAGGTGTCGGTATCGACGCTGAGGCAATTGAACGTGTCATCGACGCTGCGCCGAAACATGGCGCCGAGTTCGTCGGCCTCGACCTGCGCGTCGGTGAAGAGAAACGTCAGCATCGTCGCCATGTTCGGTTCGATCATGCCGACGCCCTTCGCTATTCCCACGACCCGGGCCGCGCCGGCGCTGGCCTCGGCCACTTTCTCGTGCGTGTCGGTCGTCATGATCGCGGTGGCCACCGTGGTGGCGTCGGTGACCTGGAACGGGGTGCTCAGGGTCGCGAGATAGGCATCGACCCGGTCCATTGGGTACCGGCGACCGATGACCCCGGTGCTCGCCAGCAGGATCTCGGTGGGATCACACGCCAACGCGTTGGCGACGCCGGTCGCCACGGCCTGCGCGTCAGCGGCGCCGTCCGCACCGGTCGCCACGTTGGCATTCTTCGAGATCACCACCACCGCCTGCGCTCGCCCGTTGGCCACGTTCGCTTGCGACAACGTCACGCTCGGCCCGGCGAATCGCGACCGGGTGAACACCGCGGCGGCATCGACCGGGCGCTCGGCGGCAATCACGGTGAAGTCAGCGGTGTCGTCACGGATACCGATGTTGCCGACGTGGGCGGAGAAGCCGTCCGGGAGCGAAATAGTCACGCTGCGATTGTACGCATGCGCCTACTGCTCGGGCCGTTCCGGGTACGCATTGGTCGGGTTGCGGTCGGCCTCGATGTCGCCGAATCGGTGCAGGGCATGCGGCTTGGTCGTCGGGTGGGTGAAGATCCAGAAACGATCTTCGAGGACTGCGTCGACGACCCGCTCGGCCACCTCGGAAGGCGCGATGCCGACCAGCGCGATTCCCTCGCGCAGCGGCGCCATGGTCGCGGGATTCTCGGTCACCGTGGCCGGAGCATTGCGACCGGACTGGAAGATCTTGGTATCGACCAGCTCGGGGCACAGCACGGAGACGCCAACGCCGGTACCGGCAAGCTCTTTGTACAAGGCCTCGGACAAACCGACGACCGCGTGTTTGGTGGCGCAGTACATGCCCAGCACCGGGGTTGTCACCAACCCGGCCTCCGACGCCGTGTTGACGATGTGGCCCTCACCGGCGGCCACGAGCAAGGGCCCGAACGTGATCACGCCGTGCGCGACGCCGTTGATGTTGACGTCGGTGATCCAACGCCACTCTTCGGCGGTGGTCGCCAGCATCGGTCCTCCGGGTGCCACCCCGGCGTTGTTGCACACCACATGCACCGCACCGAAATGCTCGATGGTTTGGTCGGCGAGGCGCTCGACATCGCCGATCACCGACACATCGCACAGCACGCCCAACACCGAGGCTCCGGCGGTCTCGAGGCGAGCCGCTTCGACGGAGAGCGCTTCTTCTTCGACATCGGCCATCACGACCTTCGCTCCCTCGGCAACGAATCGCTCGGTGAGGGCCAAACCAATGCCGCTCGCGGCGCCCGTGACCACCACCACCTTGTCCTGCAGATTCTCCATGCCCCGAGTCTGGTCCACCGAGCGATGCAGCAACAGTTCTAGCCTCGGCACATGTCCGCTGGAGCCCTTGCCGATCTCGATGCTGCCTGTGGTAGCGAGCCGAGCGACTTCTGCGACCTGGTGTTCAACCTCACCGACAGCGACACGACCACCAAGGTGATCGACTGGGTCGCCACCGGCCCGTTGAAAATCGTCCTGATCCTGCTCGGCGGGATTCTCCTCCGCAAGCTCGTTCACCGTTCGATCGATCGTTTCGTCGACGGCCAACTCGCTTCGATCGAAGCCGAAGCGAAGGCGGAAGCCGAGACGATCTCGCAGAGCACCGAGCTCGACCTGCTGGATGCCTTCGAGGCCAAAGCGCGCGAACGGCTGAGCCGGGTCTACGAGCGGTCGAGTCGTGCGGGCCAGCGACTACTCACGCTCAAATCGGTGTTGCTCAGCATCACCACGTTTGTCGTCGGCACCTTGACGTTCTTGCTCATTCTCAGCGAGGCGAGTATCGACCTTGGTCCCCTCATCGCCGGCGCCGGAGTAGCGGGAATTGCTCTGGGCTTCGGCGCGCAATCCCTGGTGCGCGACTTCCTCGCCGGCATCTTCATCGTCGTCGAGGACCAATACGGCGTCGGCGACATCGTCGATCTCGGCGAGGCCACCGGAACGGTCGAACAGGTGTCGTTGCGAACAACCCGGCTGCGCGACGCAGACGGCACCGTGTGGTACGTACCCAATGGCGGGGTGCAACGGGTCGCCAACAAGTCGAAGCTCTGGGCTCGGTCCGTCGTCGACGTCACCATTGCGTACGGGGCCGACATCACGCTCGCGACCGAGGTCATCAAGTCGGTCGCCGACGACCTCTGGCGAGAGCAGAAGCCCGACCACACCATTCTCGAGGAGCCCCAGGTGCTCGGGGTCGAAGCGCTCGCCGCCGACGCCGTCGTGCTCCGGCTCGCCGTCAAAACCGAACCGGCCGAACAATTCGCGATAAGTCGCGAGCTGCGGCGGCGGATCAAGCTGGCGCTCGACGAGGCCGCCATCGAGATTCCGTTCCAGCAGCGAACCGTCTGGCTGCGCAGCGCCGATGACGTGGCGCCGAGCGCCTAGACAGAGCTCTCAGGCGAATACCAGGTACGGCTCCGGAGCGGTGAGCGCGATTCGGCGGTACGAGCGGGTCGTTCCGTGCGAATTGGTCGCGTACTGCAACGCGAGGTTTGTTGCGGCCTCCACCTCGGAGCGGAGCCCCCCAACCGTGGATTGGTGAAGCCGCAGCCCATTGCCATCGATCAGGCTGCTCCGGGCCACATCGCCGCGAAGCACGTATCGGCCCCGGAGTCGCAACGCCGACGTCGAACGCAATCCGTGGGGCGAGAACAAGATGCCCAAACGATTCCAACCATTGACCACGAAGGTCCCGCCCGGCCGAAGCACACGCGCGACCTCGGCCAGCGCTCGTCGACGCTGCTCGGCGGTGAGGATGTAGTCGAGACCGTGAAAGGCGATCAACACGACGTCGAACGACGCGGCCGCAAACGGCAACCGCTCGAGATCGGCTGCTGCCAGGTCGATACCGGCTCGCTCGCCCGAGTTCGCGAACTCGGTCAGCGCGGCCTCGTTGATTTCGATGGACACGACCTGCGCCGCGAACTCGTCCGCCAGTCGGGCCGTCCGGCCGGTCGCTCCGGTGCCGACGTCGAGGACCCGTCCGCCGCTCGGCGTGACTTCTGCCAAGATGATTCGTTCCGCGGGCAGCTCAGCGGCGTGGCGAAAAACGTGGGAATACGACGCGACAGGTGACGGGGCCATATCCGCACGGTACTGCGCAACGCACCATTGGTAGAAGGGTCAGGCGGCCCTGATGACGTCGTCCGCGAATCGGCTGGCGATTTCGAGGAACTGCGCCCGACTGTCGAGCCCCCCGCTCCCCGGGAACGAGAAGTTGATCGGCGCATAGTGCACGCCGAGGTCGGCCAGTTCGCCCACGCGGTCGAGGTACTTGGCGCGATCGAACTTCTCCGTGCCGAAGCGGCCGGCATCCCACGGACCGGTGGCGACGTCGAGCGGTTCGGATCGCCCGACCTTTTCCGCCTGTTCATGCGCATAACCCAACCGTTCGGCCAGATCTTCCATGGTTTCGACGGCTGCGGTCCGTACGAACGAGGCCATCCCCTTCGAAGCCGGCATCGGAATCCATCCGGTTCCCAGTGTGACCGCCCGACGAAGGGCTCGCTTCGAGTTGCCACCGATCCAAATCGGCGGGTGCGGGCGCGTTGCCGGGCGCGGCAGGGCGTGATTGCCAACGACGTTGTAGCCAGGACCCGATGCCACCACGGACTCGCCCGACCAGGTTGCCTTCATTTGCACCAAGGCATCGTCGAGGGCATCGTTGCGGCCCCCGAATTCGGCGCCAAGGGCGTCGAACTCCGGTTCCAGGTAGCCGGCTCCGGTGCCCATGATGACGCGGCCGCCGGAGAGTTGGTCGAGCGATGCAATGGCCTTGGCCGCCAGGAACGGGTTTCGGTACCCGATGATGAACAGGTTCGTCATCAGGCGGAGCGTGGTGGTCGCCGCGGCGGCAAAGGACAGGGCGACCGTCGGCTCGAGGGCGTGGTGGCCCCCGTTCTCGAGGAAGGAGTCGGGCGGCATCGGATGATCGGTGACAAAGACGCCGGCAAAACCCAAGCCCTGCGCCGCAAGCGAGATCTCGGCGACCGCCTCGCCGGTGCAAAACTCGTCGAGGTTGTGTACTTCGTCGGTCGGAAGACCCAAGATGAACTCCATGCGCTCAGCACATCACACTCCAGCACCGCGCGACGAGCTTTGACCCCGGCGGTCGATCAGCTGCGCGCCGCCGGCGTGGCTTTCGAGACGCTGCAGTACGACCATGATCCCGACGTGGAGTCCTACGGCGACGAAGCCGCCGTGCAACTCGGTCTCGACCCGGACGAGGTCTTCAAGACCCTCATCGCCGAGGTCGACGAGTCCGTCCTGGTCGCAGCGATCGTTCCGACCAGCACCCGGCTCGACCTCAAACGGCTCGCCCGGGCTGCGGGCGGCAAACGAGCACGCATGGCCGATCCTCAGGTGGCGCAACGATCCAGCGGCTATGTACTCGGGGGAATCAGCCCCTTCGGCCAGCGCAAGCACCTTCCCACGTACCTCGACGAAACAGCAGAGGCCTTCGCCGTCATCAACGTCAGCGGAGGCCGCCGCGGGCTGGAGGTTCGCCTCGCCCCCGCCGACCTGCGAGCGGTGCTGCACGCAGTCGTCGCGCCCATCGCGAGCTTCTAGCTCCTCAAGCCCTCCCCGTATGTGCCGAAGGTATCGCATGCGACGTTTGTCCTCCCGTGCGGTGTTTGTGATGGCACTCCTCGGGCTGGCCTGCGGACCCGAGGTCCAAATGCAGGAACCGATGATCGCCCCGTACGACGGCGAGCCCACGATCGGTTTCGTCGAAACCACGACCGCATCCACAACAACATCCGCGACAGCTACCACGACCAGCGCGCCGACCACCCTTGCGCCGACGACCACCGCGCCGACGACCACCGCGCCGACGACCACTGCGCCGACGACCACGGTGGAATCCACCGGCGGCTTCGTGCTCGATCTCGGCGATCTCGCTCCGACCGCGGGCTCGACGCCTCCAACTTCGACAACCACGACATCGACGATCGGGGACTTCACGCTCGATCTGGACCAAGTGCGCGACGCCGACCCGTCATCGACGACGACGACGGTCTTGCCCGACGATGCCTCAGCCTTCTGCAAAGCCGCCGCAAGCGCCCGCACCATGGTCGCCGGCGACAATGCCGGCACGGCCTCGATGACCGACTACGCCGCCGCGTTGCGCGACGTTGCCGCCATCGCTCCCGCTGAGGTCGCTGAGTTCTACACCGACCTCGCGTCGTTCACCCAACGCGTGGCCGACCTGAGCGACGATCCGGACATCGCCGACGAAGCCGAAAGTCTGTTTGCCCGCCAGCCCGCCGCCAGCGCGTTTGTCGAAGCGGAGTGTGGCTTCCCGATTGCGTAGTGGCGGGTCGCCTCAGCGCGAGACGTTTGGCTCGCTTTGCGCCATGCGCAACCGGACCGTGAAGACGGAGTCGCCGGACAACACGCCGCCCCGCCCGAACAGACGGCCGAACTGCCAGTTGGACAGACCGAGCTCGGGTTGGTTCAAGGCGTACTGACCATCGACCCAGCGGGTGAAGCCGTCACCGACGAACGGCGCGTTGATGCGGTCGAAGAAGTGCTGTTGGGACGCGTCGTCGGCGTCGATCAAACTGGCCACGAACTGCGGCGATGTTGCATTGAACCGGTCGATTGCCTCATCGACCGAGTCCACGATTGCGAGCGTGATCTCGGGAGAGTCTTCCCACTCCCACTCGCGCCCGAGATCGTCCCATTCCAGCGTGGAGGTACGAGGCTCGACCACCGGACCCTCGGCGCGACCGATCGTGGCGTCGGCGAACCACGCGCCGGGCACCCGCTCGGTTTGGGTGTCGACCACGTGGAGTTTGGCGATCGCACCACGCGCCACCCCGGCGCGATCCAACGCGTCGAGAAGCACGGGAACCAACTCGTCGGCCCGCGACGCAACGATGCAGCAGGTGTTGAGGGTGTTGCACACCTTGCGATCGAGCGAGTGCAGTACCGCAGCTGCGAACCGCTCCTGATCGGCCTGTTCACCGGCCACGATCCAGGCACCGCCCGTGCCGTGCAGACTCACCGGCACCCCCGCCTGTCGAGCAACGGCGCCGAGCTGAGCGACTGCGGCGCCCGATCCTCGCGCCACGGCCAACGCCAGGCGCGTGTCGTTGAACAACGCCCAGCCTGCGGCGTGGGCCCGACTGGCGACCAAGCCAACCGCGCCGGCCGGGAGCCCGGAGGTGGCCAGCGCCGGGTTCAGCGCGTGTTCGACGATCGCGGCCGCCGTGCCCAACGCGTCGGATCCGATACGGAAGACCACCGTGTTGCCCGAGCGCAGAACGCCGGTGGCATCGGCGAAGACGTTCGGTCGGCCCTCGAACACAAAGCCGACGACACCGAGGCCGGAACGAACCTGCTCGATCGACCACCCATCGTGGACGATCGTGTCGAGCACCGTGCCGCGAGTGGAGGCGGCATCTCGCCAGGTATGCAGACCCACAACCATGTCGGATCGCATCTTGGGGGTGAGCTCCAGCCGGGTTGTCGACCGACCGCGAGCTCGGGCGGCCTCGACGTCAGCCGCATTGGCCTCGGCGATCGCCGCAAATATCGCGTCGTCGGCGAGGCACCGTGCGAACTCGTCGAAGAAGGCCGACACCTGCGCATCGGTCACCGTGCCCATCTGACCGAAAGCCTCGACGGCGGCGCCGACGGCATCGGTCGCGATCGCCACGTCGGCGTGCGGAAGATGCAGCACCGCACCGGTGTCCTGCACGACGATGAGTTGGTCGCCCGGAGCGAAGGCGGCCGCCAACTCGTCGGTGGCGTAGGTGACGCGGTTACCGGCGAACACCAGTGGCATGCCGGCAACCACCACATCGAGAGCGGTGCTGGGCGAGGATCCTGCGTTTGCGGGTGCGGTGGCCATACGGAGGTTCAGCCTACCGATGATGGCTCACCCACTATAGGGTCGGGCATCCGCTCGACCTGAGGAGTCCACATGTCTCGTCCCTTCCGCTTCGGTATGCAGCGGGCCCTGCCCATTCCAAACATGAGCTGGGCCGAGACCGCTCGCAAGGTTGAGGATCTCGGATTCTCCACCCTGGTCATGCCGGATCACTTCGGCGATCAGCTGTCCCCCGTCCCTGCGCTCGCGGCTGCGGCGGCCGCGACCTCAACGCTACGGGTGGGCGCCCTGGTGTTCGGGAACGACTATCGGCACCCCGTGATGCTCGCCAAGGAAATGGCGACGCTCGACGTCTTGAGCGACGGTCGTATGGAGTTCGGGCTCGGCGCCGGGTGGATGCAGACCGACTACGCCGAATCGGGCATGACCTATGACCGTCCGGGCGTGCGAATCGAACGCATGGTCGAGTCCCTCGACGTGATCGAGGGACTCTTTCGAGCCGAACCATTCAGCTACGACGGACAGCACTACAAGATCACCGAGATGACGGGCCTCCCGAAGCCGGTGCAGGCCCGTCCGCCGGTTCTCATCGGCGGCGGTGGCAAGCGCATGCTCGGCGTCGCCGCGCGACGCGCCGACATCGTCGGCGTCACCGCCAACCTCAGGGCAGGGGTGGTGGGTCCCGAGGCCACAGCCGACTCGATGGGCGACGCCTACGACCAGAAGATCGCCTGGGTCAAAGACGCCGCGGGCGACCGCTTTGACGACATCGAATTGTCCTCGCTCACGATGGCCTTCGTTCCCACCGACGACCGCGCCGGCGCGCTCGAGTTTGTCGCCTCGATGTTCGATTCCACGCCGGAACTCGCAGGCGACAGCCCCGCAGTCCTGGTCGGATCGGTCGGCGAGATGGTCGAGCAGCTCCAAAGCCGCCGCGAGCGGTGGGGCTTCAGCTACCCGGTGCTCCAAGGCGACGACCTCGACGAGATGGCTCTAATCATTGCGGAGTTGGCCGGCTCCTGATGACGCCGTTCCCCATCGACCTGTTCTTCCAGCCGGAACTCACGAACATCGCCCGGCTGCCATCTCGTACCCCGCTCCCCATCTACAACGATGCGGACGAGGCCCGGGCGGGTGACCCGTCGCAATGGCGCCGATCCCTCGACGGCACGTGGAAGTTCAAGCTGGTAGCGACCCCCGCAGACGTCGAGCCCGATTGGGCCGATGCGGTGCCGACCGGCCGCGGGTGGCGCGATATCGAGGTACCTGGGTGCTGGACCCGCCAAGGCACCGGCGACCTGCCGCACTACACCAACATCATGATGCCGTGGCCCATCGAGCCACCAGCGGTTCCCTCCGCAAACCCGACCGGGCTCTATCGCACGTCGTTCACCGTGCCGAAGGCGTGGAGGAAGCGCCAGATCATCGTGCACATCGGCGGCGCCGAGAGTCTGGCCGCCGTCTGGTGCAACGGGGCGTTCATCGGCATGGGAAAGGACTCTCGGCTGCCGTCCGAATTCGACCTGAGCGATGCGATCGGTCCCGGGGCCAACAGCCTCGCCATACTGGTAACCCGCTATTGCGACGCCACCTGGATCGAGGACCAGGACCACTGGTGGCACGCCGGTCTTCATCGCAGCGTGTACGTCGAGGCTCGAGCCCGAACCCAGATCGCCGACGTCGTCAGCACCGCCGACTACGACCCAACATCCGGCACGGGTTCACTGCGCATCGCCGCGCACATTTCCGGGGCCTCCGACCACGTGGGGAACCAACCGGGGTGGAGCACGCGCGTCACGCTGTCGGCAGTTCGAGGGAAGAAGCTCGGCCCGTCGAAAACGAGTCCGGTCGCGCGTTTTCGACATGACGATCCCCTCACCCAGCTCAGCGACGCGTATACCCACGGGGGCGACATCTCCCACGTCGACTTCGACGACCTCGCGATCGATCCGTGGTCGGCCGAGTCGCCTGCCCGCTACCACGTCATCGTCGAACTGTTGGATCCATCCGGCAAGGTCACCACCGCTACCCGGATCACCGTTGGTTTCCGTCGGGTCGAGATTCGTGACCGACGGCTGCTGATCAATCGCCAGGCGGTGCTGATCAGCGGGGTCAACCGCCACGATCACCACCACATCACCGGCAAGACGCTCACCGTGGATGAACTCCGGGACGACCTCCTCACGATGAAGAGGCACAACATCAACGCCGTGCGCACGGCGCACTACCCGAACGATCACCGGTTACTCGACCTGTGCGACGAACTCGGCTTGTATGTCATCGACGAGGCCAATGTCGAATCGCACGCCCGGCTGCGATCCATCGCCAACGACGAACGATTTCACGCCGCCATCATCGAACGCACAACCCGCATGGTGCAGCGAGATCGCAACCATGCCTGCATCATCGGTTGGTCCCTCGGCAACGAATCGGGCCACGGAGCAGCCCACGACGCCGCCGCCGCTTGGGTTCGACGCACCGACCCGACCCGCTTCGTGCAGTACGAAGGCGCGGTCCAGGCGCGGTTCAATGTCAACGACGCTCGCGCCAACCGCAACCGCGAGCTGGCGCCCGACCGCTCGGAGCGACTGGTCACCGATGTCGTCTGCCCCATGTACACCCCGATCGACGACATCGTCGCGTGGGCGCAGTGGGCGGAGGAGACGAAGCTCGACGACCGGCCGCTGATCCTGTGCGAGTTCAGCCACGCCATGGGCAACTCCAACGGATCGCTCAGCGACTACTGGGAAGCCTTCGAAGCCGAACCCGCGCTCCAGGGGGGCTTCGTGTGGGATTGGCGCGATCAAGGATTACTCGAGACCGACGCCAACGGACGCGACTACTGGGCCTATGGCGGCCACTTCGGCGACGAGCCCAACGATACCAATTTCTGCATCAACGGCCTCGTCGGGCCGGATGGCACGCCGCATCCCGCACTGCGCGAGCTCGCCTGGTGCAACCGACCGGTGGCCGTCACCCTGGCCCGGGGTAAAGATGCAGCCAAGGGCAAACTGTCGGTGCGAAACCGCCGCTACTTCACCGACCTCAGCGATCTCGCCGCAACCTGGGAGCTCGTCATCGACGGCGACGTCGTCAAATCCGGTCCTCTCACGTTGCCGAACATCGGCCCACAGCAATCCAGGACGGTCAACGTTCCCGGCGGTCGAGCGCGCTCGGGCATCGAGGCGCACATCATCGTTCGGTTCGCGACCACAACGGCCACCGCCCACACCCCGAAGGGGCACGTCGTGGCGTGGGATCAGGTTGGCGTCCCGGTCACGGCCGATACTTCCGCCTTTGCATCCACCGCCCCCACTTCGTCAGAATGGACCGTCTCCTCGGAGGACGGCCGCATACTCATCGACGCGAAGCCGATGCGCGCCGTCGTCGACGCCGCCACCAGCCAGATCCTGACCATTTCGCAGGGCACGGCACCGGTGGCAACCGATGTCACCGCAACCTTCTGGCGGGCCCCCACCGACAACGACGGTGTGAAGACCGGCTGGATGTCGCACTACGTGGGCGTGCGACGGCAATGGCTGGCATGGGGGCTGGACCGACTCGACCTCATCGGCCTGCCCGCACGCGTGCGAGGCGACTCGCTGATACTCCGGCGCCAGCTCACCGGCAAGACCCACATCGCGAGCCACCGGACCGTCATCACACCGGCCGCCGGCGGACTGCACTTCGCCGAGACGATCGAGCTACCGGCGGCCTGGACCGACGTGGCCCGAGTCGGCATTCGCTTCGACACCGAAGCAGACCGGCTGACGTGGTCCGGCCTCGGACCCGACGAAACCTACCCCGACCGACTATCCGCCGCCCTCGTCGGCACCCACAGCCAAACCATCGAGGAGCAGTACCACGACTACGTGGTTCCCCAGGAGCATGGCGCCCACGAGCAGACGCGCTGGTTCGAGCTGCGATCCGGGCGTCAACGCTGGCGCATCACGCCCGACCGTCCGCTGTCGTTCAGCGCCCGGCGACACAGCGACGCGGTGCTCACGGCGGCCACCACCACGGCCGAACTGCCCACCGCGGCCGAACTCGGCAGATATGTCGAGGTGCACCTCGACGCCGCGGTGCGCGGCCTCGGCACCAACGCCTGCGGTCCCGACGCGCTGCCGCAGTACCGCGTGCAAGGTCGCCGGCACCGGTTCGCCTGGACGCTCACCTAGGCGAGGGTCGAGATGAGGTCGTGCAGTTCCTCGCGCTCGGCCAACACGCTGTTCATCGGCGTGATCGCGTGCGTCTCGGCGATGCCGACCACCGCCTGAGAGATCGACTTCCGCACCGCAATCGCTCGGCGCCGCGCCCCCACCGTGTTGCAGAGCCTCGCCACAAATGCGCCGAGCAGCCCGAGTGCCGCTCCGCCCAACAGCAGAGCCGTGGGAATAGGCAGCCAATCGACACCGGGGACGTCGATGGCCAACGGATCGGTATCGAGCCGTAGCAAGCCACCCAGGACGGCCAACGCGAGCAGCCAGATCGCGCCGGCCGCTGCGGCCAGACCGAAGAAGCGCTGCCACCATGCGGCGAGGCCCCACCACCGGGGCCGATCGAGCGTGGCGCGGGCCTGATCGACACCGACCCGCCCGAGCTCGACGACGACCTGATCCCGGCCGGCATCGACCGCCTGACGAATCGCCGCGGGCCATGGTGTTCCCAAACCGTCGCCCACCGACTCGGTGGCATCGCGCAACGCCACGTCGACCCGGGCCTCGGCACCGGCGTTCCCGGTGGCCACCGGTACGTCACCGAAGGGTTGTTTGCGGAATCGGCGAGCCCAGCGCGTGGCCGGCCACCCGGTCGCGCCCAACCCGTTTCGTTCGTGTTGGCGGGCGACGGCGTCACCGGCTCGGTCAGCGCCCGCCGCAACGGCGAGATCGTCGGCGAGGGCGCGGCGAACTTCCGCCGACACCTCGCTTCGGTCGACGCCCGCGGTCAAGAACCAGCCGGCCGCCTGACGGAGGTCGGCTTCGAGGCGCATGACGGTTGCCCGGCGCTCGGCGATCTCCTGGGCCAAGACGGCGACGAAGTCGTCGATCTGATCGTTCGTGGTACTCACGCCGACCACACGAGGAGACGCGATGCCGGCGTCGCGGAGACGAGACGCGTAGTCCGCCAGCAGCGCGTCACGGTCGACCGGGGTGAGAAGGTCGACCTTGCTCACGACAAACACCATGATGTCGCTGTACGACGCCAAGGGGCGGATGTAGCGGTCGTACATCACATGGTCGGCGTATTTCTGCGGCTCGGTGACCCACACGAGCACGTCGACGAGTGCGACCAGCCGATCGACTTCGATCTGGTGATCGGTCGACGTCGAGTCGTGATCGGGGAGGTCGAGCACGACCAGCCCATCCATCGCCACGACCTCGGGTGTCGGATCGACCTGGTGGCGTTGGCGGACCTCCAACCAGTCGAGCAGCGCCGATGCGTCGGCCGAACCGAATATCGCAGCGTGGGTCTGCCCCGTCGTCGGCCGACGGACGCTGACGCTCGACGCCTCGGCGCCGGCGAGTTTGTTGAACAGCGATGACTTGCCACTCCCGGTCGGGCCCGCGAGCGCCACGACCGTGTGGGAGGTGCCGTGGCGTAAACGCTGGTCGACTTTTGCGCCCGCAACCGCTGCGGCATCGAGCACGTCCGAGGGAAAGCGGTCGGTGGCCAGTTCGACGATGCGATCGAATGCGTCGCGTTTGACCAGCAGTTCGCGTTCGCTCATCGGTGGCCGACCTTGCCGAGCGCGGTGATGGTCGCTCGCAGTCGCTCGGCAGCATCGTCACCAGGCACATCGGCAACCAGCCGATCGAATCGTTGACGCTCTTCGAAGAGCAACTGCGCGAGACGTAGTCGCAGATCGTCGCGGGCGGAGTTGGCGAGGTCGCGAACAGCCTGCTCACCAAAGACCGCACTCAACATGGCCTGGCTGACGG
>RCMY010000916.1_pt1 | contig 30257 bp, 23 predicted proteins | sample 2041341 | NCBI WGS metagenome assembly RCMY01 (sample SAMN09708234, study PRJNA481090) | Marine sediment metagenome, whole genome shotgun sequencing project. | reverse complement strand
AATCAGTAGGCTATATAGGGATAGCCATCCGTTGAAAGATTAAACTATTTTTTGCGAATCAGCGTTTCTGGCGGCTACCCTGTACACATATCCCAGAATGGCCCTTTTCCGAAACGGTCATGGCTCCTCCCTTTTGAAAAAGGGAGGTGTCAGCTTGCTGACGGAGGGTTAGACCGCAAACTTGCTAACGTACACTTGCTACAGCAGCATGTGATACCGGTACGTGAGCAGGTATAGGTTAGCAAGTTTGCGGCTCAATCTCCCCGTCGGCAAAGCCGCCACCCCTCTTGATCTCAAGAGGGGAGCCAAAAACAACAAGTTCCCTGATCGGTGTGAACAGGTTGCTGCCCACGGACATGCCGTAGGTAGGCTTCCTCTGTCAGGAAGGAACCCATAATCCGAAGCTTATCCCAAAATTACCTTACCGAAAACGAATACTCGGTAACCGTATTATAGGTATCGCCGGGCTTGAGTTCGATAGACGGAAAATCGGGATGGTTCGGGGCATCGGGAAAATGCTGCGTCTCCAGACAAAAGGCGGTTCTTTTATCATCCTTCGCACCGGATTTTAGGCTGTTTTTGGCATCCATAAAATTGCCGGTATAGAACTGTACCCCGGGCTCCTCGGTAAACACGTCCATTACAATGCCGGACTTGTCGCCTGTCACTTTGGCGGCGTGGTTCATGCCGTTTTCCCGCTTACTGCCCAGTACGTAGTTATGGTCGTAACCGCCACCGAATTTCAGTTGCTCGTTATCGGCATCTATACGTTCGCCGATGGTATGCGGACTCGTAAAATCGAACGGGGTACCTTCGACATCCCTTAATTCGCCAATGGGAATAAGGCCTTCGTCAACGGGAGTGAACTTGTCCGCGTAGATCTGCGATTTATGATTTAGGATGGTGCCGCTACCTTCTCCATTGAGATTAAAAAAGGCATGGTTGGTCAAATTGACCACCGTTGTTTTATCCGTAGTGGCCTCATATTTAATTTTCAAGGTATGGTCGTCGATAAGGGAGTAGGTGACTTTTGCATCTAGCTCGCCGGGGAAACCCTCTTCCCCATCGGGGGAGGTATAGTGCAGTTCCAAGGTATAATCATTGGGCTGATTAGCCTCCCAGACCTTGTCTTGAAATCCGTGTTCGCCGCCATGCAGGGCATTTTCGTTGTTGTTCGGCGCAATGGAATATTCCTTTCCCTCGACCTTGAACTTGCCTTTGGCGATGCGGTTGCCGACCCTGCCGATGGTCGCCCCTAAATAGGCTCCGGGGCCGCTCGCGTAGGCCTCGGCACTGCCGACCCCGATTACGACATCGGTCATCTTACCGTTTTTATCGGGCGTCCACAGCCCCACGATGCGGCCGCCGTAGTTGGTCATGGCCATTTGTAGGTCGCCGTTCTTCAACCAGTATAGTTTTACGGGCTTGCCATCGATTTCGGTATTGAAGTCGGACTCCTTCAGGCTGGTCTCGACTGTTTTTTCGGATTCGGACATCGTATCTTCGTTCATTTCATCCTTTTTTTTATTTTCCTTGCAGGAAGCTAGTAGTAGCGTCACTGCAAAGAAAGCTATTGAATACACTTTATTTTTGTTCATCTTATTTTTGGATTTTATTTTGATAGGTAAAGTACGACTAATCGGTTATTATTTCAACTCAACCCGCCTACCCGTCTCCGCAGATTTTTTGGCGGCTTCGAGAATCTCCACTACTATCAAATTATTGGACAACGAAGAAAGATCATCTTCTGGAGCTATCTTTCCCGAGAGTACGGCTTCTAGGTACGCTATATGATCTTGGTAATAGGTTTGTGTCAAGGGAATCTTTTCCTCTTCGACCGGATTCGTATTCCTGACCAAGGTCTTTCCGTTCGGGGCGTGGTAGGAACTTTCTGCGCCATACACCTCGAGACTTTTTATGCTGTACGACCAGTCCCACGAGGCTTCGATGATACCGATGGCATCTTCGTATTCCACCGTTATCGTGGCGTCGTCATCGACCTTCGGGTATACATCGGGCTTCATTTGTTTCAATACCGCCGTGACCGCTATAGGCCGCTTGCCGTTCTGCAGCCAGGTCATCAGGTTGGCGCCGTAACAGCCGAAATCCATCACCGCACCTCCGCCATTTTTTACGGGATCGGTCAGCCAGGCCAGAAACTCTTTGCTGCAACCGATTTCCTTGGGGCCTTCGTGACCGTCTTTGGCGATCATTTTCGTGATGTTTCCAAATTCGGACGCGCCGACCAAAGTTTTTAATTTTTGATTGCTGGCGTACCAAGTGGTCTCGAAATTGGTCAAGAGATGGGTATCGTTATCCCTGGCGAGCTTTGCCATTTTTTGGGCGTCCTCAAAGGTCGTAGCCAAAGGTTTTTCCACCATCAACGGAATCTTCATGGGAAGACAGATTTCGGCAACCGCCAAATGTTCGTTGATGGGATTGTAGGCCAGGACCACATCGGGACTGATCTTTTTGAGCATGGTTTCGGTATCCGGATAAAATAGATCGTCGGGTACTTGATAGTCCTTTTTATAACGGGCGACCAAGTTTTTGTCGTTTTCCGCTATACCCAGCAATTGTATCCTGTTATTCCGATAGGCGTTCATGATCTCGTGCGCATGATCGTGGCTGAGGCCCACTACCGCCACTTTTAATCTCTCTTGGGCGTAGGTGTGTTGCACCGTAAACGCTATAATAACAACTAAAAAAGTCAGTTTTATTTTCAGCATTGTGTTACTTTGGATTATCGAAGTGTATTAATGATCTCCAGATTTATTTTCTTGACTGCGGGAATGTTCATCTTATCGACCTTGCGGTCATAGGTCATAAACCCGTTGACCTCGCCCTCGACATCGGTGGTCTGGGTATAGATGGCCCCGGAGAATCCGGCCTTGACCAGTTTTTTCAGTTCCTGGGCGTATGCTACATATTGCTTGGTCGTTTCCTTGGAGTTCTTGAACTTGACATAGCCCCAGTTTTCGTCAGGCCGCCATAGGTGGCCTTCCAAAGCTAGGCCTATTCCGCCGTATTCACCAAGGACATTGGTACGCTCCGCATCGTAAAGATACATTTTAGGCCCGGGATAGTTGTGCAGGTCGACAATGTCGCCGGTACGGTAAAAGTTACCGCCGCTGGCCGCATTGACCAATCGGCTCGGGTCATAGGCCTTGGTCCATTCGGCGATTTCCTCGGTCTTGAATTGGCCCCAGGCCTCGTTGAAGGGCACCCAGGATACGATACTGGGGTGTGAATATAGGTAGTCCATAATCCCCTTCCACTCTTTTCGGTAGATCGCTTCCGATCGGGCACTTCGTTTGAGTTCGGCGCCGTCAAAGTAACTGTGGTTCTGCCATTGCGGGCCGTGGCCCATATCGCCACTGGGCATATCCTGCCAGACCAGGATGCCCATGCGGTCGCAGTGGGTATACCAGCGGGCGGGCTCGACCTTTACGTGTTTACGAATGAGGTTGAAGCCGAGCTCCTTGGTCTTTTCGATATCGTATTGTAAGGCTTCGTCGGTTGGTGCCGCGTAGAGACCGTCTGGCCACCAGCCCTGGTCCAAGGGGCCGAACTGGAAATAGTCCTTATTGTTAAGTTGCATCCGGACGATTCCATAATCGTCCTTTTTCATCGATATTTTCCGCATCCCGAAATAGCTCTTTACTTCATCTTGAACCGTATACTCGCCGGTCTGCGGATCTCTGCCCAATAGTTTTACCTGCATATCATATAAAAACGGCGATTCGGGCGACCAGAGCTTGGCAGTATTAATACCGAGCACTACGGATTCCCCGACGGCCGATCTCGCGGTCGCTATCTCCGTATCGCCATCGAAGACCCCTACTTCCACGATATCGCCATACGAACTGCCTACGATTTCTGTATCGATCGTTACAGTGCCGTTATCGATATCGGGCACGGTCCTTAGGTTCGCGATACTCCTTTGCGCCACAGGCTCCAACCATACCGTCTGCCAAATGCCCGTAACGGGCGTGTACCAAATGCCTTTGGGCTCCTTGACCTGTTTTCCCCGGGGCTGTGGGCCGTCGTCGGTAGGGTCCCATACCTTTACGATCAATTGTTGTGCCCCTTTGACCAAAAAAGGCGTGATGTTAAAGGTGAAGGGCGTGTACCCGCCCTCGTGCGAACCTACTTTTATATCGTTGATCCAGATATCGGCCCTCCAGTCCACCGCCCCGAAATGCAAAAGGATATTTTTCCCGTTCCAATCGACCGGCACCTCGAAATTGGTACGGTACCAGAGTTCGTTTTCTGAACCGACCTCTTTCATTACGCCCGATAGGCTCGACTCGGCGGCAAACGGCACCAATATTTTTCCATCGAATTTTTCGGGCAGAGCCTCGCCACGGGCCTGTATGGCATACTCCCACAGTCCGTTCAGGTTTTTCCAATCCGGCCGTTCCATGATAGGGCGGGGATATTCGGGGAGTACCTTTTCGGGGTCTATATTTTCGGCCCATTCGGTCTTGATTTTGTTTCCGGCGGGTTGCCATTGGGCCGCTATGGGTGTGCCTACTGAAATTAAAAGTAAGACGATCAGAAATTGAGTTGCTTTCATAAAAAGTGTCGTAAAAATGATTCGCTTAAATTAATGCAAATTACTTCTATAATTCCAAAAAAAAGGAGAACCAGACTTGACTTTGTATTTGAAAGGGGAATCGACTGCGCACGAACGGACAAAACCGGCATCAAGATTCGTTCTAACCCATTTCACAGATCCATTTTCACATACTCGCCATCGTGCTGGGCATCGACCACGAACCAAGCTGGATTTCCGGCCTCGTCCCTACCAAATCGGGCACCGGGTACGGGAGGGGTGTTCAACATCTTCAAGGACGAATTGGGACCAATAGCCGGTGCGGCATTTTTGGATTCCGGAGTAAAAAAGTCTGCGGTAACCAGCTCATAGGCGCTGGTCACAACGGCATCGATGAGTTGGGTTATATCATCCTTTGAGTAGGCAGTGGTTAAAAAGTAAGAAAATCCATCCCAGATGTGAATTCCCTTTTCCCGCAACAGTACGAAGAGCAACTCGGAGCAAGGGATGTCCTCCATAAATTTTAATCGCCATAATGAACCGAAATGCGTGATGCATATCGGGAGTCCGCGCTTCGTAAACTCGGCATTAAGCGTCGATGCCAAGCCTTCCGTAAGTTCTGATAGGCTATTCCGAAGTTTTTGTCCTTCCTGTGACATATGTTTTAATGCGGCCTTGGCAGCCGCAAGGGCAAGGGGGCTGTCGTACAAAGGTTCCTGCAAAATAGGTCACACCGACTCTGGGTACGAGTCGTCGCCGTACTGCCAAAAACCGCCGTCGAGGGCGTCCATATATTTGCGTTTTCCCAAAATGGCGCCGATGGACAGGCCGCCGCCAATGACCTTCCCGTAAGTTGCGATATCCGCTTTAATGCCAAACAGGGCCTGAGCACAGCCGGGATGCATGCGGAAACCGGTGATTCCAAACAAAAAGTTTAAATCACTTCACTTGCTAAAAACATCGTTTTTCAATTTTTCGTTGGTATATTCTTTTATTATGTGCCTTAAAAAAACTTCGCAAGTTGCTTTATACGTCTTAAACTTTTTTCAAAAAATAATTTTAAGCTTGTCCAAAGTTGTTCTGCTTTTGATAGTAGATTTTCCTGACTAACCCCGTACGCATTACCATAGTTGTACCCATAGGTGGACTCGGCCATTTTTATGTCATTCAGAACAAAACCCATATTTTTTAACCTTCCCTCTTCTTTGGTTTCTATGGCAAACTCAAGTAGTTTCTTTTTTGTGAACCCTGCCCTAACCATATAAAGTGTCAAGTCGGCATAGGTATTAATTAAAAAGGTATCGGCCAACAGCATGGCGGGTGCCGTATCCACGATGATGTAATCATAGGCCTTCTTCAATTCGGCGAACAGATGCCCCATTTTATCTTTCCGTAGTAGCTCCGTAGGGTTGGGCGGTACAGTCCCCGAATGCAAAATTTTAAGATCGGGATGCAAGCCCGATACACGGATCAAGTCGCTCAAGTTTTGGCTATTATCGACCAAGTAGTTGCTGACTCCTTTTTGACGCGCATGTCCGTTACCATCAAAGCGGTGTAGTTGAGGGTTTCTAAGGTCCGCCCCTACAACTACAGTATTTTTACCCGTGCCGGCCAAGGTAATGCCAAGGTTCATTGCCGTAAAGGTCTTTCCCTCCCCTTGCTGGGAAGAGGTGACAAAAATACAAATGCTTTTTTGTTCTGTATCTTCTTGGTCGCTCACGTATTGCAAATTCGCGGCGAGAATACTAAAGGCTTCCGCTATAACAGAGCGATCGTTTCTTCTTATTAATTCATCCTCGGCCAGAGCTACATGTGGAATTTCACCGATGATGGGGATGGCGCGCGTCGCTTTCTTGATGTCTTCCCGATTACGTACTTTATTGTTCAACAGGTTTTTGGCATTAATATATATAAAAGGCAGAAAAAGACCGACAAGTATGGCTACACTAAGTATTATTTTTGGATTTGGCGATACCGGTACGTTCATAGCATAGGCCTGGTCGACCAGTTTAGCCTTGGGTGCGGTTACGGCCAAAGCCAGGGAATTTTCCTCACGCTTCTGTAACAAAAATAAATATAAAGCTTCTTTTATGTTCTGCTGGCGTTCTATGCCCCTGAACTGCCGCTCCTGCCCGGGCACCTCCGATATCTGTGAACCGAGTATGCCCGCCTGGCGCTGCAGATTGTCTCTTGCAATTTGAAGGTTCGCCCTTCTGCGTTCCAAACTCACCATCACATTATTTCGGATCTGTTGGATCTGGTCGTTCAGGCCGACCACCAGCGGGTTTTGTGGCTGGGCACTTTTAAGAAGTCGGTTTCGCTCGAGCACCAAGCTGTTGTATTCATCGATCAATCGGGTAGTGCCCGATTCATCGATGCCGAGATTCGTGGGCAAAAGGTTCGAGTCGCTAGATTGCAAATGGGAGATCATGGCATTGGTGAGTTCCAATTGGGTACTGACCTCTTCCTGTTTGTTTTTATACTCACTGGCATTCTGAATAATCATTGTAGATTCGGCCTGAATGTCGGTGAGTTGATTGGCCTCCTTGAATTCCGCTTTGCCCGTCTCTACAGAATCGAGCTCTGAATTGATGATATCCAATCTTTCGTCGATAAAAAAGGCCGTATTGCGCGCGATCAGATTCTTGTCCTCGATGGCTTCTTGGTTGTATTCAAAAATAATTTGATCCAGTACATCCTTGGCTTTTTGTTTTACCTGGTCGGCGATGCTCACCTCTATAAGCGTAGAATTTTCATCCACCAGTTCTACCTGTAATTGAGATCGATAGGAAGAGGCCACACTTTCGATCGGAAGGAACTGTATCCGTACTTCTTTTGATGTTTCCGTATCGGGTTCAGTATCATCCTTTTCATTGGCTTCGACCACAAAATCAGCAAAGCCCAGTTCTATCACATCGCCTAATTTCTTGACGATACCGTTGTCTCCATTGTCAAATTCAATTTCTATTGTATTGTTCTCCAAAGGATGAATCGTAAATTGATTGCCTTCCTCTTCCATGGCCGCTTTCAGGCCGCTTTCATCCATACGCATCATTCGTATCAAAAACGGACTTTGCTTATAGATTTCCTTTCTGGGTATGCCTTCCGTCGCAATATATTTTATATTAAGATTCAAGGCCTTTACCGCATTGGCCATCAGCCGTTTTGACCGCAATAGGCCCAATTCGTTCTCTATACTACTTGTACTCAGTCCTTTCAAGAGGCCAAGATCGGCAAAGGCCGTAGCGTCGGAAGATGGCCCCTTACTCTTTTCGTTTTCGATAATAACACTTGATACGGCCCTGTAGATCGACGGGGTAAAACGAAGATAGACCAGTGTGATGAGCAAGGCCACCAATACTGTGGTGAGAAACAAGGGCCAATACCGAAGATACCCGTCGAGCATTTCCCGAAAATTGATCTCTTCTTTTTCTACGGTTTCATAATGGTATTCTTCTTTCGCCATTTTGTATTGAATGCTAATGATTTTCTATGTTTGAATTAAATTCCATTGATTGGAGGTTGGTAATATACAACAGAAATCGATGCCGAAAACGGCGTTATGCTACGGGCTTACCAAAAATCAAGTATCTACCTTCAAATCAGATTGCTGTTTTTGGTGTTGACCAGTAATTTTCTCGCGCAACAAATAGAGACCGAACACAACGCCATAAAAAATTACCATTTCCACATTCGGCTTGGCTCCTTGATCAGTCGGTACACCCACTCCATTCCTGAATTGACCCAGAAATATCCTGCAAGGCTTATGGTGCCAGCGTAAAAATCATAGACTGCCCGGATAGATCATATGAATTTGGCATCAAGAAAATTTTCTGGTCATGGCTCCATTTTTCTTGTTTGGGTGCCCGTCATGCCTACGAATAGCACGTCGGGCCGAAAGCTGTTTACCGTTTGGCGTATTTCAGCGTTATCGGTTTCCAAAAATTCGGGTTTGTACGGGGGCGAATAGGTAGCGACGCGAATATTGGGGTATTCTTGGCCAATACGCTTTTCGATCTTACTCAAAGTCTCTCTCGAAGAATCCATATAGAAACACGAACCCTTATTTTTGTTCGGCTTTTCAAGCAAGTACTTATGTAGATCCGCCCCCCCCATTTTCCGTATTTTTTTGCCGTACAAGAACCAGGACGCCGTCACGATACCAATGCCATCAGGCAAGAGTATATCAGACGCCTTTAGGGCTTTTTGGAATTTGGCATCCTTTTCGGCCATGCAATAGGAATATTGGTTGATGGTATTGACCACTGTTTTGGCCGATTCGTGCAAATCGCACAAACTACCTGCGAATACGGAGTAGCCAATACAGTTTGAAACAGAATACTTTTTCATTATTTTTTATTAAACGTAGGCTGTATTAATGCATTTAAACACTAATAGCCTGCTGCAATATGTTAATAAAGTTATTCTCGAAAACGGGCATAGTAAACATTTCCTCATACCTTTTGCGTCCGGCTTGGCCCATACGAACCCCTTCATCGGGCTTACGAATAAACCTTTCCATGGTATCCGCCAATTTTAAATCGTTTTTATGAGAAATAAGCATCCCGGTCTCTCCGTCAACCACAATCGAAGGAACCCCACCCTCAAATGTAGAAATTATCGGTAGACCAAACTGCATGGCCTCCAATAACACCAACGGAAAGCAGTCGTTATGTGTGGGAAAGACAAAGACATCAGCATTTTTTAAATAAGCTATTTTGTCGTTACCGTATTTCTTGCCATGTGTAAAAATATGTTCTGCTATACCATATTCATCTACTGTTTTGAGGAAATCTATTTCGGAAACATCGGACCATGCCCCTACAAAATGACATTCGAAAGATAGGTTTCTATCCTTAAGATGCTGACAAGCCTTCAGCAGCACAAGTACCCCCTTCTGAATCATTATATTCGAAAGGAATAAAAATCTATAAATGGATTTACGATTTACAAGTACAGGCTTTACCGATATTTTGCCGGCAACATCAGGTATGCCGTTGGGACAAAAATAAACATCGTCTCTCCGCACATAGTCCGCAATATCGTCATACAGTTCCGGGGACAAAAGAATACTTTGGGTATTGTTGAAAGCAAACCGGTACATCAATCGGCGTAAACTCCCTTTATCGTTTTCTTTGACGCCCTTATTGTGAAAGTGGTACAGGATTTTCTTACCGAATATTTTGAGAACGCCCACCATCAGAAGATCTTTATAAAATCCAGGACCTTTGGCTGTTAAGGTCATGTAGCAGATATCGTAATCGGTATTTAATAGTGCCTTGATTAGCTTTGCCTGTATCTTCAAAACCGCTATGAACTTGTCAAAACCGCCCTTGCCAATTTTATCAAGTTCAAAAGAAGTGGTAAGGTTAACATACTCGCCATCGAAGGTTTCGTTCACAAGCTTGCTTTCCTTGATGATAGCCCCTACCATGGCGGCGCCGTGAACGGGCGGCGGAATATGCAAAATAAATAATACCTTCTTCTTCATAATCAATCTCCCTCAAATTCCCAAAAAGTCAATAATCTTGTAATATATTCTGGTCTTGACACTAAATATGGCCACAAATGGTTCAATAAACCGCTTATCTAAGCCAGGTTGCGAATGAAAAATAAAATCATTCTTTCCCGAGTCATCCAAGATAGTAGCATATCTTTCTTTGTTTCCTTTTGTATGGGTCGCAGCCTCTCCAAATCCTATATTCGAAACTTTTGAAATCGTCGGATATACGCTGTATAGACCGTGCTTGAATTGATGATAACACCAACGTATGGCCCAAGAACTGATTTTCCCGTTCATTTGTTCGGTCAACATTGCCGACATATCTGATCCCATTTTATTGAACTTTTTTTGTGCAACCCTATTTTTTGAAAAGCTCCCATAGTCGGCTACCTGCCAATCTACCATTGCCCACCGATCTTTCCAGGTAGCCCAACCCCAAGACGAGGCTCTTAGGGTAAAGTAATTGTCGTAGCCATAGTTTTCGGGAATTTTAAGGGGAAAAGTATAGCCGGAGATTGAAATTATTTTTGCGTTTGATGCATAAAATATTAAGCCTTGATTCATAAAGGATAGAAAATTAGGACTGGTTACCAAGTCATCTTCCAACACGATGACAGAAGGATAGGTTTTCAAAATGTCGGAAACACCCTCTATGATGGAAGGAGCCAGACCTTTGTTTATTTCCTCCGCTTTTAGGGTCACTTTTCGAAAACCTTCTATTCCTTTTAAAAATTTCCTGACTTCTAAAATCTGTTCGAGGTCCTCGAGCCTTTTAGGACCGTCAGAAAATATATAAAGTTCCGATCTATTCGCCAATCTATTGCTTCTTAGAGCCTCGATTGTCGCTTTTAACGGCATCAATTTTTTATACGTAAAAAGTAAAATTGGACTTAAATAGGGTGTATTGCCCATTTCACCTACGTTTTGCATTATAGACTTTTTTTCTGAACTTTTTTTTAAAGGCATCTAAGTAGGTAAGTAAGTAATAGTGAATCAATTGTTTTTGAGATAGGTCGGATACGCCTAAGTTTTCATTGAGCAAGGCCAAAAACTCATCGGATGGCCGGACTAACTTAAAATTATATTTTGCAAAGAGATAAAAAAGATTTTTAAAACCCAATCGTTTTTCGGCAGGCAAATGCCATATGGACAACATCGCCTCGTTCCCGTCAATGTTCCGAAAAAAAACCGGGTTCGTCCATATTCTACGAATAAAGCGATTCGCACCTCCGCCTTGAAATCCGTTTTTGTAGAATATATAGCTTAAGGTATGGGCTTCTTCGGTAAATTTTGGGTGCCCATTCTCATTTCTTTCCAAAAGTTTAGGCCATAGGGCAACAAAATCGGCATGTATTTTTTTAATGTTATGCACACTGCCCAAGAAAAATTCACCCGCATGATATTCAGGTAAAGGAATATTCGGCCGTTCCAACAAATCTCGATAGATTTCCCTCATTTTTAATCTACTGAGACCGTTTATATCGTCATCAGCATTATAATCGATTAAATAGGACAAAAAGCCATCATTGGCTTTTGCATCATCAAACGCACCCCTAGAAGGTTTTACAAAAACACAGTCAGCATCCAACACTAAGAAGTGATTGTCTCCATCATAGTGGTCGGCGATATGTCCTAAAATAGAAAATACATAAAATTGATTCCGCCAAGCTGAGTGGTATGTTTGGGGTGGTATCGGATTAAAATCGACCTGTACTACTTGTACACCCAATTCGTTCAGCAATTGTCCCAGGTCAAAATCGCCCATTAGCGGGAGTTCTTTCACATTAGTGAACAAAATATGTTTTTCAGTCTTGTTAAAAAATTTACTGGTGGTAAAGAATACCGCCAGACATCGTAAATAAATTTGCCAATGTTCTTGGGAAGAGGAAATTTCCCCAGTTTGTGCATATTTACTTTCTTCTCCTTTTTTATCGGCACAGAACCAAGTACAAATATGATCCATCTTAGTCTGGTTGGTAATTTATAATAAGTTTCATTCTAATTGAATTATGATACATTCATTGTTCAGATTCTATGAATTTAATTGGCCCCTTCAAAGCTTGTCAAACACCCGAATGTATTTTCTGCGGTTTTTTAAATCGAGAAACCGATCTATGCGTGTTTATAAATTGCTTCTTTGGATTGTGTAAGGAACCCATTGATAATATAAAAAAGCAAAGGGCCCAAAAGCCCTGTGAGCTATACAATGAGGATGAGAACATACCGTAGACTAATACTTGAAGAAACAACAACACAATCCAGCCTGAGCTATGTCTGTCCCTTAGAATTTTGAACGATTTGATCAACGCCAACATAACCATGAGTACGAAAGGTATTCCACCGATGAGCCCTGTCGTCATGAAGGCTTCCAGAAAAAAATTATGGGGATAGAACCCTTTCGCGATACCCGATGGGATCAAATAATATTCCCCAAATATGGGCGAATCCTTGAAATGGTCCAGTGCGTTGGCATAAATTTTATCCCGGCCACTGGTTTCGCCCGTTTCAACGGCAGAAATCAACCTTTCGACAATTCCGCTGCCCACCGCATCCGAAAGTTCTACTAAAAATCCCAATGAAAACCAAAGTACTATCGTTGCCAAACCCATTAGCATGAGCCCTTTAACAAAGCCGGACCTCGCTAAAAAGTAAAAAATAACAACGACCAGCAGTACGACCACAGGCGATCGAGAACCTGCTTTCATAATAGATACAAGGCCGAGAAGAAACATAAGCGGATATATTATCTTACTGTATCTAAAAAGCTTGTTCACAAACCCATATAATGCCACTATCGATAAAGCACAACCCATTTGACCATAATTTATTGTATTTACAGTAGAGTTGGCGTCATATCTGCCCAGGAGTGGCAAGGGTGCTTCCTTGGCCATAAAAAAAGCCGCCACTAAACCCAAAGATAGCGTCCAGAGAAAGAAAAAATACGAGCTGTTCGAAAAAAACGCACTATCGTACCTAAAGGAAAAAGCGATAAGAATGCTTAGAAAAAAACCCAAAAGATCAATCGGATTACCAATACCGATAGGATAGGTTTGCCAAAAGACGTCGATAAAAATATTGACAAAATATACAAAAGCTACGAACAAGAATAGCTTTTCTGCCCAATTAAAATCGTAGACCTGTTTCTTATATCTGCTGATCAGCCAAAAAGCGGCACCAGACTTTATCGCCCAAAAGCCATACTTTATCCACGATGGCGGCAAGCCGGCAATATCTGGAATAAAGGTCACTAATAAAAAGAGGCTGTAGAAATTCAGCGAAAAGTGATACCTTCTTTTATAGGTCCTATAAAACCCCATACCATATCCTTATTTATAACCTAAAGTAGATTAGTGTTAGTTTTTATTCGAGAGCCATTTCACCAAATTCAAAAATTAAATATTCAATATCATTTCAGCGAAGATTTCGGGGCTGTGCGCCTTTACGAAATCCGTTTGTCCGCTGGGCGTCAATTTTTTATGCAATACTTCTTCTATTTTTTCGGCAATATTTTTTGCGTCGGGGGTTTCCAAGAGTTCACCAAGCTGGTGTTGAACCACCAATTCCTTGATCAAACCCGCACCGGTAGCGATAACCCTTTTTTGTGCCGCTGCCGCATGGCCCAAGATTCCACTTGAAAATTCGGCATTCTTATACGGCAGCAAAACCCTGTCACATTGATCAAAAAGGCTTTTCATCATCCTCAGGGGCACGAACTGGTTGTCCCAGATTATTTGAACATCCGTCGACATTTTTCCGGTATCGATCTTTTCAGAGAATAGGTTTTCGTCGGAAACGGTACTTGCCTTGCCCACCAAAAGAAGGGTTACCTCTTCTTGTTGGTCAGCATCAATATAACCAGCAGACTCTATGACTTCAAGCGTACCTTTTCTGTGACCGAGCGCACCGATATGCAGAAATATTTTTCTACCCTTTTCAATACCATAATGGGTATTGATATCGAAATCTTGAAGCGGTTGAAGTTCTGGAATGGGATCAGGCAGCATTTTAAAGCAGGCCGTATCAAATTCATTGTTCATGAACTTGACCGTTTTTTCGTCATTAAGCACAAAGACTCTTGTTATTCTATTGTTACGGATGCACCACTTCGTTGTGTAATAACGTTTATAAAATTCTATCTTTTGTTTCAACGTATCCCGCACTAAACGATGAAACTGCAAAAATAAAATACTGCTTATCGTATAAGATGGTCTGTAAAAGATTGCCCCATATTTAATCGTATGAAAGTCGAGGGCATATACATGGTCGACCTGATTTTTTTTCGCACAGCGATTCATGAGCTTAAACTCAAACAACGAAGACTGTATTTTTCGGGAATTTTTTATCTTTTGTAACTCGTCATTGCTGACGGGCTGCCAATGCAAATTTTCAATTTGTTTTGCTTTTTCATGAATTTTAGGAAAGGTTTTGGCAAACTCAGGATGGACTACAAAAAAGTATTCGGTTTCGCCAACGCCTTTTTTAGACAGGTAATCGATTAAATGACCGATATACTCGGAGTGGTGTCCGGTAATGGCTATATCGAAAATTAGTTTTTTTTTGTTCATTAATAAATCCGGTTTTAAATCGGCTCAGTGTGATTTATTTAAAATGACAATCGATGAAACATCCTAGCAAGTTCAACCTAAAATTCTAATGATTATTTTATGCATAATAATAGTAATCATTTCAGTTACGCTGTTTTTTCTTCTAAAATTCGACCATATGTATCCCTTCCTTAAAAATGAAAGCTTCTCTATCAAGTCACTTTTTTTGGACAGAATCAAAATATCTCCCGGCTCATCTAATAACAAATTCAATTCATATGGAATTATTTTATTTGAAAATTTTTGGATTGGAGCTGATGATTTTTTGATAGTAAGTACGTATTTGGCATTGATATTTTTGGACAATTTCGTTCCAAATAGATCAAAATCTACAGCAATCTCTCTCTCAATTTGCGGCACGTAAATTGTTTTTTTGACTGGCTGAAAAAAACAATCATATTTTAAATTATCTAAATTGAAGTCTGAAAATTTCATGTTTTCATTGTTAACTCCCATGGATATTTTCACATTATTTACTTTAGCGTCTGATTTTATGTTAGTGCCAATCTCATCACTGTATGTGGTATAGGAAACATAAGGATATGCAAAGAATTTGTTCTTATCTACCAGGTACGCAATGAAATATTTTTTCCATGAAAATGTCCAATCCAAAACTCGATTGGGAATATTGAAGATTTCTATATTGCTATTGTTTTCAGAATACCATTTTGTAAAACTCTGCCATTGCTTCCACGTCCATAGTTGGCCTCTTGACGAGGCCCATTGCATAAAATAAGTTTGACCTGTCTCTTGCCAAGGATAAAATCGATATAGACCTAGCTCTTCATATTCATAAGCATAAAGAGAAACACCGGCAATTTCTTCAACATTTTCATAATAATTCAAAGCACTTTGTCCAAATTCGTAAAATGAAGGTGACAACAAAATATCATCTTCTAAAAGAACAATCGACCCATATTCTTGTGTGAAATCACCACATTTTAAGATATGATTTCTAAGCCCTAAGTTTTGTGGATGTCTTACTACTGTTTTTACGCCTTTTTCCCATTGAAATTTTTTTGCGATGCCGTAAACAGTTTGATTATTTTCGGAGTCCTCAAAATCTATACTAATTACTAAAGGAATACTTTGATTTTCCGGAAAATTTCCTTTCTTGAGATACTCTAAAAGTTTCTTCAAATTCGTGGGCCTATTGAAAGCAACAATGACTATAGCTGGAACGTATGCCATTTACAAGATATTATTTTGTTGGCTCCATACATCTTCCCACATCTTTTCATTTTTATCAACTAGTTTTGGTTTCACACTAATTAATTGATTTTTATAAGAAGTCCTATTCGCCAAAAAGTTTTGAATCCTAAGCTTATTTTTTTTCCAGTTTTCCTCGGTATCGATTACTTGACTTTCTACTTCAAAATCTAAATACAACATTTTATATTTATGATTCCAACTCGTCGATAAACAAGGTATTCCGGAGCTTAACGAACTTGCTACACCATGGTATCTCGAGGAGACAACTAAAAAAGATTGACTTATTAAACCTTTTAGTTCTGTCGCCTTCATGTCAGACACAATCTCCAAAGTGTTTTGCAATTTTTTATTTATTGAAATGCACAATTTATGATCACCAGGCCCTTCATGATTTAAAAGAAATACTTTAAAACCCTCACTTTCAAAAAAGTGAATTGATTGAATTAAGAAATCCAAATAGGTATCAGAATCTATATCGCCATGTGAAATCATTTTGAGGTTTGGAATAATACAAATGCTACCTTTTAGGTGTTCAAAGTTCAAAGGTATAGTTCCTTTGGTTTTAAGTGTGAAATCAGGATAGATTCGCAGCTTATTTTCAGGGAAACCTAATTCTATTAGATAATCATATGATATTTTTTCTCTCGCAATGATGATGTCAATATATTTTTTTATAGGATTGACTGATTGTTTAGCATATTCAGTTTCAAAAGGTCCAAAAGCTTGTGGAAGAAAAACTATTTGGGATTTATATCTTTTTAGCTTAGCATAGTAATCCTCAATTTCTTTTAACCGTTGTTCAGAATAAATCCATTGATCGGAATACTGAAATCCACTTGCATCCAGTACTAAATCTAAGCCTCTAACTGGATAATATTGGGTAAAATAGGTGAACGGTAGACCTAGTCTTCTTAAAAATGCGATTCCATATCTCGAATATTTTAATCCCCATCTTACTTTTTTTGGATTTTGCGTTTTAGGAAGCAATTCCTGTTTCAATTCTTGATGAGTATTTAGATAAATTGTAGCGTCAGGATGTTTTCTTTCAATTTCCAACAAGATTGAGCTAAGCATTAATTCAGCTCCTTTATTAACAGTGCTGATTCCATCAATTTGAATCTTCATAATAATACTTTTAATGACTGATGTCCCTCTTTGTAAATAAATGTTTTGTAATTTAAATCATTGCATTCTAAACTATTGGACTAAACAGATGTTTGAATTTTTTGTTTTTAAACTTTTTCAGGTTGTGATATTTTAAAATTACTTACGGAAGATATATAAATTCTTTCCAACTTTGTTATGACGTCAAGGTACGCGACGAATACCAATTTGATTCCGTGAAGTTTTCTTTTATTGTCTCTCGACATTATAAATTATGAATTGCCCCTTGTTGGAAAAACTCACCTCCAACTACCAAAATCTTTAACATGCTAATTGTATTTCCTAATAATTTCTAGATTTCTTTTTTCTGAATAAGCAACTTTCCCATCGGGATCGGGATATCCTAATGCCAAACACATCACTGGTCTTTGGTGTTTATCCAAATCTAGAACTTTTTCCATTTTAATTTCCAGGCTCTCGATGTCGGGCCAATTTATGGAACAACTACTTAGACCGAGTGTTTCAAGAGCTAGCATTAGAGACATATTGGCCAAAGAGGCATCAATATATATCAAATGTCTATCTCTCTCATCAAAATAAGCTGCCAGATTGCCCACTACTACAATTATTACCGGCACATTATCAGCATACCCCTTTATTCCCATAGGTAAACTAGCAACTTCCGATTTTAGGTCAGGGTCATCGATAATGCGATATGTAAAAGGTTGTCGATTACAAGCACTTGGTGATTGGTTTGCGGCAAGAATGGCCTTATCAATTAAATCGCGAGGAACTTTCTTGTCCAAAAACCAACGGACAGATCTTCTAAATCTCGTTAAATTATAAAACTCTTCATACGTTATTTTTGGTTTATCGACCTTATTGCGAAAATAAGGAACTGCCTTTATTGCCCCGTTTTCCGAAAAACTGATTTCATTTTGTTTCTGCGCTGCCTCAAATTTCTTTTGGCATTTAACTATTTTAGGATTTTCTCCGGATGTCTCAAAATATTCTGTCAAAACATCTAAAAACCATTTTGATTGATTGTCATGGTTGACCTTGTCGCTATCCCATGTGTAAGCAAATGCATCTACAGTCTCTTCTATATAATCAATAGCAAATACTTCTCTTTTCGGACGCATTAAGAGCCCTTTTTCGATTCGATGCGTATTACGTATAAGGGTGAAAATATTGGATTTATTGCCTTTAAGTTCCTTAAGGTGCTTAACTTTCCCCATCAGCATGGCATGCTGTTCTCTTCTAAACTTATCGGAAAAAACCAAATAGTAGAAACTACTTAAAAAAGGTGTCGCAATGAAATATTTTGGCAAAACTTCATGTGTGAACATAAGCAATCTCCCCCTAACTTTTTTAAAAAAAACATTCATCCAAGATTACTTAAAATATATTTAACAGTTTTCTTCTCAAATTGAAAAACTAAGAGAGCGTATAAGAGTCCATACATAATTCCCAACACAAAAATACTCGAAACATCCATAAAATATTTGGCTGATAGAACCAATGAAATACACATGACAATTGAAAATAAAGTTTTGCCCACAGCGTTAAAAATATCCATCACAGTTAATCCAATTTCTTTGTTCAAAACCACGATTGCAGAAATCACAAGTCCGATTTTATGAATCACTACCGCACCTGTCGCTCCCAAAAGTCCAAAATATTTAATTCCTAAATAAAGCCCCGGGAGCAATATGAAAATATTGAGCCCCATGATGATTTTCATCTCCAATTTCGGTTTTCCCAAACCCCGAATAATGGAGGCGAACGAATTTACCAAAAGATGAATCATCATCGCGGCCGAAAGTATTTGCAAGGGAAGGATAGCCATTTCCCACTTTTCCCCGAATAAGGTGAGAACAATTTCTTTGGCGAAAAGCATAAAAAAGGCCATCAAAGGATAAATGACCAGGGCATTCAAGTTTACGATTTTCAAAAAGTAGTTCTTCAGCTTGAGGGTATCATCTTGATTTTTTCCAAAGACAGGGTACATCACCTTGTTCAGTACGCTACTAATCATTTGTCTTAGGTTCTCGGTCAAAGAAAAGGCAAGCGTATAAGCTCCTAAAAAAGACGCGCCCATCATCTTGCCAATCATCAGATTATCAATGTTATATGTAATGGTACTAAATATTCTGGTTCCAGAAGAATAGGCACCAAAACCAAAAATCTCCTTGAAATACGTTTTGTTCCATTCCAAAGCGGGCACCCATTTTGTCGCACGAAGCAGAAGCGGCAAGGTTAAGCCTGCCGCCAATACACTGTTCAATACCAACGCCCATACCCCAAAATCAAGATAAGCTGCCGATATGGCAATAATACCGGCAATCAGGCTAGCTGTGTTAAATGCTTTAGCAATCTTCTTAAAGTTCATCTGTCGCGTTAAAATGACCATATGAATTGTAGTAAAAGGCTTTAGCAATATGCCGATACTTAAAGCCGGTATCAACTTAACGAGTAGTGGTTCTTCATAAAAATAGGCCGCAAAGGGCCCGATCGCGAGACTCATAATCAGAAATAGAATTAGCCCCCACACAATACCACTCCAAAATGCTGTGGAGAACATTGGCACCACTTCGGCATCGTCCTTTCTCTGTATCAATGCTTCCCCGATACCCAACTCAGAAGCCGCACCTGCAACAGCAATAAACACCATACACATTCCGATGAGACCGAATTGGTCGGGCAACAAAAGCCTGGCTAAAATCAGGCGAATCGAGAACCGGAAGATGGCATCTAAGGCAAACTGAATACTCGCCCATTTGACACCAGAAATTATTGTTTTTGTTTCCAAAAGCTAGCTATTCTCGCTATACCAAGAGTACATGCGACTTACACCCGTTTCTAAATCTACCGTATGATTCCAACCCATATCGTGCAGCTTGGTTACATCCGTCAGTTTCTTGAAGGTACCGTCTGGTTTGTCGGTATTATAATACAATTCGCCATTAAAGCCGACGGTATCCTTTACCATAAGCGCCAAATTTTTTATCGAAATATCCTCGCCCGTACCGATATTGATATGGGTGTTTCTGACCTCTTTATCCCCGATGTCATAACAGTCCTTAAAATCCCTATTTTCCATTAGGAACACACAAGCATCAGCCATGTCTTCGCTCCATAAAAATTCGCGCATTGGCGTACCACTACCCCAGATCTCAATTTTTACGGTATCCTCCATTTTTTCTATTCCGTATTTCTGCAAAACCGACAAAATCTCTCCTTTGTCGGCACTACCGTCGGTGTTTTCGATGTTCAGCCGGTCGAGATCGTTTCGGATCGTTTCCCAATCTCCGTCTTCCAAGGCCTTCCCCAAATGTATCTTACGTATCAAGGCGGGCAATACATGCGATTTTTCAAGATCAAAATTATCGTTCGGGCCATAGAGATTGGTGGGCATTACCGAAATAAAATTGGTGTCGTACTGCAAATTGTAACTTTCGCACATCTTGATACCGGCAATCTTGGCAATGGCGTAAGGTTCGTTGGTATACTCTAACGTATCGGTAAGCAGGTACTCTTCTTTCATGGGCTGCGGACAGTTTTTCGGATAGATACAGGTGCTGCCCAAAAACATGAGTTTTTTAACGCCATGAACGTAACTTTGGTGGATCACGTTGTTCTGGATCATGAGGTTCTCATAAATAAAAGCGCCCCTATACGTAGTATTGGCCACAATACCGCCTACTTTGGCGGCAGCCAGAAAAACATATTCCGGTCGCTCGTTCGCGAAAAATTCAGCTACCGCCCGGGTATCCGTCAGATCCAATTCATCGTGTGTGCGGACATTAAAATTAGAATAGCCCTTAGCTTCCAGATTTTTGAGTATGGCACTTCCCACCAAGCCCCTATGGCCGGCAATATATATTTTGGCGTTTTTGTTCATTATTCAAAATAATTCAGCGTCTGGTATCCCCCGCTTTCCAGATGTTTGTCCTTCTGCATCAATTGGATATCACTTTTCATCATTTCCGTTACCAAATCCTGTAAATCGTACTCCGGCGTCCATCCCAATTTAGTGTTGGCTTTTGTAGCATCGCCTATCAATAATTCAACTTCCGTGGGCCTGAAATATTTGGGGTCGACCTCGATAAGTTCCTTACCGGTTTCCAATTGAAAATCAGGGTTTGAACAAGATTCCACATATCCCTTTTCGGCACTGCCCTTTCCCCTGAAGCTCAAGGTGACGCCCACTTCGGCAAAGGCCATTTTAACGAAATCACGGACCGCGGTAGTCTTGCCCGTTGCGATGACCCAGTCTTCGGGTTCGTCGGCCTGAAGTATCATCCACATCATACGTACATAATCTTTGGCATGGCCCCAGTCCCTTTTGGCATCCAGGTTGCCAAGATACAGTTTATCTTGCATACCGAGTGCAATTCGAGACGCCGCCCTCGTAATCTTGCGGGTGACGAAGGTCTCACCACGTATGGGCGATTCGTGGTTGAACAGGATCCCATTGCAGGCGAACATGCCATAAGCTTCCCGATAGTTGACGGTAATCCAATAGGCGTACATCTTGGCTACGGCATACGGACTGCGTGGGTAAAAGGGCGTGGTTTCCGTTTGGGGCACTTCCTGCACCTTGCCGTAGAGTTCGGAGGTAGAGGCCTGATAGATACGCGTTTTCTTTTCGAGGCCCAAAAGGCGTACCGCATCAAGTATGCGCAACGTACCGAGACCATCTGCATTGCCGGTATATTCGGGCATCTCGAAAGAAACCTGTACATGGCTCATGGCGGCCAGGTTATAGATTTCGTCGGGCTGTATTTCCTGAATCAACCGGATCAGGTTGGTACTATCGGTCATATCGCCGTGATGCAAAATAAAATTGCGGTTCTCGACATGCGGATCCTGATACAGATGGTCTATACGATCGGTATTGAACAGGGAGGCACGGCGTTTCAGGCCATGGACTTTATATCCTTTTTTTAACAGGAACTCACTAAGGTATGCTCCGTCTTGGCCGGTGACACCGGTAATAAATGCTGTTTTCATAGATATTGGGAGTTAGGAAAACTGAAATGCTACTAAATCTTTTATTTTCCGAAGAATGACCTGATTTTACATTTTTGGCTTAACATTTAACGACAACTTCTGCCATACTCAAGTACCAAATGCAAAACCTATATCAGGTACGATAAAAGATACAACTAGGGACGTAGAGTCCGATTTTTTTTGCGAACGTTCTAAACGCTGCAAAATTAAGTAAATCTATACAAAGAATAGTTCGATTCACTTATTTATTGGGTCTAAAAGAAAAACCCAGGGTGACGGGATTATGTACCCCTCCGTATTCTGAAAACGACAAAAATAAAGATTTGACCGTATATAATATTAGGACAAGTCGATATATTCTTAAGCATTAAACAAATTGAATATTTTGATGGTTTATAGAAGGAGGATACGCAAACGTCCTATATTTACCGATTTGTTTCAAAGAATTATCCCAAAAGCTTTTTCAACCCGTATATAAAACGAATGGTCTATCCTAAAAAAAGAAATTCTTTAAATAAATTATGGAGCAATGTAGGTAATAAGGTATTGAGCATGTTATTCCTGGCGGTAATCACCAACATTTCCGCCCAGGTCAAAATTGGCGACAATCCGGAAACTATTGATTCCGCCTCCCTCCTCGAATTGGAAAGTGCCTCAAAAGCATTGGTGCCGCCACGGGTCTCGAATACTGAAATGAACGCTATTGTGCCCCTTAACGGTGCACTGGTCTATAATACGGACGAAGCCTGCATTTTCTACTACGATGCCGGTACTTGGAACAGCCTATGTCAAACAAACGATTCTATCGACGGTGACAGCGGAAACGATGATGGTAATGACAATACCGGAATTTCGATTACCGAAGACGGCGAAATCATCTATACCTATACCAATGAAGATGGCGATGATACCATCATAATCTTAGGTGAATCCGGGGTGCTTCATGCGGGCAGTTTGGGATCCGTATTCTTTGCGGGAACCGATGGAGTCCCCACGGAAGACAACGAAAACCTTTTTTGGGACAACACCAACAAACGACTGGGGATAAGCACTTCGACGCCAAAAAATGACTTGCACGTTGCAGGTATCATTAGGGCGGAGCGTATCAATAACTCCACAGGGACAGCGGCATTTCCCGGCTATCATTTTACGGGCAATTTTAATTCGGGGCTTTTTTCGCCCAATCCCGGCCAACTTGGGTTATCTGCTTCGGGCAATGAAATCGTACGGCTAACCGCTAACGGCCGAGTCGGCATTCAGGTAACCGATCCGCAGGCCACCCTGCACGTGGGAGGCGATTTGCGAGTAGAGGGTTCTATCATCGAAGGCGCCGGCAAATCGGTTGCCAAAAGGGCTATTGCTCCTACCCCGATCCGTAGGCTATCGGAAAAAAAGATATTTCTCACTTTATCGGACCATACCCTAGTTCTCGAGGAGACCGTCGAGCAGCTGATCTTACCCATTGCCAACACATCGAATATAGGCCATATCTACATTCTCAAAGATTTGGGAGGCAAGGTGACGAAACTCAATATTGTGTTTAAAAACCTTGAAAACGCACCCCAGCAGACCACAAAAAACAATGGCACCATCTGGTTGCAGAGTGATGGGGAGGAATGGCAACAGATTAATTAGGGCTTAGGAACTGTTTTAAAATTTAACATTTATTTTTTTGGTCAAATCACTAATACATAAATTCGCTTCGTTTTAATAAAAATAGCTTTCTTACATCAAGATAAGAAATGAAGCAGCCTATAAACGCACTTTTTTTACGGTTTTCCAGTCGATAGCTTCATCGGCCTTTGCAATATCGACGAAATCGAAATCACTCAACCATTGTTTTAATTTGCCCTGGGCCGATTGTAATCCAACGTACGATTTAAACTTTCTTAGCACAGACAATTCCTTGATCATGGGCTGATCTGGATCAAGGTCCCTGGGATGGATATAGGACATCACATAATCGTCGGCTATCGTCCACTTTTTCAAAAACCTATAGGGGGTAGCCCTAAAATATCCGCCGCCCGAATAAATAACAGGCTTTCCAAAAACCGTATGGGTGTTTATAGGAAATTCCTTCAACCGTATGCCGTTATATTGTAAAATCGTGGGTTCTGAAGTTCCGTACGAGGGCATTCCCCCGTGCGCCCTACCGGCCGGAAATATAGAGGAGTCCATTCGTATACCTAGATTGTACAGTACCTCGAACGCCCATTTGTTCCGTTCAGTAATGGAAAAGCCCGGAGCCCGGAACATACGTATATTTTTTCCCGAAATATCTTCCAAAGTCTTTATACTGCGTTCAACATCGCGGAGGAAATCGAGCCTATTCTGCTCGTATACCAATTGATGGAAGGTCGTATGGCTGCCGATCTCGTATCCTCTATCGCAAATTTCCCTGACTACCTCGGGATACTTCTCAGCCACCCAGCCTAGGATAAAAAAAGAGGCCTTGGCGCCCGATTCGTCGAGAAGCGTGAAAATACGTTCCATATTTTGATGGATGCGTGACTCATAACCGGACCACTGTATCTCGGTCTTTGTGGAAGGGTTGTCCAATATATGGAACCACTCCTCGATATCGAAGGTCAGGATTTTCATCAATAGAATTTATTACCAGTAGCCAAGAATTCCTCAACATCTTTTTTCGTCGGAAAACTAAAATAGGATTTCTGAGATGCGTCGTTCGCTATCGTATCGAATTTTCCTTTTTCAATTTTATCAATCGATTCGGCGATTGCCTCCATACCCAGTTTCTTGGTATGTGCAATCAGCTGCTCCAGCGTCCTGTTTCCTATTTTCACCCTTTTCTGAACGATAATCGGACCGCTATCTATTCCCTCATCCACAAAAAAAACAGAAACGCCCGTAAAACGCTCCTTGTTCTTCATCACCCAAAATGTTGGCATTAACCCCCTATATCTCGGTAGCAGGGCCGTATGCAGGTTGATACAGCCTCTGGGTGCCAATTCGATCATTGGTTTTTTAAAGATCTGGTTGCCTAGTATAGATACCAGTAAGTCAGGTCTTAAGTGGTTTATCTTATCGATGGATTCTTGGTGGTTGATATGCTGGTCAAGAACGATTTCCCGAATTTTTCGCTGTCCCAGCACATACCTTACATCACTCTTCCTGTCGAATTTACCCTTAACATATTTTGCGCCGTAATGTAAAAAGAATGGAAGGCCAAAAACCGAATAGGTCTTTTTCGCTTTTTGAAAAAACGATTCCCTTTTGCCGAACGGTGACACATCGCTTACCACGCACCCGACTACCTCTGAATGCGTGGGCAGGATATTGAGGAGGTAATCCAGATTTTTGGCCAGGTAGAAAGGTTCATCTTGGGTAATGATCACAATTCTCATTTACGTTCCAGTTTTAGTTTTAGCACATCGCCGATAAACTCAGGGTTCGACTTTAGGTTACGTATTCCCAAACGACGCGGGCTCAAAAGGCTTCTATGCAGCCATTCCATTCCCAAGCTTATCATCCATTTCGGTGCCCGGTTTGCCGTACCGGCGTAAAAATCGAAAACAGCCCCAATCGAACAAATTATCCGGGCGTTCACTTGATCTTTGTTGCCGTGTACCCATTTTTCCTGTTTTGGGGCGGTCATTCCCACAAATACCACTTTTGGTCGACAATCATTGATTCGTCGACACATTTCCTTACTGTCTTCCTCGGTAAATTCGTGAGTATAGGGCGGGGAATAAGTGTGAACAGTAACGTTCGGAAATTCCTTTCGCGCTCGTTTCCTAATCAGGGACAGCGTGTGCTCCGAAGCACCTAGAAAAAAACAGGATTCCCCTGTACTGTTGAGATAGCGCATTAAGTACATAAAGATATCAAACCCGGCAATTTTTATAATTTTTTGCCCATATAAGGTTTTGGCGGCCCAAACAATACCTATGCCATCCGGTAAGAGCACATCAGATTGCTTTAACGACAGTTCAAAGCCACTATCCCGTTTTGCGACACAATAACTATGTGGATTGATCGTGTTTATAATCGTTTTACGATCCACGGGCAAAGTCGGATAATCGACGGTAATTGGATAACCCAAAACATTCATTTACACCAAATTTTGTGAAATATTAAAAACCGTTAACGATTCCCCCGAACAGCTTTCTTTTGCTGGTCACCAATAACTTTTCTGCCTTTTCAACAATCGCCCAGATTTATCAAAACATGGCGAGGCCCCTATTTAACCGATATTGAGTTTGGGCAATATAAGTTTATATTTTCCTTCGTCCAGCACCATGAAAAATGGAAGCAGACCAACTAACGGGCATACGACCATAAGAATGAACAGCTGCAGATTTATATACAGGCCGCTGATCAAAAAAGTCAACGCTATTACAAGAACATTTACGAATGACACCACAAGGGTGGCCTGTTTGTGGCTCAGTCTAAGACCCAATAAACGGTGGTGTATGTGATTGCGATCCGCACTGAAGGGACTTCGTTTTTGCATGATTCGAATAATGAAAACCCGTAAAGTATCCAAAATAGGATAGGACAGCACTGCCAAGACAAGAATCGGGGCGTTGGACACCCTGAAGGGCAGGGTAGTTATTTCGTTCAGCCCTAGAAAGGTCATAGTCTGATACGCCAACAGAAAACCAACGAACATAGTACCAGAATCACCCATAAACAATTTATTAGTGCCGGAGAGATTATACTGAAGGAATCCAATGGTTGCCCCTATTAAAATAAAGGAAATGGAAGCCATAAGGAAAAGGTCGTTGAGCAAAAAGAAAAGACCGAACGATAAACTCACTATTATGGCTATAGCACCAGCCAGACCGTCTATACCGTCAACTAGGTTAAAAGCGTTGATAATGAAAATAAAAACAAGTATCGAAAGCAATACGGATACGATATAAGGTAAGTTATCTACCCCGAAAAGACCATATAAACTATCTATTCTGATATCCGTAGCAAAAACCACGATGGCCGAAGAAATAATCTGCCCACTAAATTTTTTTCGGGGCGATAACATCAAAAGGTCGTCTTTGATGCCCAGAAACAAAAGTATTATCGTAGCCGCAAGAATGGTCAAAAGCTTAATCAGGTCCTGTCGCCCCAAATCCATAAAAATACCGAACAATATAATAGATAACGAGAAGGTAATGAACAGCCCCACCCCACCTAGGGTCGGCGTTTTGTTGGAGTGCATACTACGTTCCTCCGGTTCGTCCATAAGGTTTTTTTTTCGGCTGAGGAATATAATTACTGGATACATTCTAACAGACAACAAATAGGCGACAATAACGGAAAGACAGCACAAGAAAAAGAGGTTGGAAAATAAAAATTCTAGATTTTTCATTGTTCTCGGGGGTTTAAAGAATGGTCTGGTCGTACTGAAATCTATTTATGTTGCCCAGTAAAATATTTCATATAAAAATCCTTTTAACATTTTCTATAAGGTTACGTTAGTAATAGTTCGTCTACAAAATACGTAGAATTAGGCTAGTTTGGATGTCGAACCAAGGACTAAATTTAACAAAAATTTACTTCCTTGCTATGCTGTAATGGGTTTATTTCTGTCGTTAATGGTTTCAAGCTACATTCCTTTACCATCCCGACATGGGTGTTTATGTCAGGGAATCGATGATTAAAAATGTCTTTTTCAGATACCAAAATTAAAGATATTTCTCTCAAAATGGGTGTTAAATACTGCATAAACTGACTACAAACATAACACTTTGCCCGCTAACGGTAAGGCTAATAGCACTTTATAAAAATTAAAGGACGTCTAGAAATTGTACGGTCGGGGGTTTGCGTACTGATATGCCGCACAGGTAAACGAGGGTTCTTCGGAACGAAGAAGCAAATTTCCTGATTTAAACGTTTTAGCCCGCGATGCACCCTCGCCCGTACCCTTTCGGGCGGGCCTTCCGACCCTTCGCTGCGCTGGGGCCACCTTTGCATTCCTCTCGCGAAAATGATCGTCGGAAGCAAGGGTAGGGGAAGGAACACGCTTGATTTTGAACGTTTAGACTGAAAAACGGTAGATCAGCCAACAAAAAAGATATATGTACAGGGTAGCTGCCCGGCGGCAGGGATGCCATTTTAGGCAACCCCGAAGTTTCGGGGCTAGCATAGCCATAGCAACGGTATAATCCCGAAATTTCGGGATAACAAAGAATGGCGCAAAAAGGAACATACCCGCCTGACCGGACGGGCAGGAAAAAGAAAAAATAAGCGACGTATTTCAAAACAGTCTCTATCTTAGTAGGGCACCATAGAATTTGCGTAAATTCGTGGAAATGGAAAAGCAGCTATTCAACGAATTCAATCCAGTCTCCGTAAAGCTTGGAAACAGAAAATTCAGTACGAGCTAAAGGGAAAGGACTATAACGAAAACCTGGTCTGGGAATCCCCCGAAGGCATCAAGACCAAGCCTTTTTATCATGCCGATGACTTGGAGAAAGTTGAACTGGAACCTTCCAAAGAACAACTTTCATGGCATATCGGCCAAGAGTTTTTTGTCGCCGATGCCGCAAAAACCAATCAAAAAGCGCTGGAAGTTCTGCAACGTGGCGCGGAAAGTCTGATTTTCATCATTCCATCCGAAGCTGTCGACCTAGAAATTTTACTTAAAGGAATCGATTTGGACGCTGTTCCGATTCATTTCAGCATCCGGTTTTTATCCACCGATTACATAAAAAAGGCACTTACTATTGCAAGCAAATCTACGGGCAACATCCATCTTCATATCGATAGTATCGGCAAGCTTGCAAGAACGGGCAATTGGTATTTCGATAGGGACCAAGATTTTAAAATAATCGAGGATATTTTGGCTGCGGCTAAGCAAGGCGTTAGAAAACGATGATTGGGAGACTATCCACAAAGACTTAAACCGCTCGCCCGTCAAAGGTGTTGATGGAAAGGCGGACCAAGAAAAAATAATAGCGATCCTCGACCAATACGGTATCAAGAGGGAGGAGGATTCCGTGAAAATAGAGATCTGGGGCAGCGGAAAACCCATGCGCGAGTTTCTATGGAGCGAAGACATGGCCGATGCCTGTGTCTTTTTGATGGAAAACCGAGATTTCAAAGACTGCTACAATACAACATCCAAAGAAATAAGAAATACCCATATCAATATCGGTACCGGTGTCGATATTCCCATAAAACAACTGGCGGAAGAAATAAAAACTGCCGTGGGTTTCAAAGGTGACCTCTACTTCAATACCGACAAACCGGACGGTACGCTCAAAAAATTGACCGACGTCTCCAAATTACATGGTTTAGGGTGGCGGCATACTGTTGAATTGGAGGATGGAATTCGAAGGATATATGAGTGGTACTGTAACGGAAATTAAACTGCTTTGCGGCAAGTCCGCAACTTATAATCCCAAATTCGAAATTTGTCACACTGATAACGCAGTGAAGAATCCCGCGGGATCTTGAACGAACTACGTTGGGCAAATCGCCAGCCACAGGCATCCGGCAATCGATCAACACACCTGCCGGATTGAAAGTCCACGCATGATTCCTCCTGCGTCGGAATGACAATCCCCATGAAATTGTCATGCTGAGCAGCGAAGTATCCTGCGGGATCTTGAACGAACTACGTTGGGCAAATCGTCAGCCACAGGCATCCGGCAATCGATCAACACACCTGCCGGATTGAAAGTCCCCGCAAGATTCCTCCTGCGTCGGAATGACAATCCACATGATTTTGTCATGCTGAGCAGCGAAGTATCCCGCGGGATCTTGAACGAACTACGTTGGGCAAATCGTCAGCCACGGGCATCCGGCAATCGATCAACACACCTGCCGGATTGAAAGGCCTCGCAAGATTACTTCTGCGTCGGAACGACAATCCCCCTGAAATTTGAAATTGTCATGCCGAGCGAAGTGAAGTATCCTGCGGAATGCCGACCTGTCTTGCACCGCGTAGAATAAGTGGCTTTCCTTGCTTTGCTTTCTTCCAAATCTCCAAATATCTGGAAGCGTGTCTATTAAAATTCATCTTTTTACTATTTGTTACAAAGTAAGGGCAATTTATCTGTTTGCCGTAGTACTACTTTGGCTACGCTCGGGCAAAATAAGATCGTGGCGCCATCAAGAAACCGTTTTGAAATATGTGAATAGTCCCGAAATTTCGGGATAACGAAGAATGGCGCAAAAAGGAACATACCCGCCTGACCGGACGGGCAGAAAAAATAAGCGACGTATTTCAAAACAGTCTCTATCTTAGTAGGGCACCATAGAATTTGCGTAAATTCGTGGAAATGGAAAAGCAGCT